>Ga0265301_10000429_pt1 | contig 62412 bp, 48 predicted proteins | sample AusTroGonzalo_MG_2_FD_193488 | JGI IMG/M metagenome (GOLD analysis project Ga0265301, IMG submission 193488) | Bovine rumen microbial communities from tropical cattle in Woodstock, Queensland, Australia - Gonzalo_04 | ecosystem: Host-associated > Mammals > Digestive system > Stomach > Rumen ... | reverse complement strand
AATACATTTCATCTTGGTACACGAAATTCACCATGCCTTGTTTGCTTATCATAGCAGTCACAAGTTTTTCTCCGACAGAGGTCTGGACCTTTATCAAACTTGAAACATAATCATCAGATGCACGATTTGTTTTTAGCGGAAAACTGAAAAGGAAACTAACAGAAATGGATTCACCAACTTGCAAGTTGTAGGGAAGGTTGTAAGTGTCAGGAAGCAAATAACCACCTTCCTCGATTATGGAGTTGATTTGAACCGTGGCATTGGTTTGGTTTTCGATGGTAATAGATTGTATGTCGCCATTTTGTTCAAACCACAGCGTATCAGGCGTAATAATCAACTCTCCAGCAGGCTCATGCGCCTCCATCGTGAAGTGGTGCGGGTCGAGGCTGGCGAAGACGGGTTGCGTGTAGCGGTGTCCCGATTCGTCGGCACCAAACACATAATAGTTAATGGACGATTCACCTTGATAGCCTTTGATGTAGCCGACATACTCGTCGGGGTTGCCCGTGGCGGTCATGTGGGCCACTTGGTAGGTGCCGCCGTCGATGCTGTAATAAACAAGGAGCGAGTCGGTCTTGAGCGGTTCGCCGCTGTAGGCGATAAACTTGGAAACCACTGGAATAGAGTCTTGCCAAGCCTGCTCGCCGAAAAGCACGTCGCGGTGGTCAACGAAGAGCATGTTGAAGTCCATCACGCCACGGGTGCGGCAGTGTAGGGCATCAGTGTTTTCCCAGCCACTATAACCGCTGCTGGGCACGCCAATGATTTCGTAGCCCGGCATGGCCTCCTGATAGACGGCCAAAGCATCGTTGTTGTAAGTGTTGTTGGTACCCAGAGGCACATAAACGGTCTTGTTGAGAATGAGGCTGTTAGTGTAAGGTGCAAGGGTGTAGCCACCAGGCTCATCGACACGATACACGTGGTAGGGATAGCCCCAGCAACAATTAATGCTCTCGAAGTACTCGGCCACCTGCTCGTAATAAGGATAGCGCGGGTTGCTTTCGGGCAGGCGCGCAATCAAAATCTTGTCGGGAGCGAGATACTTGCCCCAGCAGTCCACGTGGGCGATATAGTCGCCTTGCGGGTCGATGGTGACGTGATACGGGTCGATGCCGAGATAGTCGCTCATCTTTTGGCGGACAGTGGCTTCGTCAATGCCATAGTCTTGCCAGTTTTCCTGAAACACAAGGTCGTCGCTTACGCCATGGCCACGACCGTCCTCCATCATGTTGCCACCGGTGTGTTCAAGCCTCATGCCATACATGGGGATGCCCCAGAAGTTGGCGAACACGCCCGACATGTTGTCATCGTTGGGGCGCGGACGGTTGTAGATGTTGTCGACGATGGCAGGGTTGCGGTCCTCGAAGATGTACCACGGGCCGTAGTCGCGCACCCAATAGGAGTCGGACTGGGCGTTGACGAAAGTCACTCTGTCCATGTTGACGCCCGCGCTTTGGAAACTGTTTTGGGCCTGACTTTGGTAGGAACTGCTGACGATGCAATACACTTGGCAGTTATCGGCCAATTGCACCACGAGGCTCGTCGGGATACCCAAGGGGTAGCGGATCATGACGCCTTGCATGGGCTCAAACTCGGCCACGAAGCGCGGCTCGCCTGTTGGCGGGTCGGTCTCGACGAAGTTCATGCCTCTGGATTTGTCATGCATTTCTTCTTCAGAGAGATAGTGCCATCTCATCCAGTCGGGTTTCTTTTCTTGGGCCTGCACGGTGACGGCCATCAAGAACATAAGGGTAAAAATGGATAATACTTTTTTCATCGTTTTGAAAATTGAAAAATTTGCGGCAAAGATAGTAAATTTCGGCAAAACTGGTGAAAACAATGAATTTTGCCGAAAAATCTGTTTTGGACAAAACATGATTCTGAACAGAGCCTCAGCGGGGCGACAGGTCATAGCTTCACCCTGTCGGGGTTAGCCGCGATGAACTGGCTCCAGTCGGGCTTGCGGTGGGCCTTGGCCTTCTCGGTGGTGTGCTTGGTGTAGTTCACGTCCTTGCCCTTGCTGATGGCATGGCACACGGCGGCAGCCACGGCGTCGGTGGCGTCGAAAAACTTGGGGTCTTCATCGGTCTTGAGGATGAAATGCACCATCTTGGCCACCTGCTCTTTCGATGCGTTGCCGTTGCCCGTAATGTTCTGCTTGATGGTCTTGGGCGAGTATTCGAAGATGGGGATGTCGCGATAGAGCGCGGCGGCCATGGCCACGCCTTGGGCACGTCCCAACTTCAGCATCGACTGGACGTTTTTTCCAAAAAACGGCGCCTCAATGGCTAGCTCATCAGGGTGGTATTCGTTAACGATCTCCAAGACGCGCTCGAAGATTTTCTTCAGCTTTAGTGCTTGGTTTTCAAGTTTCTTCAAATTGATGACACCCATCGTGAGGAGTTCCATCTGCTTGCCCTGCTCGCGGATGACGCCGTAGCCCATCACCATGGTGCCCGGGTCGATGCCCAATATGATTTTCTCTTGCTCCATTCTGGATTTTTTGCAAAAGTAATCATTTTTCGCCACATCAAATGGAATGATTTTTGTTTGTTTTTTTACTAATTTTGCCTCATTAAACAACTATAAATACAAAAAGAAAATGAAAGCATTACGAGTTTTATTCTTGGCTGCAGCCTTCATGATGATTTCTGGCGCAATGGCACAGACAGTTTACAACAGCAGCGGCTCGAGTTGTGGCAAGATTGAGAATGATGGCACCATCCGCAACGGCTCGGGTTCCAGTGTCGGCAAGTTCGACAGCGACGGCACCATCCGCAACAGCAGCGGTTCAAGCATCGGCAAGATTGACCGTGACGGCACCATCCGCAACAGCTCAGGCTCGAGTATTGGCAAAGTGGAGAGCGACGGCACGGTGCGCAACAGTTCCGGTTCGAGCATCGGAAAAATAGAAAGCGACGGTACGGTGCGCAACAGTTCTGGCTCCAGCATCGGCAAGGCTCAAGGCATTCCCCGCGAGCGCGCAGCCGCCTTTTTCTTCTTTTTTCCGTTCTACTAACTGCTATTTTATGGCTTTGTCATAAAAATAGCGCCTTTGTGTCCGACTGACCTTGTACTTCTTGTATTGCCCCGTAAAGAGGTCGCAGTCGAATAAGGTTTGGATTTGCGAGACAAACAAACGCGAGTAAAGGCGGTTTTGAAAGGCTTGTTTCTCCTGCATGAAGGCGATGGTCTGCTTGATTTGGTCGATGTCGAGGTCTTCCTTGGTGAAGACAAAGAGGTCGAACTCGCGGAAATCGCCATAGAAGCCGTTGTTCACCTTGTCCATCTTGATTTCGAGGATGCGCTTCAGCGGCAAGGCCAACGACCAATACTCGTACTCGTTGCGACCCACGATACTGCCATCGCCCAAGCCATAGGCATAACCCGTTTGGTTGATATGACGCAAGTCGCTGGCATTCACCTCTTTGACAGCCTCGCCTGCCATCTCGTTCACCAAGGCGTTGGCCACATTCTTGTTCTCCCGGATGGCACGCGTCACCTCAATGCCAATGCCCAATGTCTCGTCCTGCAAATCCGGCCTGTCGCGGTTCTCCAAATGCGCATACGGCTCGCCCAGCAAGGTGGCCAACGAGACCATGGCGTAGCGCTCAAAGAAACAGGTATCGAATTTGGGTGAGAGCATTTTTGGACTTTTTTGTTTCTGCAAAAATAGGGATTTTTTTGTTTATCCGAACGACTCAGACCCAATCCTATCGCAAACAATGCCAGGGATAAACCTTGCACCTTTGTGTTCAAATGTGGCGTTGATGTTAGCTATGTACCGCAATGAAATGTTTTCTTCCTCGCAAAAGCCATTCAATGAGGCAATACTAACGGGTTTCTCAAAACGCTTATACTTGCACTCAATGGCCATCTTTCGTTGTGCGCTTTCCGTCACAAAGTCCACTTCGGTTCCGTTTTGGGTCCGATAGAAACTGATGCTTTCGTCGGCCTTTCGATTGCGCCAAAGTTCAAGCAGAATCTCGTTCTCGAAAATCGCCCCGTTGTCAGTTCGGAAAGGCATCTCATTGAAACTGCCATAGATGATGTTGCGCAGTCCCAAATCGCAGAAATACATCTTTTTCATTTTGCCAATAACCTTCCGACGGTTCGTGAAAAATGGCTCTATGAGTTTGATGACATACATTTTCTGCAGCAGGTTGACATAGTTTTCGCAGTTGTTGTAAGGCAAACCACTTTCCCTGCTTAATTCGTTGATATTAAAGAGATTGCCGATTTGCGTCGCCAACAGTCTCAACAATTTGTTGAACCCCACGAAATGCTCATTGGCCACATAACGCCGTACATCATTGAGCAAATAGGTTTGGTAAATATCGTTAAGCAACTCCACTTTTTCCTCAGGGTGGTTGGTGAGCGCCGTCCGAGGAAGACCGCCATACACCAAGTATTCCTGATAGGCCACCTGAAGGTCGAAAACAAGTGCTTCGTCATCGGCTTCTACAAGGCTTTGTTGAAGTCGAAACAAATTCTCATCCTTGAAAAGCAAGAATTCCGAAAACGACAAGGAAAGCACTTCGATGATGCGCACCCTGCCCGCCAGCGATTCCTCTATGCGTTGCAGGATATCGAGGCTCGAACTGCCTGAACACAAGACTTTTAATCGGTCGTACTTGTCGGTCAGCAGTTTCAACATGGTAGAAATGCCTTCAATGAATTGAAATTCGTCGATGAGCAACAGTCCGTCAAGGTCTTCGTTCAGATAAACTCGTAAATATTGTTCGATGGTGCTAAGTTTTTGGAAACGCTCGGCCACTTCGGCATCTTGTCCGTTGAGGAACAATGTGTTACGGAATCTTTCCGTAGGATACATCTTCATTATGGAAGTTTTTCCTACTTGTCTTGCACCTATCAATACAGCAATGGGCAAAAACTTGAAAGCTTTCGTGATTTTCTTCTCGTATTTTTCGCGTTTGATCATGGGTTTTCTATTCAAAGACACCGCAAAAATAGGGATTTTTTTCAAATCATTCAAAAATCCCTATAGATTTTTCCATTTTTCTATAAAAAACTCTAGAAAATGGAATGGATTTTACCCAAAATCGGTCGCCTTTCACTTCGCACGGTATTTTTCTCGCATACATATTATTAAAGAGTCTGTTGGGCGTGATGAATATTGTCAACAGCGATTTTTTGGTTGCCTTGCGGAAAAGGCGCATCCGTTGGTTGAGGTGATTGTCGTAGATTGCGCCAAGTTTGAAAAGATTTTTGGCGCAATCAAAAGATTACACTTGGTTTTTAGATTAGAATAGATTCTACCCAAACAACTCCGTCCCCAAATCATAAACCGACCCCACTGGCACAATCTCAATCTTAAACCGCGAGGTATCCAAGCCCTTGGCGTTGTATTTCGAAACAAAAATCTTCTCAAAACCCAGTTTATCAGCCTCAGCAATGCGGGCCTCGATGCGGGTCACAGCGCGGATTTCGCCTGAGAGACCCACTTCGGCGGCGAAGGCATAGCGCGAGGGGATGGGAATGTCAGCATTTGACGAAAGCACCGCCGCGATGACGGCCATATCAATGGCGGGGTCATCTACATGGAGGCCACCAGCGATGTTGAGGAACACGTCTTTTATGGAAAGTCGGAAACCGGCGCGTTTTTCAAGGACGGCCAATAGCATGTTCATCCTACGAATGTCGAAGCCTGTGGCGGAGCGTTGCGGGGTGCCGTAGGCTGCGCTGCTCACCAAGGCCTGGGTCTCGATGAGCATGGGACGTTGGCCTTCCATGGTGGCGGCAATGGCGATGCCGCTTACTTCCTCGTCGCGCTGGGAAAGTAAGATTTCGCTGGGGTTGGTCACCTCGCGAAGACCGGTGGCGTTCATCTCAAAGATGCCCAACTCCGAGGCCGACCCGAAGCGGTTCTTAATAGTGCGCAGGATGCGAAAACCATAGTGACGGTCGCCCTCGAACTGCAAGACGGTGTCGACGATATGCTCCAAAATCTTCGGTCCGGCGATGCTGCCGTCCTTGGTGATATGGCCGATAAGGAACACGGGCACCTGATAAGCCTTGGCGATTTTGTTCATCTCAGCGGCGGTTTCCCGGATTTGCGAAATGCTACCAGCAGCGGCATCCACGTATGGCGACTCCAAAGTTTGGATGGAATCCACCACGACGATGTCGGGCTGTACGTTCTTGAACTGTTTCAGGATTTCCTGCGTATTGGTCTCGGTGAGGATAAGGCAGTCGGTATTGTGGATGCCGATGCGCTCGGCCCGCATCTTGATTTGGGTCTGGCTTTCCTCGCCAGAGATGTAAAGCACTTTTCTGCCCGCCAGTTGCAAGGCCGTCTGCAAAAGCAAAGTCGACTTCCCGATGCCTGGTTCGCCGCCCACAAGGGTAAGCGAGCCGAGCACCAAGCCGCCACCTAATACACGGTTAAGTTCCTCGTAGGGCAAAATAATGCGTTGTTCCTTGGCATTGCTGATTTCCTTAATGGGCACGGGGAAGCCCTTATCCATCTCAGTGCCAATGTTTTTCCTCACCGATTGGACATCTTTTCCCGTGACGACGGTCTGCTCTGTGCAGGTGTTCCACGCGCCGCAGGCGGGACATTTTCCGAACCATTTCGGCGACTCGTTGCCGCACTCCTTGCAAAAAAAGGTGATTTTTTCCTTTGTTGCCATAAAATCAATTTTGAAGGCAAAAATAGGAAATCTTTTCGTATTTTTGCCGCTCAATTCAGAAAACAACCTAAACATCTAATTTACAATGAAAAAACACCTGTTATTCCTGTTTGCACTGGCACTCGGTTTGACTGCCTGCAACAACAAAACCGACCAATTCAAGGTGAACGTCAGCCTGAAAAACGGCAACGACCAAACCGTCTACCTGCAAAAGTACATTGATAACGCGCCTGTCACCATTGACTCGGCCGTCATCGCCAACGAAATGGCCGTCCTGACTGCTACCAAGGACGACCCGCAGATTCTTTATACCTTGAAGATCAAGGGTAAACGCGGCTATATGCCCTTCTTCACCGACAACCAAGACATGACCTTTGTGGGTGACCTCAACAACATGAATGACGCTGTAATCACAGGCTCGGAAACACAAGAGGAATGGAACGCCTACGAGGAGACGCAAAACCAGTACAACGACCAGATCCGCGAACTTTATACTGTGATGCAACAGGCTTTTGCTGACAACGACACTATCATAATAGACTCGCTCAACACCGTCGGCACTGCCCTGATGGAACAGCAGGACAACTACCGCGATGAGTACATCAAGAACCACGGCGACAGCTTCCTCGCCCATTATCTTTTGGACGAATCGAAGCAAGACTACGACCTTGCCACGTTGAAGGAACTCATGGCCGGCTTCACCACCGAATCCCTCTACACCAAAGACCTCAACGACTACATCGCCAAGCAAGAACGTCTCGAAGTGGGTCAGCCTTTCATCGATTTTACGCTGCAAACCAAAGAGGGTGAAAACGTTACGCTTTCTGAGAGAATCGCCCAAAACAAGCTCACCTTGGTTGACTTCTGGGCTTCGTGGTGCGGTCCGTGCCGTAAGGAGAACCCTGTCGTGAAGGCCGCCTACGAGCAGTTCCATGAACTCGGTTTCGATGTCATTGGCGTCAGCGTCGACCAAAATGAGGCCGATTGGTTGGAGGCCGTCGAGGAAGACCAACTGCCTTGGACGCAGGTGCGCGATGCCGAAAACAAGGCCAGCGAAGCCTACCTTATTTATTATATCCCGTCCAACTTCCTCTTCGACCAAAACGGTACGATGGTGGCCAAAGGCCTGCGCGGCGAGGATTTGGCAGCGAAATTGGCTGAAATCTTACAATAATGAAAACAAGAATCCTTCTCTTCGCCACAATGGCACTCGTCTTGGCTGCCTGTACCTCAAAGCCTGACACCCAGACCTTTAAAGTCAATGTGGATTTGGCTAATGCCGATGGCAAGACCGTGTATCTTCAAAAAGACGGCCAAGTATTGGATTCGGCTGTCCTTGAAAACTGGAAAGGCGTGCTGACTGCGCCCGTTTGCGCCGACAACGAAATGTACGGCCTCATGTTGCAAGGCTGGCGCCGTCCCTTCACGTTCTTCACCGACAATGTAGACGTGCAAATCGAAGGTGATGCACAGAACCCGAACAATATCATGGTGAAAGGTTCCGCTTCGCAAGACCGCCTGAACGCCTTCACGGAAAGCTATAACGCCTTGGAAGAGAAGCTCGAGGCCGACAGCACCATGGCCCAAGCCGACAAGGACGAAATCCTGAAGATGCACTGCTTCGACTTCGTCTGGGACAACCCCACCGACCCTGTGGCGCATTATGTGATGTATCGCTACAAGTGGGCCTTCGGTCCCTGCGAGCTGCGCACGATGATTGACAACATCCACCATGCTGACAGCACCTTGACTACCAAGAATTTGCAGATGGCCCAGGAGTATGTTGAGAAACAAGAACGCGTACAAGCTGGTCAGCCCATCATCGACTTCACCCAAAACGACCCCGATGGCAACCCCGTGACCCTCAGCGAAATCGCCCAAGGCAAACTGCTGCTGGTCGACTTTTGGGCCTCGTGGTGCCCCGACTGCCGCAAGGCCAACCCCGATGTGGTGGCGGCCTATCAGAAGTACCACGACCAAGGCTTTGACGTGCTTGGCGTTTCGTTCGATACCAACAAGGAAGCCTGGCTTGCCGCCATCGAAAAAGACAACCTTACATGGACCCACGTCAGCGACCTGCAAGGTTGGAACAACGCTGCCGGCGCCTTGTACGCCATCGCTTTCATCCCGCAAAACGCCTTGATTAAGGACGGCGTGATTGTGGCCCGCAACTTGGAAGGCGAAGCGCTGATGGAGGAGGTTGAGCAGCATTTAGCCAATTGATTTTTCAAATCAATAAACACAGAAAAGCCTCGCCATGCGTTTGTGGCAAGGCTTTTGGCATCTTATCGAACCACCAAACGTTTCGAATAAGTTGCTCCATCTGAGGCTGTAATGCGCAATAGATAAATTCCTTCCGACAAATCTTCTACGCTGATTCTGTTGATGTTGCTGAGGACACCCACCAACTGCCCAAGGCTATTGTAGACTTGCACTTTGACAGGTTCAATGCCTTCGATGTTCACTATCCTATCGGAAGGATTGGGATAGACAGCCAGATGTTTCTCTGCATTTTCGTTGACAGAGAGGTCGGTGCTGGTCAAAATAGGGAAACCGTTATTGACATTGTTCAAATCCCTACCCCAAACATTAGAGCCTTGGTTGAGCGTACCCACAAAAGCATTGTCACGCATTTCCTCGGCACTTTTCGCAACACCAAACTCGCTTCCTGAGCAAACATTGAGGTAGTAACAATTCTCAACGTTGATGTTTTCAGGCGAAACGGCGTATCCAATCAGGCATCCAACGTGATGATTCCCCGTGATTTCTCCAACATTATAACTATTTTTGGCCTCTACACGGGACGATACAATTCCCACCAAACCACCAGCTGCGGGAAAATAGGTCGAAAACTCTCCAGTAACAAAAATACCACCAGTATTGTAGCAGTTGTTTATGGTCGCTTTATTGGATGCACACAGTATTCCTCCTCCAATTCGATCCGCCATGATGTCGCCTTCGTTAAAACATTCCGTGATTTCCGTTCCCGAGGGTTTTCCACCTACAATTCCCCCAACATCGGAGCCAGTCAAAGGGCCGACGTTGGAGCAATTGTTGACCGTTTTGCTTCCATTCCCAACGATACCTCCAACCTCTCGACCTTCAACAACGGCGCCGTTCCTGCAATAGGACACAATGAGCCTTCCGCCATATCCGACGATGCCGCCGCATATATTGCCTTTGATGTATCCATCGCTGACTAAAACATTTTCAATTATCGCCACTTCATCTTCCGTCCGAGCATCGGCATAGCCAAACAAGCCAGCATAACCGTTTTCGTTGTCAACGTAAATGTTGGAAATGACATGACCGCCACCATCAAAATGGCCTCTGAATGCGGTATTTAAGCTGTAGCCGACACTATTCAAGGATCCTCTGTCGCAACCGTCTTCATCAACACCTCTGTTGTATAACCCGATGGGTTTCCACGGCTGGTCCTCGCTGCCGTTCAGGTCAATGTCGGTGGTCAAGCGGAAATATAGGCCTTGCGTATCGAAGTCCTTATTCACCATATAGGACAGGAAAGCCAAGTTCGCCGCCGTCTCAATCAGATAGGGGTCGCTCTCTGTCCCGCTGCCCCTTGTCCAAATCTTTTTGCTGCCGTCCCAAACGCTGGTTTGGGCTTCGGCCATGATGCCCGTCAGAAGGAGCATCATCATGATATAAACTCTTTTCATTTTATTCAGTGTTAATGTGTTAGACATTTGTTTTTATTTCCTAAAGCCATTGTTGAACAAAGCCCTGACATAGTCTATGAAAGCGCTTTTGCGCTCCAATGCCGATTGGCTGTCGTTTTTCCAAACGGTAATCATGGCATAGTCCAGTTCCTGCATACTGCCGCTGTCGAAGTTGAAAGGCCCAACTGAGGCGAGGCTTCTTCTTTCGTTAGGCGTGTTTCCACATTGTTCTTCGGTCCAATATTTCCCATCTTGGTTGTAGCCCTCATTGGGTGCGATGCCATTAGTGCCGAAATTGCATGGGTCGGAGTCACCGGGATAGGTGAAGTTGCATTCGGGACCGACCACCAATGTTCCTTCATAAGCGTTGCCGCCATACTGCAAGTGATTGCCGTTTTTCCATAGGCCACGCATGTAGTTGTAGTAGTCTTGCGCCGATTCAGGGTCGCCATTGATACCAGATGAATTGTTGAAATACATGAACCCGCACATGCCTAGACGCTCGTCATCGGCAATTCCATTGCCAAAGTTGAAACCATTATAGGCGTATTTGTCCAAAGGATGCGTTTCGTCAAACAGAGCTTCGCAATCGCCAGTGAAAGCCGGATTGTCGCGTCCGTCAGCCTCCATGTAAGGCCCAGCCAGCACAGCGCAAACCTGCACGGGCGGGTTGTCGCCATAGGCCCAAGGCTGCCCTTGGCCGTCAAAGGACGTACCATTGAAGCCGAAGCAAGCGCCACGCTGCACATCGCAGCCGACATAATCGTCCCAAGCCTCACCGATGTCCCAGTCGTTCCATAGGCCCAAATATACCTCATGGTAATCGGAAGTGGATCGGTTGAAGAGCTTGTAGTTGAAGAAAACAGTGTTGTTGAGGGCTTCGTCGTCGGGCGCGTCGAAGGCGTAGACCATGGCTTGGACTTCAAGACCTACTGGAGTTCCGCCAGATTCGGTGTGCGTGTCCCAACTGTCATTGAAGATGAAAAACAGACATTGGTCGCCTTTGATGTCGGGATAGTCGCCATCGGCTGGATTGTAGTGCCCGTCGCCATTCGCGTCGACGAAAGGCGCCATGTTTTCGACATAGCCTTCCTCGCCCTGGGCTGGCCAAGTCAGGATGTCTTCAGGAGCCTCGTAACCCGCATTGCCGTGATTGGCAATGAATTGCTCGATTTCGGCACGAGTAAGGTTCCAAACATGATGATACTTCAGGGCGGTCATCAAATCGGTGGAGGCTTCCCCAGGCTTGAGCGGCCCTGACCAATAATCCATACCTACTTGGCCATACCTGAAGGCGGCCAAGTGCAATTGCGAGGCGTTATCCAAGCCGCCCAACCATAGGGCTTGTTGGTAGAGCGTCTCTTTGCCGCTACCTTGGGGTACTTCCCAAGTGAGGCAACTGTTGTGATACACATCCCATTCCTCATAATAGATACCTTTTTGAGGGACATAACAAGTACCATTTCCAAGGATGGTTGCTCTAACATTGTTGGTCTCGACATGCGAGACGGGTGGCTGCTGCGCCACGGATGCCAGGCTTGTCGCCCAAAGCATCAGAAATAATAACTTTTTCTTTTTCATGACTGTAGAATTTAAGTAATACAAATCTATTGGACTGTTTGTTGATTTCGTTGAGCAAAACTACAAACAGCCTCCACTACCGTCAAGAAAACGATGGTGCGGATGGGTGCGGATTTCGTGAAATAAATAAGAATCAGGGATTTGCATCGGATTTTGCCAACTTGCGCAAGATGGCCGAAAGCGGTTCATCGCTGCCGAAAATGGCTTTCAGTTTGCGGTCGCGCTCGCAAACGGTGTTGAAAGCACGTTGCATCAGTGCGGCAATGTCGGCATCGTTGAGGCCGAGCAGATAAAGACAGCAATAGTCGATGTCGCCCTTGGTCAGCATGGGATACTCCTTTTTGAGACGTGTAGTGAACTCCCCGAAGTGAGCGTCGGCAGCCTCGCGCAAGGCCAACAGTTGTTCCTTGGTGAGTGCGTAATCCTTATAAATAAGGTAGTCCACCTTCGACTTGAACTGCCCCTCGTTCACCCGCTCCATAATCAGGCGGCAAACCGGCTCCTCGGCAAACGAGGCGACTTCCATTTGTTTTTTTATTGCCGAAAGAGCCTCACCTTGCTTCTGCAACTGCCCCGAAAGGGCTTCTTTCTCTGCTTCAATGCGTTGATGCCGTTTCCGATTGAGCATCAGCCAAACCGCAAGCACCGCGAGCAAGGCCAACAAAGGCACGACGGTTCTCACAATCCGACCACGGGCTTGCTTGGCCTCTCGAAGTCGGGCGTTCTCCTGCTTCTGCTGCAAATACTCCTGAAACAGGCTTGTAAACCGCCATTCATCCGCCTTGGTGCCAAATTCAGGTGGCGTGTTTTGCGCCACAAAACGTGCAAACTCTCCCGCCCGTTCCGAATCGCCAACCTCCTCGTAAATCTCACGCAAATAATCAGCGCTTTGGGTTCGCAAGAATAAACTGGGTGCCTCCTCGAAAACCCTGTTCAGATAAACAATGGCCGAATCGTACTGTTTATCAAGTTTATAAATATAGCCAATGCCCAAGTAACGGTCGCACTTTTCAAACTCATTGCCGACCGAGGCGATACGCTTGAGCGCGTCAATCGGAGCCAAAGCATCATGCTCAACCTGATAGGACGAAAGCGCTTTTCTGTTGATGACATTCCTGTAAAGCACTCCGGTCGTGTCCTTGATGCAGGCCAGGGATTGGTCGTAATAATACAAAGCACTGTCGAACTGCTCCGATTTCTCAAACTCGTAGCCCAAGAAAAACAAGGTGTTGGCCAAACTCGAAGGCGGATTGTTGGCTTTCTTCTTGTATTTCAGCACATTCTTGTAAAAACAAACCGTTGGTTCGATGAGGAACTTGTCGGAATAGATGTTGGCCAATCGAGCATAAATCAGGGCCATGAAACTGGCCTTGTGTCCCCTGATTTCATCATCGGAAAAGTGCAATTCCATAATATCCAACGCTTTATAATACTCTCGACAAGCCATCATCGTGAGGGAATCGTCGGTAAATATGGTGCCGTTGTTGATGCAAATGGCGTTCATGTAATGGGCGCGGGCTTGAAGAAAGGCTATGTTGTCGGCTTGGGGATGTGCCGCTGCCATGCCGTCGAAACAAGTCGTCGCAGCACCAACTTCCTCAGCCAGAACCACTTCCTTACGCACCTTAAACGCGGCCTCCGAAAGCATGAGGTTGAGATAATGGTTGTAAGGCGCCCCGACACCACCATATCCAGTGTTTGCAAACCCTTCAAGATAAGCCAAGGCACTATCGGGCTGTTGCTGCAACAAACTGTCAATGGCCGCGACACGCGGCGCGTCTTCTAACCAGAAATAATTCGTCTCCCGTTTCGTACATGCCGCCATGAGCAGCCATCCGAACAACAAACCTCCTATGATGCGCGTCAGTTTCATAGGGACAAAAATAGGGAAATAATCCTTTTACAAGGTAAAAATTGGCAAGAAAACGATGGTGCGGATTGGTGCGGATTTTTCTTTAATGTTTAAGAATCAACGTTGTTGTGCCTTTAAGCTATCAAGTTGCTTTTTATAGACCTCTAAAGTGTAAAGGTCTTCCGTTCTGAGGTTCGGAGTGTAGAAATCATCACTGACAGGAGCTTGCTCCTCGATGACGATTTCCTTATGATATTCTTCCATAAACTCCTTCAACTCCTTCTCGGAGATGCCTATCACGCTCATATTCTGCTTGTTGGTATAGCGCATGTATTCTGCCTGATATTGCAGCCAACAAATCCAATTGTGCTTCATGACCATTGTTTGGCGCACATTGGGGTTTCGCAACCATTTTGTGCAAATATATTTTCCAGGATATTGCTCGGGATTCCCGCTGATATCATCGAAGATTTTTTCCTCTTCATTCACCCTGTTGTTCCAGTATTCCTCGATGTTGTGCATTCGCGTAAAACAGTCACCAACACTGCTGATAAACTGGAAGTTACCAACGTTTTTCCATGTTTCGATATTGTTGGAAAAAATGTTTTCGGCAGCTTTGTCGAAAGAGACGAAACTGTTGCTCACGGCATCAAACACCAAGTTCTGCAACGTTTCTTTTGGCATCAGTTCCAACTCATCGACAGGCACACTGAGGAGCCAAGCGCAAAGCGAGTCGCAACGCTGTTGCTGCACGACAATCTCCTCGATGCCGTTGGTAAAGTCCTCGATGTTGCCCATTACCATAAGAGCGGACAGCTTGCGGTAGTTGGCCCGCTCTTTTCGTTCAAGCAACACACTCGTTCCAATGGTAAGCACCAAAGAGATGGTGGTACCGATGATGATCATTCCTATCTGTTTCCAAAAATTGGTATGTTTTTTAAACTTTATTTTCATGTTTTTCGGATGATTTGCCGTTTTAGGCTGCAAAAATATAACTATTTTGCCCAAGCTACAAACGGTGGGTTAGGATAATCTTTCTTGCTGTATTCCAAAGGCAACCCGTCGCTGATGCGGAGCACTTTGCCGCCAGCAGCGCGAAGGATGGCATCGGCGGCGGCGGTGTCCCATTCCTTGGTCTTGCTGTAGCAGACATAGGCGTCAGCGCTGCCTTCGGCGAGGCGGGCGAACTTCAGGCTACTGCCTTGCGTGTCAATAACGAGGTCGGGATGGGCGGGGCGCAATACCTTATTAATATATGTGTCCACTTCGGGCGTGCGGTGCGAACGACTGACTAAAACAGTGAACGGGCGTCCTATAAAGCAGCCACGGTGTGACAGCCTTACATGAACAGAATCCCACATTTTATCCATCACTGGCGCATAAATCACACCCAAAACGGGTTGCTTGTTGTCAATTAGGGCAATGTTCACCGTAAATTCGCCGTTGCGCCTGACAAACTCTGCCGTGCCGTCTAACGGGTCGACGAGCCAATAGCGGTTGTACTGGGAGCGGTCGGGGGGCAAATCTTCTTCGCTGACGAAGGGCAATCCCGTAGGTTTCAGTAGCTCCTTGATGATGTTGCTGGCGCGCAAATCCGCCTGAGTGACAGGCGAGTCGTCGTCTTTGGTATAGACTTCGAAAGGCTTCGCATAGACCTCCATAATGGCCTTTCCGGCTTCGAGCGCAGCGTTGATGGCGTATTGTAGCAATGTTTCCATGAGGCAAAGGTAAGGATTTTTTTGCTATTGGCTTCTGGCAACTTTGTCATAAGGCTTAAAAGCTGCCAAAAGATAGAGGCCAATGACTAACGGTAATTTATAATACTGAAAACCAGTAAAATAACAAAAATCTTTCAAAAAAATTAGCTTTATCAACTATTATTCCACTAATTTTGCACGCGAAAAATCGGGGTGAGACCCCTCCAAATTGAAAAAAAGAGACTATGGCAAAGAATTTAGTTATCGTGGAGTCACCGGCCAAAGCCAAGACCATCGAAGGGTTTTTGGGCAAGGAATACACGGTGAAGTCGAGCTACGGTCATGTGCGCGACTTGAACAAAAACTCGCTGAGTGTCGATATCGAAAAGGATTTTGAACCTGAATACGAGATTTCGGACGACAAGAAAGCCCTCGTTGCGGAACTGAAAAAACTCTCGAAAGCCTCTGATACTGTGTGGCTTGCGTCCGATGAGGACCGTGAGGGAGAATCCATCTCGTGGCACCTCTATGAGGCGCTCGACTTGAAGAAGAAAGACACCAAGCGCATCGTCTTCCACGAAATTACCAAATCGGCCATTCTCAACGCCATCGAGAACCCGCGCGACATCGACATGGACCTCGTGGCTGCCCAACAGGCCCGCCGCGTACTCGACCGCCTCGTGGGTTATGAACTCTCGCCTTTGCTGTGGAAAAAGGTAAAACCCTCATTGTCAGCAGGTCGTGTGCAGTCAGTGGCGGTGCGCCTCATCGTGGAGCGCGAGGAAGAAATCAAGAACTTCGTGCAAAGCAGCTCGTATCGCGTCACGGCGCAGTTCACGTTCATGAAAGACGGACAGGAATACTCCATGTCTGCCGAACTGCCCAATCGCTTTGATACTGAGGAAGAAACGCGGAAGTTCGTTGAGTCGTGCCTCAACGCGGGCTACAAGGTCGAAGCCATTGAAAAGAAGCCCAGCGTGCGCTATCCTGCGCCGCCTTTCACCACCTCGACATTGCAACAGGAGGCCGCCCGCAAGCTTGGTTTTTCGGTCGCTAACACCATGCGCATAGCGCAACAGCTTTACGAATCCGGAAAAATCACCTACATGCGTACCGACTCGGTCAACCTTTCGAGTCTTGCCCTCGGCATGGCCAAGAAGGAAATTACCGAAAACTATGGCGCAGAGTACGTGAAGACCCGCCAATACCAGACCAAGTCTAAAGGCGCACAAGAGGCTCATGAAGCCATCCGCCCGACTTACTTGAACCAACACACCGTCAAAGGCACCGCCGACGAACGCAAGCTCTACGAGCTGATTTGGAAGCGCACCATTGCCTCACAAATGGCTGATGCTCAGATGGAACGCACCAACGTCAATATCGGCATCTCGACCAACGACAAGCAGTTTGTCGCCACGGGTGAGGTCATCCTGTTCGATGGCTTCCTGAAGGTTTACATGGAGAGCTACGACGACGACCGCGCAGAAGACACTGCCGCCATCCTGCCGCCCATTGAGGTAGGTACTGTGCTTGACATGGAGAAAATGGAGGCCCAGCAGCGCTACACGCGCCATCCGCTGCGCTACACTGAGGCCAGCCTCGTGAAGAAAATGGAGGAACTCGGCATCGGGCGTCCTTCGACCTACGCACCCACCATTTCCACCATCCAAAAACGCGAATATGTGACTAAGGGTGATGTGAAGGGCGAGCCGCAGACTTATAAGATTATTACGCTGAAAAACAATAAGATAACGGAAAAGATGGGCAAGGAAAACTACGGTGCCGAGAAGGGCAAACTACTGCCCACCGACATCGGCGTTTTAGTGAACAAGTTCCTGACCCAGTACTTTGAGAGCATCATCGACTACAACTTCACCGCCAATGTGGAGAAGGAGTTCGACAAGATTGCCGAGGGCCAATGCCAGTGGAATGCCATGATCAAGGACTTCTACAAGGGCTTCCATCAGCAAGTCGTCTCCACCACGGAGACCTCAGGCAAATTCAGCGGCGAGAAGCTTTTGGGCAAAGACCCGGCGACGGGCAAGAACGTTTACGTGAAAGTCGGGCGTTTCGGTCCCGTGGCGCAAATCGGCGACACGGAATCGGACGAGAAACCTCGTTTCGCTGGCCTCAAGAAGGACATGAGCATCGAGAACGTCAACTTGGAGGAAGTGCTGAAACTCTTCGAGTTTCCGCGTTCGCTCGGCGAGTTTGAGGGCAAGGAAATCACCGTGGCCGTGGGCCGTTTTGGACCTTACATCCGCCACGACAACAAGTTCTACAGCCTTGCCAAGACCGACAATCCCGCCTTGGTGGAATACGACCGCGCAGTGGAAATCATCAACGAAAAGCGTGAAAAAGATCTCAACAACATCCTCCGCACCTTCGACGAAGACCCTGATTTGCGTGTGCTGAACGGACGCTACGGCCCTTACATCGTCTATAAAAAGAACAACTACAAAATTCCGAAGGGCACTGAGCCGACGCGACTTTCCTATGCGGAATGCATGGCCATCATCGAGGATCCGAAGAATGCACCTAAGAAGAAAGTTTCGAGAAAGAAGGCTTAAAAGCTTGCAGTATTTTATACAGAAAGAGGATGGCAGTAACCATCCTCTTTTCATTTAGTCGTAATCAAATGTTTTTCAGCCATTTCCATTGGAAGATGAGCATGTAGAACACCCCAATGGTGATGGCCGCATCGGCGAAGTTGAAAATCGGCCTGAAGAAAATGAAATGCCCGTCAGGACCGAAGAAGAAATTCGGCAACCAGGCGGCATTTTCTTTTGCCACGTCGATGATGGGGAAATAGAGCATGTCGACCACACGTCCGTGGAGCCAACTGGCATAGCCGCCGCCGTCGGGGAACAAAGTGGCCACCTGTTGATAGGTGCTTTCGCTGAAAATGCGGCCGTAAAACACGCTGTCGATGATGTTGCCCATTGCGCCTGCCGTGATAAGAGCCAAGCCGAACAACACGCCGAACTTGGTGTTTTTCTTCGACAAACGGAAGATAAAGATGAACAAGGCAACAATAGCCACCAATCGGAACAGGCTCAAAATCAGCTTCATCGTGCCGCCTCCGCCCATCCAGCCGAAGGCCATGCCCTCGTTCTCGATGAACAGCAGTTTGAACCAACGCCCGATAACAGGAATCTCCTCGCCCAAGGTCATGTGCATCTTGACCCAAATCTTGAGGATTTGGTCAAAGAGCAAGACAACGAACATCACCACAAACGACCACAACAGGCCGTGGTTGCCAGTCTTTTTCACCGTTTTTTCAATTTGGCGTCAAGGCAGCGCGTAGTGATGGGCACGCAGCGTAGTCTCTCCTTGGGAATGAGGCGGCCGGTCTCGCAGCAGATACCGTAGGTCTTGTTCTCGATGCGCATAAGGGCGAGTTCGAGGTTGTGGATATACTTCTCCTGACGGGCTACGAGTTTCGCGTTTTCTTCCTTTTGCGCCACGGCATAACCGTCTTCCAAAACCTTGAAAGTCGGGGCCGTGTCGTCAGTGCTATGTTCTCCGCCAGAGAGGTTGGCCTGCAAGGTCTCCAAACTGGCACGCGCTTGGTCTAACTTCTCGAGAATCAAGGCCTTGAATTCCTCGAGGTCTTCATCCGAATAGCGCACTTGGGGTTCTTTCCTTTCCATTGTTGTATGTTTTTGTAGAGACGGACCCACGTGTCCGCCCCTATGGATTATTTCTTTTGTATTTTCAATTTAACGTTCACGCCTTCAACGAGTTCCTCGGCCTCCACGCCATCCAAAGCATCCACCTTTGTGATGGTGGCTAAGGTCTCAGTGCAGATGTAGTCGCCAAACTTGTCAATAGCTTCTTTAATCTTGTCGTTCATCTCGATGATTAACTCGATGCGGTCGGTAACCTCGAAGCCGCCGGTTTTGCGGAGGTTCTGCACGCGGTTCACGATTTCGCGGGCGAGGCCTTCCTGCATCAGCTCATCGGTGATGGTCATGTCGAGAGCCACGGTAAGGTCGTCTTGCGAAGTGACGGCCCAACCAGGGATATCCTGTGTCGAAATCAAGGCGTCTTCAAGGGTCAGCTCAACGTCAACGCCATCAATGTTCAGATGGGTGCCGTTGTTCTTCTCGAACTGGTGGATTTCGTCCTGGCTCATGTTGGCGAAGTAGGCCTGAATCTGCTTCATCTGCTTGCCGTACTTCTTGCCCAAGGTTTTGAAGTTGGGCTTCACGTTCTTCACCAAGATGTTGTTGTCAGGCGAAAGGAATTCGATTTCCTTGATGTTGACTTCGCTCTTGATGAGGTGCGACACTTTCTCGATTTGCGTCTTCATTTCCTCGTTGGCGACAGGAATCATAATCTTCGAGAGGGGCTGACGCACGCGGATGTTGGCTTTCTTGCGCAGCGAGAGCACCAACGACGAGATGAGTTGCGCGGCTTCCATGCGTTCTTCCAAAGCCTTGTCGATAAAGGTCTTGTTGGCTTCGGGGAAGTCTGTCAGGTGGACGGACTCGGCCTTATTGCGGCCCGTCACGTTGTTCAGGTCGCGGTAAAGTTGTTCGCTGAAGAACGGCGCGATGGGCGACATGAGGCGCGCCACGGTCTCAAGGCAGGTGTAAAGGGTCTGATAGGCCGAAAGTTTGTCCGTGTTGTCTTCGCTCTTCCAGAAACGGCGACGCGAGAGGCGCACAAACCAGTTGCTCAAATGGGCATCCACAAACTCAGCGATGGCGCGACCCGCACGGGTAGGCTCATAACTGCCGTAGGCTTCATCAACATTGAGAATCAGCGAGTTGAGTTCCGAAAGAATCCAACGGTCGATTTCGGGACGGTCTTTGATGTCTATGTCGGCTTCCTTGTAGTCGAAATGGTCGATGTTGGCGTACAAGGCGAAGAAGGCGTAGGTGTTGTACAAGGTTCCGAAGAACTTGCGGCGCACCTCGTCTACGCCAGCCTCGTCAAACTTCAGGTTGTCCCAAGGCTGCGAGTTGGTAATCATGTACCAACGCACGGCATCGGCACCGTATTGCTGGATGGCTCCGAACGGGTCGACGGCATTGCCCAAACGCTTGGACATCTTGTTGCCGTTCTTGTCGAGCACCAAACCGTTGGAAATCACGTTCTTGTAGGCAACGCTATCGAAGCACATCGTGGCGATGGCATGGAGCGTGAAGAACCAGCCACGGGTTTGGTCGACGCCCTCGGCGATGAAGTCGGCGGGGAACACGTCCTTGCCTAACTGGCCTTCCTTGCCCATGTAGTGGTATTGCGCGTAAGGCATGGCGCCGCTGTCGAACCACACGTCGATGAGGTCAGGCTCGCGGAACATCTTCTTACCGCTTGCGGAAACCAAAACCACGCCATCAATGTACGGACGGTGCAAGTCAAATTTATCGTAATCGTCTGAGGCGTAAGGATTTTCATTCATGAATCCCGCCTTGATGGACTTCTCAATTTCAGCGCGAAGTTCTTCAACGCTGCCGATGCAGATTTCTTCCTTGCCGTCCTCGGTGCGCCAAATCGGGAGCGGAGTGCCCCAATAACGTGAACGCGAGAGGTTCCAGTCGACCAAGTTTTCAAGCCAGTTGCCGAAACGACCGCTGCCGGTGGCTTCGGGCTTCCAATTGATGGTCTTGTTGAGTTCCAACATCCTGTCTTTCAAGGCCGTGGTCTTGATAAACCAACTATCGAGAGGATAATACAGCACGGGTTTGTCGGTACGCCAGCAGTGTGGGTAGTTGTGGACGTGCTTTTCGCTCTTGAAGAGTTTGCCCTGTTCCTTGAGCAGCATCACAATATCCACATCCAACGACTTGTCTTTCTCAGTCTTGGTGGGGTCGTAGGCGTTCTTCACGAACTGGCCCGCGTAAGGACGATAGGCCTCCACATCCATCTGATTTTTGACAAATTCGGGGTCGAGGTCTTCGATAAGCCAGAACTTGCCAGTGCGGTCGACCATTGGCTGCGGCTTGCCGTCCTTGTCGATCATTTGCAAGGGCGGAATACCAGCGGCAGCGGCCACGCGCTTGTCGTCGGCACCAAAAGTGGGCGCGATGTGGACGATACCCGTACCGTCCTCAGTGGTCACGTAGTCGCCAGGGATGATACGGAATGCACTTTCGCCCGGGTTAACCCATGGAATCAGCGGTTCGTATTCGATGCCCACCAGTTCACTACCCTTGAACTCCTTGACGATTTCGGGCGCTTCCTTGAACATCGTCTCCACCAAGGCCTTGGCCATTAAGACATAACAAGGTTCCTCGGTGTAGGGATGCACGGTCTTCAGCAACACGTAATCGATGTTGGGACCTACGCACAAGGCAGTGTTGCTCGGCAAGGTCCATGGTGTGGTTGTCCATGCAATGGCGTATGTAGGGCTGTCAAACTGTGGCAGTCGAGAATCCGTTTTCAGTTTAAACAAGGCCACACAAGTCAAATCTTTCACGTCGCGGTAACAGCCGGGCATGTTCAATTCGTGCGAGCTGAGGCCGGTGCCAGCGGCGGGCGAGTAGGGCTGAATGGTGTAGCCCTTGTAGAGCAACCCCTTGTTATACAGGTCTTTCAGCAAGAACCACAGCGTTTCGATGTAGTCATTGGTGAAGGTGATATAAGGGTCGTCAAGGTTGACCCAATAGCCCATCTTGCGGGTGAGGTCGTCCCAAAGGTCCTTGTATTTCATCACCTCCTCGCGACAGGCGCGGTTGTAGTCGTCCACGCTGATTTTCTTGCCGATGTCTTCCTTGGTGATGCCGAGTTTCTTCTCCACGCCCAATTCAACGGGCAGGCCGTGGGTATCCCAGCCGGCCTTGCGCACTACGTGCTTGCCTTTCAAGGTTTGATAGCGGCACACCACGTCCTTAATGGAGCGGGCCATCACATGGTGGATGCCCGGCACGCCGTTCGCGCTCGGCGGACCCTCGTAAAACACAAAAGCGTTGTCCTTGTCGCGGTTGTCGAGGCTCTTTTGGAAGGTGTCGTTTTCTTCCCAATAACGTCGGATTTCATCGGCTGTCTCGGTGAGATTCAACTGTTTATATTCCTTGTAGCTGTTTTTCATAAAACACTGATTTCTATTTAGAGGCGCAAAGATACAAAAACTTGGCAAAATGACATGCAAATCAATAGCTTTTCTTTTAAACCGCCAGAAGCACCAACAATTGCGCCGTGAAAATGCGCAGGAACATGGTCAGCGGATAGACGGTGGCATAGCCCATGTTGGGCAGCTTGCAGCCCTCGGGGGCAACGGTGTTGGCGAAGGCCAAAGTGGGTGGGTCGGTGTGGGAGCCACCGATGAAACCCATGAGGGTGTAGTAATTCATTTTCAACACCAAACGGCCAAACAAGGCCACCAAAATGGGTGGCACCATGGTAATGATGACGCCGTAAAGCACCCACATGTAATGCTCTTGCACGGTATCCACAAACTTGCCGCCAGCGCCGAGACCCACACCTGCAAGGAAGAGGGCGATGCCCACCTCACGAAGCATCCAAACGCCGTGGCTGTCAGTAAATTCGGTGGTGAACCAGCCTTTCTTGACGCCCAACCAACTGCCGATGATAGCGACAACAAGCGGTCCGCCAGCCAAACCAAGCTTAATGGGAGCTTTCATGCCAACGGGAATCGGGATGGAACCGATGATGATGCCCAAGGCGATGATGACGAAAATGGGGATTAGGTTCACTTTGTGTCGCAGCGATGTGGGCGTAGCTTGTTTTTCGGCTTGGGCTTCGAGCATGTCTTCGTTGGAAGGCTCGTTTTTCAGGTCGATGTGGCAGAGCGGACGTAGCAGGATGCAGGTCACAATCAAGCCCACGACGGCCAAAGGATATGCCACGGCATAGCCCGCCGCCAATCGGTCGGCGGCGCCTTCGATATCCAAGTCGATGACAGCCTGCTGTGCCGCCGAAAGGCCTGGCGTGTTGGTGATGGCGCCCGTGTAAACGCCCGCCATGTCGGCGAGGTCTTGATGGGCTACCTTGGCGATGATGACCGTAATCAAGACGCCGAGCGCCACATTGACCAAAGCCATGAGGTTCATGGCCATACCGCCTTTCTTGAACGAGCGGAAGAAGCCTGGCCCGACTTGCAGACCGACGGCTACCACAAACAGAATAAGGCCGAACTCCTTGATGATGTGGAGCATTTCGGCATTCAGGCTGACGCCAAGGGCGCTGATGAAGATGCCCACAAACAGCACCCAAGTGATGCCCAACGACACCTTCGCAATCTTGATTCTGCCCAAAAACAATCCGGCAAAAATGGAGATCGACAAATACAAGATCGTTGGCCCGATGCCCGAACCTGTGAAGAGATCAATCATGACTCGAGACTTCGAGACACGCAACGCGGGACTACGGACACTTTTATCGTGTCCCATAGTCCCGTGTCTCGCGTCAATTAGTAATTAGTCGCCCAACGTGGCCACCATGACGGCCTTGATGGTGTGCATACGGTTCTCGGCCTCGTCGAAGACGATGCTGTTCGTGCTCTCGAACACGTCCTCGGTGACCTCGATGCCGTTCAAGCCGAATTGCTTGTTGACATCGCGGCCCACTTGGGTCTCGAGGTTGTGGTAAGCCGGCAGGCAGTGCATGAACTTGCAGTTCGGGTTGCCCGTGGCCTTCATCATTTCCTTGTTCACCTGATAAGGCATGAGCAGGTCGATACGCTGCTTCCAGACCTCGGCGGGTTCGCCCATGGATACCCAAACGTCGGTGTAGAGGAAGTCGCAGCCCTTGACACCCTTCTTCACATCGTCGGTCACGGTCACTTTGGCGCCCGTTTCCTTGGCGATCTTCTTGCAGGTGTCGATGAGTTCCTTGTTGGGTTGCAGAGCCTTAGGAGCCACGATGCGGACATCCATGCCCATCTTGGCGCCACCCACCATCAGCGAGTTGCCCATGTTGAAACGGGCGTCGCCGCAGTAGGCGAAGGTCACCTGGTTGAGGGGCTTGTCGGTGTGTTCCATCATGGTGAGGAAATCGGCAAGGATCTGGGTGGGGTGGAACTCGTTGGTGAGGCCGTTCCACACCGGCACGCCAGCGTATTTGGCCAGTTCTTCAACGATGTCCTGACCGAAGCCACGGTACTCGATGCCATCAAACATGCGACCCAAAACGCGGGCGGTGTCCTTCATCGATTCCTTGATGCCGATTTGTGAGCCGGTGGGGCCGAGATAGGTGACGTGGGCACCTTGGTCCTTGGCGGCGACTTCAAAAGCGCAACGAGTGCGAGTCGAGGTCTTTTCGAAGATGAGGGCGATGTTCTTGCCCGTCAGTTTGGGTTGTTCAGTGCCTGCATACTTGGCGGCCTTAAGGTCGGCGGCCAGCTTCAGGAAAAAGCGAATCTCTTCCGGAGTGAAGTCCAAAAGCTTCAGGAAGTTTCTGTTTCTGAGGTTAAATGCCATGTTTTATTGATTTAAAGATTTAAAATTTAAAGATTCAAAATTTGGCTTTCAGCTCTCAGCCGGTTTAACCGAGCTGATAGCTGACAGCTGTTGGCTGACAGCTTCTAAATTCGCGGCAAAATTACTCTTTTTTCTTGTATCTTCAACAAATTAAACAACTATCTTTGCAGCATGATTATCCTTGACAATATTGTCGTTACCGACGAATTTCTGAATGCCCAGTTTTGTTGCTGCTTGCCCCGCTGCAAAGGCTGGTGCTGTGTGGCCGGCGATGCGGGCGCGCCATTGGAAGCCGCTGAAATAGAGCAAATTGAAGATAACCTCGAAGCCATCAAACCGTATATGCGCCCCGAAGGCATCAAGGTGGTGGAAGAAAATGACGTGTACGATCATGACGAAACGGGCGAACTCGTCACGCCTTTGGTGAATGGCGAGGAATGTGCTTTTGTCTATTTTCATGAGAACGGCACCGCCCTCTGCGCCATCGAAAAGGCCTATTTGGAAGGCAAATGCGACTTCTGGAAACCGATTTCATGTCATCTTTACCCCATCCGCCTGGTGGAAAAGGACGGTTTCACCCACATCCTTTACCACGAATGGAGCGTGTGCGTGCCCGCCAAGCGCAAAGGCGAAAAGGAGGGCATCCCATTATGGAAATTCCTTAAAGGCCCGATGATTCGGAAATTCGGCGAAGATTGGTACAACCGCTTCACGCAGTTGGTAATTAAGAGTTAAGAGTTATAGAGACATTAAAGCTAAGTCCCGTAGGGACGACAGATATTAGGCAGGCGGTGTTAACCCCTGCCTGGAAAAAATGGCAGGCGGTGTCAACCCCTGCCATAATAAAATTGGCGGGATGGTATCAACCCCTGCCCGGATAAAAACGGTACGCGGTGCAAACCCCAATATTGATAAACAGCAGGTGATGTCAAGCCATCCCGCGAGCAGACAATTTCAGCCAATTCCAAGTAAGCAAGGCGATAAACAATATCCCGCAATACACATAGAAAAGCGTCAAATCCTTGCGGCGCAGGTGTGTCATGGCGTAGGCGGCCATCAATATTAATAAAGGTATGGCTGGCTCATGGTAGCGTTCCGAATTGGCCGCGAACGAAAACATGATGATGGTCAGATAGGACAGCTCGTATGCACCAACCAACGAAAAGTCGCGCCATTTCTTCTGCCTGAGGGCGATGAGAATGGCCAGCATGGCGAAGAAAGCTAAGAAATTCTTCACGTAAATGCTCCCATGGATCATCTTGTTGTGGTTGGGGGCTTCTTCCACCATGGGGGCGAGGGGCAACACAAAAGCCCCTGGTGCCAGCAAGGCACTGTTGGCCAACTCGGCATGTTTCAGGCCTTTAGCCTCGTATTTTTCCGCTTGGTAATTCAGGTCGGTGAACTTCAATTTGTAGATATACCGCATCTCCCAGCCCACTGGGGAAAACAGGAAGGCGAAGAACAGCACTACCGTCGCGCCAAGGGTTATGATTTTTCCTCTTTTGCCTACCAAATCATTGGGCGACAGGAGGATAAATACCAAAAAGGCAAAAATCAGGCACATGCCGATGATGGTGCGGAAGCCAAAGGTCAGCCCCGTGAGCAGGATGGGGCAAAGGATGTTCCACACGGTGTATTTCTTGCTTCGGATGAGGTAATCCATGCGCTCAAGGGCGAGAATGGAGAGGAAAATCATCTCCATTTCCTTGGTGTGCACGCCGCAAATCTGGATTAGGATGGGCATGAAGGCGCACATCACGGCAGCCAAGCGGCCTGTGCGTTCGCCGAAGGTGCGCGAGCCCAACTTGTGCACCACAAGGCAGATATAGGCACTCATCAAGGCTTTGAACAACCTCGGCGTCAATACGTTGCGACCGAAAATGGTGTAAATCAGCGTCAGCCAAAGGGTGTAACCCTGGTCGGAGAAACCCATCGTGTAGGCGTTCAGATATTGGAAAATGTACCTGATATGGCCTTCGCGCACACAACGCGAGAGAAAAACGCCTGTCTTGTGGTAGCCTATGCTGTCGGCTGCACTGTATTCGAAAGGGAGGCCCGTCTGGTAGTAATAGTAATAGCACATCAAGAAGGCATATAAAGCCCTAAGTGCCAATGCGGTAAAGAACACTTCGCGCCGAAATCGCTTCGGGTCGTCTGACTTCCAGCGGGGATAGAAAATGTTGGTGAGGACGAAGAAAAACAACACTTCGCCTACGCCCCAAAGAATCCATTTGGCTTGCAGGGCAAAGTCGTGGAAAGCCAAGCTGACAACGGCAAGCGCGAGGAAATAAATCCCCGCGCCGATAATGGAAATATGCCGTAACAGTTTAGTTCCCATTTAGAACATTTAGAACTTGAATATAGGCTCGCCGCCCTCGCGTTTCTTGGCCTTGCGCTGTAGGATGGCTTTCTCCTGCGGCTCGATGGTGGCCACCTTCTGCATGTTGGCGCGCTCCCAGAACTTGGGCTTGTATTCATGGCAGAAGAGGAACGATTCCTCCGTTGCGCTGAGTATGGGAGCGTCGTAAACCTCCGCGACGGTGTCTGCAACGGTCTCAAATTCAACGTGCAAGTTTCGGGCAATCGGATCATAATCATACGTGAACAAGTAGTACACCGTGCTGTCTTGTTCGTTGTCGCGCTGAACGCCTTGGCCGTCTTCAAGGAAGTACATGAAAAAGCCTTGAGTGGTGTCGGCAGGATTGAAGTCGAGGGAAATGTAGGAGTCCTCAATGACTTGGCCGAAGAAATCGACGTTCCAGTGTGCCACATTGGTCACGCCAAAAACCATGTTTGTAATACTCTGCAACTCAATGGGTTCTTCGGTGTTTTGGGAGATACGCACCTTCACCTGGACATTTCCCTTGGCCGAAGTGATGGTGAAGGAGGAAGACCGCGTCAACACATTCTCTATAGGCTGCACAACAATGGCAAGAGCCATGTCGCCGCTGCCCGAAGTCACAACCTTAGTCGTGTCGTAGATGATGGAAACGGTTGTGGCCCCAACGGTCTTATCTATGCATTCTCTGATGGTGTACCAGTCGGCACCGTCGTCGATGCTGATGGTCCAACCACAATTGGCGGTGAGCAGTATTTCTTGAACACTGGCCTCACCCGGAAACCAAAATTCATTGGAAGAAATGGTGATTTGCTCCTTCTTGCATCCTACCAAGCTGAGTGCCAAAAAGATAAGCATCAAGACACTCGAAAAACTGAATTCTTTTTTCATAGCGGATTCTTTTGAATGGTTCTGCAAAATTACACTTTTTTTTGTTTGCTTTTCTGTTTTTTCCCTTTTTTCCGTTCTCCGTAGTCTTCCAACATCTCGAAATCCATCTTGTGTTTGAAAAGGTCGACGGCCTTGACGCGTACCCAAACCTCGTCGCCGAGCTGGATGACACGGCCGGTCTCCTGCCCCACCACGCGGAAGTTGTCGTCATCCAAATAGTAATAGTCGCCAGCGGGAAGGTCTTCGTAACGCACCATGCCTTCGCATTTGTTGCCTTTCAACTCCACGAAAAGGCCCCACTTGCTCACGCCCGAAACGGCACCCTCAAATACCTGCCCAATCTTGTCTTGCAGGTATTCGGCCTGCTTGTACTTGATGCTTTGGCGCTCCATTTCCTCGGCCTGCTTTTCCATTTCGCTGGCGTGCTTGCACATCTCTTCGTACTTTTTCTTATTGGCAGAACCTTGACCCTCAATGAGATAACGCTCAATCAAGCGGTGTACCATCAGGTCGGGATAACGGCGGATAGGCGAAGTGAAGTGGGTGTAGTAGTCGAAGGCGAGGCCATAGTGGCCGATGTTGTCGGTGCTGTAAACAGCCTTGGCCATGGTGCGTAAGGCCACGGTCTCGATGAGGTTCTTTTCGCCCTTGCCCTCCACGTCCTTGAAGAGTTTGTTGTACGAGTTAACCAAGGTGCTGCGGTTGCTGAGGTTCATCGAATAGCCTAAACGCGAGATAAGCAGGACGAACTTGTTCAGTTTCTCGGGGTTGGGCTCGTCATGGATGCGGTAGACGAAGGTATGGTTGTGCCATTTGCTTTCGGGCTTGCCAAAGGTTTCGGCCACCGTGCGGTTGGCCAAAAGCATGAAGTCCTCAATCAGTTCATGCGACTCGTTCTGAACGCGCACGTAGGTGTCAATAGGTTTCTTGTTCTCGTCGAGGATGAATTTCACCTCCTCCGTGTGGAAGTTGATGCTGCCGTTGGCCATGCGATTCTCGCGGAGTTTGGTGGCCAAGCTGTTGAAAGTCAGGATTTCGGTTTTGTAGTCGCCCTCACCGCCCTCAATCATGGCTTGCACCTCTTCGTAGGTATAGCGGCGGCACGACTTGATGATGGTCTTGCCAATCCAGTGGTCGTAAATCTTGGCCTCGTCGTCCATCTCGAAGACTACGCTGAAAGTCAGTTTTTCCTCGTCGGGACGGAGCGAGCAGACGTTGTTGCAGAGTTTTTCGGGCAGCATGGGGATGGTGCGGTCGACCAAGTAGACGGAGGTGCCGCGGTCTAAGGCCTCTTGGTCGAGGGCAGAGTCAGGACGGACGTAATGCGACACATCGGCGATGTGCACGCCCACCTCCCAATGGCCGTTGGGCAGCTTCTGGAGGCTGATGGCGTCGTCGAAGTCCTTGGCATCGGCGGGGTCGATGGTGATGGTGAACACCTTGCGGAAGTCGCGGCGCCGTTTGATTTCGTCCTTGCTGATTTTGACGGGAATCTTACTCGCCTCTTTCTCAACCTCTTTCGGAAATTCGATAGGGTATTCGTGGGCGGCCAAGATGCTCTCCATCTCCACATCGTTTTGGCCGGGCTTGCCCAACACACGGGTGATTTCGCCGAAGGGGTTTCCAGAGCCATCGGGCCATTCCACGAGGTGCGCGATGACCTTTTGTCCGTCCTTGGCGCCGTGAAGGTCGCCACGCGGAATGAAGATGTCGACGGGCATCCAATCCACGTCGGGGCGGACATACACATAGCCATGTGAGATGTTCAGCATACCTACGAAGTCGGTGTGGCGACGCTCCAGAATCTCCACGATCTCGCCTTCGGGCTTGCTGTTGTTGCGCTTGGGGAACATGGCCACACGGACGCGGTCGCCGTGCAGGGCCTTGTAAGTGTTGTTGGCCGCGATGAAGACGTCTTCGCTCTCGCCGTCGTCGAGGATGACGTAAGCCTTGCCCGTCGACTTCATTTCCACGGTGCCTTCCACATATTTCTGTTTCGGTCCAAATTGCGCCATGCCTTCGGCACTCATGACATAGCTGTAAGGCCTTTCCTCGCGCAGCAAGCCTTTGTCTTTCAGTTCGATAAGCAGGTTATAGACCACGTCCTTTCCCGCTTGGTCTTTGATGCCCATGATTTTGCAGACCTGCTTGTAGTTCTTCGGTCTGAACGGCTGGTCGGCGAAGATGCCAAGGATGACGCTGGTGAACGTGCTCAGTTTGTTCTCTATTTTTTTCTTTTTTGGCATAAAAGTTCTTTTTTTTGTTTGGTTGCGAGCGCAAAAATACGGGAAAATTTCGATAATCACCATTTTAGCCTGTTGATAATTTTGTTGATAAAAAAACAAAGAAAAAATTTGACTGACGAGCCAAAAATGCCCTACCTTTGCAAAACAAGATTCCCTATAGAAGGCAAATAGGGAACCTATTGAAAATCAATGACTTTATTTTTGAAACGAGCACGTTTATGAGCAACGGAGGTTTGTATATTACCAAAAGAGACGGCAAGCTGGAAGCCTTCTCATTAGATAAGATTAAGGTGGCTATCAGCAAGGCATTTTTGGCCTCTGGCTTCTATGCCACCGATGAAGATTTGAACGGCATTTTGAGCCGCGTCCGCGTGACCAACGGCATCACCGTGGAGGAAATCCAAAACCAGGTGGAGACCGCCTTGATGGCCGAACAATATTACACGGTGGCGAAAAACTACATCCTGTATCGCCAGAAGCACACTGAAGACCGCGAGATCCGCGAGAAAATTGACTTTTTGAGCAATTACGTCAACGCCTCGAACCCCGCCACAGGCTCGAAGTACGACGCCAACGCCAACGTGGAGCAGAAAAACATCGCCACGCTCATTGGCGAGTTGCCCAAGTCGAGCTTCATCCGCATCAACCGGCGCCTGCTCACCGACCGCATCAAGTCGATGTTCGGCAAGGAGCTTTCCGACCGCTACCTCTATTTGCTCAACAACCACTTTATATATAAGAACGACGAAACCTCGTTGGCCAACTATTGCGCCTCCATCACCATGTACCCTTGGCTGAACGAAGGTACGGCCTCCATCGGCGGCAACAGCACCGCCCCGACCAAGCTGCGCTCCTTCTGCGGCGGCTTTATTAATATGGTGTTCATGGTGTCGTCGCAATTGTCGGGTGCCTGTGCCACGCCGGAGTTCCTGATGTATATGAACTATTTCATCGGAAAGGACTATGGCACAGACTACTACAAGCGCGCTGACGAGGTCGTGGACCACTCGCTGAAACCGCGCACCATCGACAAGGTCATCACCGACTGCTTCCAGCAAATCGTCTACTCGCTCAACCAACCTGCAGGAGCGAGAAACTACCAGTCTGTGTTCTGGAACATTGCCTACTACGACCGCTATTATTTCGAGTCGCTGTTCGGCAACTTCTACTTCCCCGATGGCACTCAACCCGACTGGGAGTCACTGAGTTGGCTCCAAAAACGCTTCATGAAGTGGTTCAACGCCGAACGCCTGAAGAGCGTGTTGACCTTCCCCGTAGAGACGATGGCCCTGCTCTCGAAAGACGGCGATGTCATCGACCAGGAATGGGCCGACTTCACCGCCGAGATGTATGCCGAAGGACACTCGTTCTTCACCTATTTGAGCGACAACGCCGACTCGCTGTCGTCATGCTGCCGCCTGCGCAACGAGATTCAGGACAACGGCTTCAGCTACACCCTCGGTGCTGGTGGCGTCTCGACAGGCTCGAAGAGCGTGCTCACCATCAACCTCAACCGTTGCATACAGTATGCCGCGCGCAACAACATGCACTACCTCACCTTCCTTGAGGAAATCGTCGACCTCTGCCATAAAGTGCAAATTTGCTACAATGAAAACCTCAAAGAGCTGCAAAAGAAAGGCATGTTGCCACTGTTCGATGCCGGTTACATCAACCTTGGGCGCCAATATCTTACCATCGGCGTGAACGGCCTCGTGGAAGCTGCTGAATTCCTGAAAATCAAGATTTCGGACAACCCGCAATATGAAGCCTTCGTGCAGGATGTGTTGGGTCTCATCGAGAAATACAACAAGAAATACTACTCAAAGGCTGATGGCTTGATGTTCAACTGTGAGATGATTCCCGCCGAGAACGTGGGCGTGAAGCACGCCAAATGGGACAAGGAGGACGGCTACGAGGTGCATCGCGACTGCTACAACAGCTATTTCTACATTGTGGAAGACCCGAACACCAACGTCTTGGACAAGTTCCGCCTCCACGGCGAGAAGTACATCAAGCACCTCACTGGAGGCTCGGCCTTGCACTGCAACCTTGAGGAGCATCTGAGCAAGGAGCAGTATCGCCAACTGCTGCGAGTGGCCGCCCGCGAAGGTTGCAACTACTTCACTTTCAACATTCCGAACACCATTTGCAACGACTGCGGTCACATTGACAAGCGGTATCTGAAGGAATGCCCCGAGTGCCACAGCCATAATATCGACTACCTGACCCGCATCATCGGCTACTTGAAGCGCGTCAGCAATTTCAGCGAGCCACGCCAAGAAGAAGCCGCCCGCCGTCACTATGGAAAAATGGAGATGGAGAGATGCTGAAATACGCCAATTATGATATTGTCTTTCAGGAAGTTCCTGAAGAGGTGACGCTTGCCATCAATATTACGAACTGCCCCAACCAATGCCAGGGTTGCCACAGCAAGTATTTGTGGGAAAACGTTGGAAAAGCGTTGGATAACAGCGAATTAAACCGTCTTGTTTCGCAATACAAAACGGGTATCACCTGTGTGTGCTTCATGGGCGGCGATGCCGAGCCCGAGGAAGTGGCGCGGCTGGCCCGTCAGGTGAAGAAGGACTATTCCGGCATGAAGGTGGCCTGGTATTCGGGCAAGAACGATTTGCCGCAAAATGTTGGTACAGAACATTTTGACTACATCAAATTGGGACGTTACATGGCTGAATTAGGTCCTTTGGACAGCGCTACCACCAACCAGCGCATGATCAAACGTCTCGCCGACGGCCGCGTGAAGGACATCACGGAATGGTTCAGGCGGAACAAGAAGGTGACGGTGGAGCAATAATTACCTTTACATCCCCATCTCGACCTCCTCTTTTGCGTCCGATGCCGGGATGGTTTCAGTCAGACAAAAAGAAAAACCCTATCTTGAAAATCAACAAGTTAGGGTTTCTTTGTTGTCCAACCAGGATTCGAACCTAGACTAACTGATCCAGAGTCAGTTGTGCTGCCATTACACCATTGGACATCTGTCTGATTGCGGCTGCAAAAATACGCTTTTTTTGAATGCTGCAAGAAAAAAATGAGATTTTTTTCTTTTTGTAGAAAAAAAGAACGAAAATTTCTCGCTCTCTTTGCGGGTTGGAAAAATTGTCGTAATTTTGCACGCAGTTGGTCGCGGAAAATGGAATGAAAAACAAATGAATTATCAAGACGTGAGGGATGGGTCAACGACACGATACCCCCGCGATAACAGACTAAGCCTCCTTTATTGGGAGGCTTTTTTTATCCGTCTCTTATACAATGTTTGAAAGGCAAGGCTTTTTATCCTTCTGCTGTCGGATTTATAGTTGTTTTCCAATCATTTAAATCTTACAATCGACCAAAATTGTAAAAAATTGCAAACTGCGCTTTGCGTCAATCAGTAAAACATTATTATTGTTCCTCCCTCTTCCGAAGACAGTGGGCGCAGTCTGATTATTGAGCCGTAATTCTCATTGTTTTGGCTGTCAACATACCACCAGTAATTGTCAGGCTCTTCTTCGTTTGCTTTGCCGAATTTACCATTGAGATAATTCACTATCCGCTTAATCCTTGGATCATCAACTTGAGTGCTTGAAATAAACACTATATTATCTTCGCAAACATTCACGCCAAAAACCACATCGCCAAAAATCAACAATGGGCGATCGATAGTTTCCATATTAACGCTACTCCCTTCTTGGCAACTATGCTTATTGCTGCACGATGTCAAAGTAAAGAATGCTGCGAAAACAAGTGCGACAAGTAGCCGAACAAGCATTTTTTCTTTTTTCATAATCTTTTCTATTTTAGTTATTTGTATCGTTTGCTTGTTGAGGAAATCAGTCTTCCATTTCGATTTTGCGTACTTTTCTGCTGAACAGTTTAAAATTGACGCTCGTTTTATCAGCATCAGCAAGCACTTTCTCAAAGTCGCTGTCGGACATTGATTCATCGTTGAATGCAGAGACCAGTGGGTTTTCTGCCTCTTCCTCGTCAACTGCTATTTTGAGGCCGCTCTTTACAGCATCCATTCTCATCATGACATAGGTAGGTATGAATTGGGGATAGAGTTTTATCAATCGTTTCCCTTCGTTCAACACAGGAAGATCCATTTTCAGGTTCAGTCTCATGTCGAAAAGGTACTGTTTCATGTCAGTGACTTTCGGGTCGTCTGGATTCTTTGCGGCTTCTTGGATTCTGGTTACCATCTCAAAGGCATCCTCATACTGCTCCAATGCATACAATGCACGAGCCTTGATGAACATCGCTTCCATACAGGCCTTTCTGTCCAATACCAAATTGGCATATCCGATGGCTTCCTGATACCTATTGCCGTACATGCATAGGACTGCATTCAAGAAATTGCAAGTCATGCTGCAATCTTTCAACAACGGAATGCCTTCCGTACTGCCCATCAAGCATTCGTCGTCCAGCATTACGTCGAACATTCTTTTGGCTATCAAGGCGGCATTGCGGTAGTCGCCTTTCTTGATTTTTTCGATTGTGTGCTTTAAACAGACCATGGCGGCACCATCATAATCACGCTTGTTGAAGCATTGCGAGAACTGCTGGCCAAAAGCCAACTCTTCATCAATCATCGGCACATCATTGAACGAGTTCGCAAACGCCTTGATTTCCGCATTCTGTAGAATATGGTACGGATAGAGTTTGTTGCTCAACGTCAAGCCTTCCAATGTACGCATACGACTGATGGCCACGTAGGCTTGACCCGGTGCAAATGTGCCTCGTCTCAAATCGAAGTGCATCCGATCGAACGTCATGCCTTGTGATTTATGGATGGTGATTGCCCATGCAAGTTTTATCGGGTATTGGACAAAAGTGCCGACCACTTCGGACTCCACCCTCCTTGTTGTCGGATTATAGACGCTCTCTTTGCTTTCCCATGTCATTTTCTCCACCTCCAATTTTGTCCCATCCTCCAGCACCACTTTAATTTTGTCCTCATCAAGTTCCGTCACTTTGGCGATAGTGCCATTCACCACTCCTTTGGAGTAGTCGTTACGGCAGAAAATCACTTGAGCACCCACTTTCAACTTCAATTCCATGGGCACTGGCGCATCTTGGATTCTAAACTTTCCTTCTATCTCCCCTTCATAGCAGAACTCCTCGGAGTCTATTTCAGCCAACCGCATGTTATTGATGGCTTCCACCGTATCATTGCGAGAGGCCAATGTCACTGAGTAATCCCCAACTTTGTCGTCGGTACTAACTTGTTCATTGATAATGTCAAAATCCTCTGGGGTGTTTTCTCCCAAACGCATACGGTCAAGGATGGACAAAAACGGCTGGTCTTTTTGGCGATATACTTTTTGGAACTCAATCTTAGGCAGATTCATACGCTTCATGACATAAGCCTTATAGAAATAAGGTGTACCATCACCATAAAAAGCGCGAAGCATGTCTTCATCGGCCGTGCCTTTCTTATAGACGGGCGGCAGCTGGAACAAATCGCCGACAAACACCACTTGTTTTCCGCCAAAAGGCAAGTGTGAATGGGTTAAAGCGCACAAGAACCTATCCATGCCATCCACCAAATCCGCCCTTACCATTGAGGCTTCATCAATAATGATAGTATCCGCCTTCTCCAAGACAGTTCTTTTATCTGGCGACACCTCCATACGGGTTTGTGGACCTACGACCTCCAACGGGAAACCAAAACAGGAATGTATGGTCTGTCCGCCCACATTGAGCGCGGCAATACCCGTAGGAGCCAGCACAAGAAAGTTCTTATCAATCTCCTTTTGAATCCGCTTCACGAAAGTAGTCTTTCCCGTACCGGCCTTGCCAGTAATGAACAAACTGGTGTTAGTGTTTGCCACGAGGTCGAAAGCTTTTTGCTGCTCGAGGTTAGTTTTGTCTAAAACTACTTCTGCAATTTTCATGTTGTTTTTTGTTTTTCGATTGCAAAAGTATGGAGATGGGGCGAAACCAATTTTCGCAAGTTTTATAATCTACAGAAAAACAAAGGGCTGATAGTTATCACACCAGCCCTTTATATCAAAAATAGACTTGCAATTATTTTACCAAATCAAATAGTCTATTCACTCTTTCTCCCCAATAGTTCTTGGTATTATCGTTAATTTCACAGGTTTTCTTTATCCACAAATAATATTCATGTTTTTTCCCTACCGCAGTAGGATAGTGCATTTTTAATGATGTACTATTTTTGGCTTTTTTACCTCCATTAAATAGAGCAAAACCAGCTCCGACAGTAATAAAATAAGTGTTTGAAATGATAAACCTATCATGAAGCGTAGTATAACACAGAGTAAGAAGAGTATTATTGCAGAATTCTGGCGTTCGAATTGAGGCTATAGCATTCTTGATTTCTTCGAAAACGCCATCTCCATTGCTATTAACTTCACTAAAAATTGAAAGATGAAAAGGAATCTCCGTTTTTTGAGGCAGTATAACATCCAGTAAAACCTTTAGGTCTGGATTCATATACCCTTTGTTACACAAATATTTATCATTAATTATTATTGAATTACACCTATTGTTGGATAGTATTGGAGCGAATAGATTATTCTTCCAGCCATAAGGAAATCTATTTTCCTCATCGATTTCTATTGGTTCAGGAGTATTAAAGACTTTTTTATCATTTGAGAATTGACTGTTATTAAATAACACAATCCCTCTTTGAGCAGACTTTTTGTCACACAAAGAGGAATCTTTATCCGTTAAATAAATTGATGCCAAAGACACTATGTCTTCTGAATCAATGGCATCATTTATGTTTTTGTCCCAATAAAGGCGGCCACCAGTATCATCATAAACGAGGCCTAAAACCGTATCACAAGTAACCTCTTCTTTATGAAAATTTGTATAGATGGCCGATTGGGATCGTATCAACTTATCCAAGAGTGAGTACCGTTCTCGAACTGAATTTATTTTGTTCCAAAACGCTTTCTCAATATAGATTATTCCCTCTTTCATGGCTCTAATCAGTTAGCATAAATAACCGCCTGGACAATCCACCGGCCTCATCGTAAAAACCTTCTCCAAAAGACCCGTCCAATCTACCATCTTCTTGTATTTTTATTTGACGATTATACGAAACCCCATTTTCAACCTTCTCCACATAATTGAGAGAAACATCATTAGGTGAAAGTGAGTTTTCCTTATCGGCCACCATCACCTGAAGTTTGCGGATTAAGTACTCGCTATGGGTCTCTATGATGAAATGGATGTTATATTTCTGGTAAGCTTCCACAAACATCTCGGCCAGCAAAGATTGATATTTCGGATGAAGGTGAACCTCTGGCTCTTCAACCGCAATAAAACTCTTCAAGTAGTATGGATCATTTTTATAACAGCCAGCATCTTCGTTCCAGATTTGGTTGTATCTTGAGTACTCGTTAATATTGTTCTCTATTTGAAGAAGTAAAGCTATCAATTGTGTAATGCCATATCCCTCATCGGCAAGTAAGCTTTTATTTTCTCCTTTAACAAGATAAGCCATGACGCCTACACCTTCTTTCGTGCCTTCTAATTCAATACAATCTCCAATTTCAAACTTCTCTTTTAACCACTTATTAACGAAGTCGCCCGTTTTACCTTTATTTACCAACTTACTAAGAGCAACACACATTTTGTTCTCATCTTCAACAGAATAAAGCCTTCTTACAGAGGCAGAAGAGGAATCAATGTATGCTATATCTTTAATAAACCAAGGATCTATACAATCATTAATAACTAAATTAAGAAAATTGTTTTGAACTCTAGCTTGTCTTTCTTCTACGCTTAAACTCTCAATGTATTTTTTTATAACAGATGAGTCACTTAGCTTATGGCCGCCCATTAAATCATGATAATCCCATGAATACAAACTCTCATTCCAGTCACTCATCAACTTTTCATCATAAGTTGACACATACTCAATAATCTGGTCCTTTCCATACTTCACTTCCAATTCATTCATCCTTTTTCTAACATCGGCCAATTTAAGCTCCACCTCTTTACGCTTTATAAGTTTAGAATTTGCAAAGCGGTCTACTCGATCTATGAAATCCCTACACTCAAAATACTCAGATGCATCAACAAATATGTCACATTTTTCTCTTACTGCTTCAAAATCATCCCTCTCATCCCATTCTATTGTGTATTTGCTAAAACCATCTACCGAATCAAAGTAATTAACTCCTGTATTATAGAAGTATTTGTAAATCATTGTGCCATCCGATTTCTCAATGACAAATTCTTTTAATTTACCTTCATCTAAAATGTCATTTTTAGCCTCATAAACACGCTTAATTATGACTTCTTCATGAAGATATTCAGACCATTTTCTGATAGTTATAATAATGACACCATCTTTGGCATTATGGTGCAATACCTTGCCATAGCCACCAAGTCCTAACTCTTTGAATGAAACTTTCAATTCAGTTGTAGGTTTATTGGTAGGAATATCAGAACCGGCTTTATATCTAAGAATACGGGCATCATCTATATCAACATTTTGATCCATAATGTGCCTCGCTTCTCTTATTCCTTCTATAAACTTTGGCGACTGTTTTGAAAGAAGTAACAATGCCTTCACCAGCGAACTCTTACCCGCACTATTGCACCCCGTCAAAACTGTAATCGGAGCGAGTTCAAAATCAGCACCTTCTTCACCAAAGGAGCGGAAGTTTTTCAGGCTGAAAATTGGATTCATATTTTTCATCTTGTTATCTGTTTTTCTGTTTTCGTTTGCAAAACTACAACCCTACCGCGCAACCTATTTTCGCGAGTTTTCTTTTTTCAGTTCCAGTTCCCTCACCGTGCGCTCCACTACCTGTTCAAGCTGGTAGGAGGACACGCCCAGCGGCTTGTTGATGTCGCGCAACGACCATTCCACAACGGTCTTGTCGGTCGATTTGCAGATAATCAGTCCCACGGTGGGGTTGTCGCCCTCGCCACGCAGCAACTCGTCAACGGCGGTAACGTAGAAATTAAGCTTGCCGGCAAACTCGGGGATATACTTCACCACCTTCAGCTCAATGACGACATAGCGGTGCTGCGGGATGTGATAGAACAACAAATCGGGGAAGAAGGTCTGTCCGCCAGGCATCTGCAACTCCATCTGTCGCCCAACATACGAAAAGCCCTTGCCCAACTCCATCAAGAAGCGCGTGACATTCGAAACAAGCGCATCCTCCAAGTCCTTCTCCTCGTACTCCTCGCTCATCGAGAGGAAGCCGAAATGATAAGGGTCTTTCAGTATCTCCTTGGCTAATTGGCTTTGCGGAGCAGGCAACGTGTGCTCAAAATTGGTGACGGCCGCACCTTGACTACCGAATAGATTGGTCGCCACTTGTGCTTCAAGCCTGCTACGGCTCCAGCCCTCTTCTGCAACTCGGTTGATATAGAATAGGGCTTCTTCGAGAGATTGACATTTGGAGATAATATGGACATGATGAAACCACGGTATTCTACCAAAGATTTCAGGCATTTCTAAACGACTACCAACTTTGGGACCACTTTCGTCAGCAGGTTGCTGACGAATTGCAGCACCTAATTCGTCAGCAAGCTGCTGACGAATTGTAACATTTTGTTTATCAACTGTTTTAGAAACTAAAGCAGCACCAAATTCGTCACCAACTTGGGGACAAATTGCAACTCTTTCACTATAAAAGGCATACCAACGCTTCATGTACTTGAGGTTGGTCACCGAGAAACCTGTTTCATCAGGGAAAGCGGTTCTCATATCGAGACTCAACTGATCGAAGAAACCAGTGCCCCATTTGCTTTCTGCCCGCAGTTCAACAATGTCTTGTCCCATGCTCCAATAAAACTCAAGCATGGCGGTATTCACACGCACCGCTGCTTTTATCTGGCTTTGGCGGAAACGTTGCTTGATGTCTGCAATCCATTGCACATAGCCTTCGTCGGCAGTCATCCCATCGCGGAAAGTAAAGGTCGGTTTGTCGCTCATTTTTCTATAGGATTAGTGTGATGCAAATGTACAAATAAATACCCAAATGGCAAAAGGTTTTGCCAGCAAATCATCGCAATGAATGATAGGCTTGGAATTGTGATGCTATGTAGTCGCGCACCTTCTGCTGAATGTCGGTTGGCGAAAGAACCAGCAAGTCTTTACCGAAAGAAGTCAATTCACGAATAAGTTCGTAGTTTTCAATGCACTCAATGAAGAAGAAACGTCCACCTTCAAGCTTAGGGTATTGTTGACGCATTTCTTCTTCACGCTCATTGCGGATGTTGCGCTGCGATTCATGCAAAGGCTTGGTAGCAACATAGTCCTTAGAATAGTCACTAACCCAAAAGACTATCGTTTGCACAGGCCGGTCCTCATAGAGCGTTACTCCAATAATATCCTCAAAACGCTCGTTGAGATCACCATCACATGGAATGTATTTTCTGACTGGCAAAGGCACCACCTTATCTATTCGGTCAAGAGCAAAACTCAACAATTTCCCGTCATTATCAGCAGCGGCTATAAGATACCAACGTCGGTTGTACTCCTTAAGCAAATAAGGATGGACTATTAATTGTCTGTCTTCATCAGGTGTGTCAAATCGATGGTAATGCAATTCCACAACCTGCTGTTGTGAAATTGCCGTGAAGAGTTCGCCAAGAATAGTGGAGTTCTCCAGCGGATTCTTGGTGAAAGAGACAATCCGTCGGTCACTCTTCACTTTTAAGCTCTTCCGCAGACTCTCCAGGCCTTCAAGGTTGGGAAGTCCGTCAAACTGCCCCAGCATCGATAGTGCTTCGTTAAGAAGGTATTTCTCGTCTTCCGTCATTTCCTTCTTGAAAATCGAGAAATTAGGGTCTTTATAACGATGGCAACATTTCTTAATGGTTTTGAGAGTTTTTTGGCTGACATCATCTATCTGATAATGCTCTATCTCGGCCACAAACGGACTTTCATATTCCAAATAATGAAGGTCAAGCTCTATGGTACGACGGCTTACATGCTGGTCTCTTTCTTCCAATTCCTTGTTGACAAGCTGGCACAAATCTTCGGTAGAATAGTTATGATAGCGATTGGCTAACAACTTGTCGAGGATGTAGTAGCGTGTGACGGCGTTCTTGTTTGCTGGCATAGTGTTATTTCTTTTTTCGGTCGCAAAAATAATAACAATTTGCGAAATCTATTTTCGCGAAGTTCATGTTTCTTCCTTTTATCGTTTCTCCAACTCTATTATTTTCGTGTTGTTTCCAGTTTTTCACCGCCACTTCCTTGTTCGCATTTGCATAGCAATACTCGCACAAATGTGGGCAGGTGTTGTACTCGCCGATGTCCTTACTTACCACGCAGCCGCAGAACTGCCGCTGTCCTTTGTCGCGGTTGTCCTTTTTCTTCAGGGTATATTGTGTTTCACCGAAACTAATGGCATCGGCGAGAATCGGATCCGTGCCAAACAACAAGTTTTCAATGGCTTTTATTTCCATCCCGAGGAAATTCATCAAAACCTTGTCGTGATGCGCAAAGCGAATCATTAAGTCATCATTCACGCCGATGTGGCATTTAGTTTTTCTAGTCTTTGCCTTTGTAGTACTCAATCAGGTCTTTCATGGTCTCGAATTGCGTTTCATCCATATCCACCCATTCGTCATTCTCGTAGCGTTGCATCTTCCAACCCGACACCTCCCCGTCAACCATTACGGGAAGGATGCGCCTGTCCACCCCCGGAGTGAAAACGTTCCCGATCAGACCGTTATAGGTCTTATTCATTTTGTCGACGATTCCGCGCAAGCTCCCTGTTGTTCTCTTATTTGGCATACGATTATCCCATGTTGTTCGTGCTGCAAAGTTAAGCATATATTTCAATCTGCCACAAATTTCCCCTATTTTCCCCAGACGAATACAGTTACATCCATTTTTATCTCTTTCCTAAACCTATTTATAAGAAGGACTAAAAAAATGGACAGATTATTTGGTTATCTTTGCAGTCCTGTTGTAACTGTCAGTATAATCGTCCCAATGAAAACGATAGTATTATCTTATCTCATCATTATCAACCTCATAGCGTTTGTTCTATATGGCATCGACAAGAAAAGATCCACACGAAATGAATATAGGATACGCGAGAGGACGTTGTTATGGATGGCAAGGATAGGAGGCGGGATTGGGTCTTGGTTGGGGATAAAGTCGTTTCATCACAAAACCAAACATGCCAAGTTCAGGATCGTCGTTCCGCTGTGGATGATTATATGGCTTGCTGCCCTTGTGTTCACCGTGATAAAACTGGCATAAAAAAGAGGAACGGACTTTTACATCCGTTCTCTCAAATCACACCTTTTATAAAAGGTTGTTGGTGAATCTCACAATGTGGCCTTAATGTGCTCCAACATTTACATCGTCTTAGCCCAAGTGTCCTTCAAGGCCACGGTCCTGTTGAAGACCAGATGGCCGGGCTTCGAGTCCTTGTCGACGGTGAAGTAGCCGATGCGCTGGAACTGGAAGTGGTCGAGAGGCTTGGCGTCGGCCAAGAATTCCTCCACGTAGCACACGGGGCGCACCTCAAGCGAGTTGGGGTTCATCATCTCCTTCATGGCTTCGAGTGAGGTTTTGCCTTCGTTTTGCAGTCGGGCCAATTCGTCTCGGGGGTTCTCCACCTTCCAGAGGCGGTCGTACATGCGCACTTCGGCTTCGAGACAACGCTCGCAGCTCACCCAGTGGATGGTGCCCTTCACCTTGCGGTTGGCGCCGGGCATACCGCTCTTCGTGTCGGGGTCGTACTCGGCATAGACTTCGACGACCTCGCCGTTCTCGTCCTTCTTGCAGCCCGTGCATTTCACGATGTAGGCGTTCTTCAGGCGCACTTCGTTGCCTGGGGTCATGCGGAAGTATTTCTTCGGCGCGTCTTCCATAAAGTCCTCTTTCTCAATCCAAAGCTCACGGCTGAAGGCAATCTTGTGGCTGCCCGCGCTCTCGTCCTCAGGGTTGTTGATGGCTTCCATCTCCTCAATCTGTCCCTCGGGATAGTTGGTGATGACCAGCTTCACCGGATTGACCACGGCGGCCACACGGGTGGCGGTGGCGTTGAGGTCTTCGCGGATGGCGCTCTCCATCAGGGCGAAGTCGTTCAGGGCGTCGTAAGTGGTGTAGCCGATCTTGTCGATGAACTTGTGGATGCCGCCCGGGGTGTAGCCACGGCGACGGAAGCCGCAAATCGTGGGCATACGTGGGTCGTCCCAGCCGCTCACCAAGCCCTCGTTGACGAGGACGAGCAGGTTGCGCTTGCTCAAAAGGATATAGTTGAGGTTCAGCTTGTTGAATTCGGTTTGGCGCGGACGGTTGTCGTCCATGTTGTCGCCCTCACCACGGATTTCCTTGAGCCAGTCGACGAACAAGTCGTACAGCGGACGGTGCACCACAAACTCCAAGGTGCAGAGCGAGTGAGTGACGCCCTCGAAGTAGTCGCTTTGCCCATGAGCGAAGTCGTACATCGGGTAGGCGTGCCACTTGGTGCCCGTGCGGTGGTGCGGCGTATCGACCACGCGATAGATAATCGGGTCGCGGAAGTGCATGTTCGGGTTGGCCATGTCAATCTTGGCGCGGAGCACCATCTTGCCTTCGCCGATTTCGCCGTTGTTCATCTTGTAGAACAAATCGAGCGATTCCTCAATCGGACGGTTGCGGTAGGGGCTTTCGGTGCCAGGCTGCGTGGGCGTGCCTTTCTGCGCGGCAATCTCCTCGGAGCTTTGCTCGTCGATGTAGGCCTTGCCGCGTTTGATTAATTCGATGGCAAAATCCCAGAGTTGCTGGAAGTAATCGGAGGCGTAGTATTCGTTACCCCATTGGTAGCCAAGCCATTGGATGTCCTCTTTGATGGCATCGACATACTCCATGTTCTCCTTGGTAGGGTTGGTGTCGTCGAAGCGCAGGTTGCACACGCCGCCGTGTTGCGCGGCGATGCCGAAGTCGAGGCAGATGGCCTTGGCGTGGCCGATGTGGAGGTAGCCGTTCGGCTCTGGGGGGAAGCGTGTCTGCACACGTCCGCCGTTCTTGCCGTTGGCGAGGTCTTCTTCCACCTTCGCTTCAATGAAATTGAGCGATTTCTTTTCCGTTACTTTTTCTTCTTCTGGGTTTGTCATAGGTCTAAGAATTGAATTAAGGCGCAAAAATAATAAAAAAAGAAGCCCCGAATAAAACGGGGCTAATTTTGCATCAGATTTACGCAAGATTTATTTCCTCAATAAGCCTTGTACTTGTCGCCAGACTTCTCGATGAGAATCTGGTAGTACTCGTCGCTGTACTTGGGGTGCTTGCTGTTGATGGGCACGTATTTCTGTCCCTTCACAGGCTCGCCGGGTGTGTTCAGGTTGCCGTCCACGTACTTCATGAACAGGTCATGATACAAACGTTTCCACAGGGCGGTCGTCTCGTTGGCGGCATCGTAGGAGAACTTGGTGAGTTCCTTCACTTGGGCTTCTTTGCCCTTCATGGCGGACACGCGCTCGTCCAAGGCGGGGATGACGAAATTGACCCATTTCGTCTCCAGTTCGTGCTGCACTTTGCTGATTTCGGGGTGGATGTGGTCATATTTGGTGTAGGCCCAGTTGCTCATCTGGTTGAAGGTCCAGAAGGCGGAGGTCTCCGACCATTCCGACATCGAGCCGTTGCCTTCGCGGAAGCACTCGGGGATTTCGGTCATGCAGGTGTACATCGGGCAATAGACGCAGTTGTCGGCATCGTCCACGCCAAACCAAATGATGCCGCCCACGGGCCAATCGAGGTAGCCGCGGCATTGGGCCACGAAGCTGAAACCGGTCTGCTGGGTGGCAGTGGTGCGCTCGTGCACGTAGGTCTGACCGTTCACCTCAAACTCCATCGGGCGCCAACGGTAGGGGCAATGGAACGGGCCGGCGCCCACGCATTGCGACATGTCGAGTTCGGTACCTTCCAAGTGGTCGCGCATGAAGTCCATCATGTCAAGCACGCTGACCTTCTTGTTGGGCATCACCCACAGGGGCATACGGTTGGTCGGGAAGTTGTCGGGCGTCTGGCACATGCCGGCGGTGTAAGGCTGCACGCGCTTGATGTCGCGACCCGTGGCATAGTCCCAGTATTCTTTCATGTTGTCGGTCACCTTGTTGAACATGGCCCACACGCGGAGGTCGCAGAAACGGGCGCCGCTGAAATCGACGGGGTTGTAAACGTCTGAGAACGAGAACTTCTCGTCTGGACCGTCATAGAGCTTCATCTCCTTGGCGAAGCTGATGACGTCGTCGGCATACACGCAGTCGATGTTCGGGTCCTTGAAGAGCTTGTCGATGCTCTTGAAGGTGATGCTGGTCTTGTTCTTCTTGGCCAGCGGGAAAGTGGTGATGCGGGCTTGGTTGGCGTGGCCGCTCACGTAGCCGTCCGGGATGCGGCGGGCCACCCATACGGCGCCTTTGTTTTGTTTGCCCTTGCCGATCATTTCGAGGATCCATACCTCTTCGGTGTCGCAAATCGAGAACGACTCACCCTCGCTGACGTAGCCGTAGTTGGCCACCAGTTCGCCCATGCATTTGATGGCTTCGCGGGCGGTCTTGGCGCGCTGCAAGGTGATGTAGATCAGGCTGCCGTAGTCGATGATGCCGGGACTTTCCCAGAGGCATTCGAGGCCGCCGTAGGTCGTCTCACCGATGGCGACTTGCCATTCGTTCATGTTGCCGACCACGTTGTAGGTGTGCGCCACTTCGGGAATCTGGCCGTGATACACGCCACTGTCCCAGTCATAGACTTCGCGCATGGTACCGTCAGGCCAGTTGGCGGCGGGATAGTGGTAGAGTTCGCCGTAGAGCACATGGCTGTCGGCGGCATAGCTGATCATGCAGGAGCCGTCGGTCGAGGCGCCCTTGGTGATGAGGAAATTGGTGCAGGCGTTGGCTTCGCCGAAGGCAAAGACGAGGGCCAAGGCCACGATGGCAAATAAGGTTTTCTTCATTGTGATAGTGTTTTATGATTACTGATTCAATTTGAGTTGTTCCATGGCGTAGGCGTAGGCGCCGATGGCCACTGCCGACGAAGTGCCGAGTTTGGTGATGCCAACTCCGACGCGCTTGGTGGGGTCGTACCATGCCAGCTGGTCGCTGAAGGGCACTTTGACCATCTTGCCCGACTTTTGGGTGAAGCGGATCATGTCTTGGGGGTCCATCAGGTTGTAGGCTTCGGTCTCCATGCGGCTGAGGGGACTTCCGTTGAGGCCCGTAAAGGGTTCGTTCATCTTTTTGATGAGCGTGGGCATGAAGACGGGCCAGGCGCCTGAAAGCCCGCCGCCGATGACGATGAGGCCGTCGATGAGGGAGATGGCGTTGGCCAATACGTCGCCCAAGGCGTTGGCCATCTCGTTCCACGACTTCACGGCGGCTTCCTTGTTGCCGGGCAGCTGGTCCATGGCGATTCGATAGATGTCATAGGGATGCGGCGTCTCCTCGAAGGGGATGCCGGCTTCGCGGCCATACACGCGGCGCACGGCACGGATGCTGATGCTGTCTTCGGCGCTGGTGCTGGGCAGCAAGGGATTGCGGTGGCGGTTGATTTCGCCTCCGGCGGAGTTGTCGCCGTTGAGCAACACCTTATTAATAACAATGCCTCCACCGAAGCCCGTGCCGATGGTCACGCCGAAAAGGTTCTTGTAGCGTTTCGGGTTGCGTTGCTGCTCAAGCAGCTTGTTCACCTCGGGCAGCAGGCCGCCGAGGGCCTCGCCATAGGCAAAGAGGTCGCCGTCGTTGTTGATGTAGACGGGTATCTGGAACTCGTTTTCAAGCATTTGTTTCAGCGGAACGCCGCCACGGAAGGTGGGCAGGTTCTCCAAGTCGCCGATGATGCCGTTGGGATAGTCGGCGGGACCGGGGAAGCAGAAGCTGATGGCCGCAGCCTTTTTGCCGCAGCGGGTCTCGCATTCATGGAAGCCTGCGATGAGCTTCTGAAGCACTTCCTCGAGGGTGGGTGCTGCCGCCGGAATGTTGAACGGCTCGATGATTTCGTGTGCGTTTTGCACGGCTGAGAACTTGAATCCTGTGCCACCGGCATCGAGGATGAAGACGATAGGATTATTATTCATGATGACTTGTTTTTATTTGATTTCGTTGAAATTGCTTTGTCCTTGAATTTTTCCACCCACAGCACCCACATGAGGAAGATGACGAAGTAGAAGAACACCTTGAAGATATAGTCGTGGGCGATATGGAAGCTGTTGGGCCAACGGATTTGCATGAGAAGGATGCCGCAGATGCGCACGACGTTGGTCCATTCGATGATGACCAGTCCGGCAGGGATGTACCACAGCTTGTGCTTCCACGGGCCAGGAAACAGCATCATCAGGAAAATCCAATGCAGCCATTGTTTCAGGCTGGCGCATTCCGGCGCGATGCCGACGCGAGCCCAGCCGCCTTCATGGTTGAGCGTGGCGATGATGCGCTGCTCGCTGATGGTGGTGATGTCGAGGCGGAAAACATGGTCGAGCACCCAGCACGACTGGCTGAAAACGAGGTTGACCGACCAAAGCATCAGCTTGTCGACAGCCTTTTTAATCGGCCAATAGTCCAAGGCCTGCCAACCCAAATACAAAAAATGGAAGCTGATTATCAATAAGATAAACAAGCCTACGTTGACCGTGCTTTGGTTTTTCGGGTCTTGGCAATATGTCTTGATGCGCTCGAAATCCATAGAAAGAATTTGGGTGCTAAAATACGGAATTATTGAAATATGCGTAACTTTGCAGCCCAAAAAAAATTGAATCATGCAAAATGACAGCATCGTAAGCAACGTTTCTGAGGTGATAAAGAATGAATCGACCATAGAGAACATGGCCGATGCCATCGAAAAAGTGAGCAGCTCGCCCTTTTCGGAATGGTTCCCCGAATTGGTCAAGGTCTACCTTGTTCCATTGGGAATCAAGATTGTAGTCGCCCTTGTCGTGTTGTTTTTGGGGCGTTGGGTCATCAAGCTCATCAAGAATGCCCTGACCAAGCTGATGAATCGTCGCCGCGCCGACCCCTCGCTCAACTCCTTCCTGATGAGCCTCGTTTCGGTGTTGCTCACCTTCTTCCTCATCATGGCCATTGTCGGCATCTTGGGCATCAACACGAGTTCTTTGGTGGCGTTGCTGGCCTCGGCGGGATTAGCCATCGGCATGGCCTTGAGTGGTACCTTGCAGAACTTCGCCGGCGGCGTGATGATCATGCTGTTTCGCCCGTTCAAGGTGGGCGACTTCATCGCCTCCCAAGGCTATGAGGGCTTCGTGAGCGACATCCAGATTTTCAACACGGTTATCCACACTGTCGACAACAAGACCGTCATTTTGCCGAATGGGGCGCTCTCGACGGGCGTGGTGACCAACTTCAACAAAGAGGCCGACCGCCGTGTAGATTGGATGTTTTCCATCTCCTACGGCAACGACTACGACCGCGCCAAGGCCGTGCTTCAGCGTCTCTGCGATGCCGACCCGCGTATCCTGAAAGAGCCAAAGGTGTTTATTGAACTGCTGAAAATGAGCGACAATTCGATAGACATCACCGTTAGGGCCTGGGTGAAACCTGAAGATTATTGGGGTGTATATTTCCGCATGAACGAGCTGGTTTACAAGACTTTCCCACAAGAAGGCCTGAACTTCCCCTTCCCGCAGGTGGATGTCCATGTCAAGAACTAAGTCCCGTAGGGACGATGGTTATTTGGCAGGCGATGAAGCGAAGCGAAATCCCTGCGTTTGAAAACAAAAGGGTGTATGATTGCATTTTTTTGAACCATTTTTTTGCGGAAAAAGGTTGGAAAAAGAAAATTTTTGTAATTTTGCAGCCCGTTTAGCTAAAAAAGCAATTGTAGTAAATCAATAAAGGATTAAGAGTCATGTCAAAAGTTTGTCAAATCACCGGTAAAAAGGTTATGCACGGTAACAACGTTTCCCACTCCAACAAGAAGACCAAGAGAACGTTCGATCCGAATCTGAAAATCAAGAAGTTCTATGTTCCGGAATGGGACGAATGGGTAGTCCTGAAGGTCTCGGCTGCCGGTCTGCGTACCATCAACAAGAAGGGTATCTATCAAGCCCTCATCGATGCCTCTGCAGAAGGTAACCTCCAGCGTTGGTAATTCCCTGTTCGGACAAAGATATAGCTGCTGTGCCTTGCGCGGCGGCTTTTTTTGTTTGTCACCTGTTCAAAATTGGGGTTTCGCATAATATTTCAGCATTTTGTCAGTTATCCATTCATGCGCCGAAGATTTCTCGTCATAGTGTTGCTGCTTGCCTCGCTTGCCTTGCACGCCCAGCATCTGCCTGTGGGCACCGTGTATGGCAAGGTGACCGACGAACACAACCATCCCATCGAGATGGCCACCGTGGTCGTCCTCGATTTGTTGGTGGGCCAAACCACCAACAACAGGGGCGCTTACGAGCTTTCGGTGCTCTCCGATACGACGCTTGTCATCAGTTTCTCCTACATCGGCTATGAGCAGAAACAGGTGTCGGTGCGCCTGAAGCAAGGCGAGAAGCGCAAATTGGACGTTGTGCTGAAATCGACGGCCACCGACTTGCCCGACGTCATCATCAGCGACCGCGCCACTGATGCCTCCAGCCTCACCCGTTTGGATGCCAAGCAGGCCACCTTGCTGCCTACGATGGGAGGCGGTGTGGAAACCCTCATCAAGACCCTGCCGGGCGTGGTGTCGAACAACGAACTGAGCTCGCAATACCAAGTGCGTGGTGGCAACTTCGACGAGAACCTGATTTATGTCAACGGCATTGAGATTTACAGGCCGTTCCTCGTCGGGACGGGACAGCAGGAAGGGTTGAGTTTCGTCAATTCGGACCTTGTTTCCAATATCGAGTTTTCCGCTGGCGGCTTCGCGGCGGAGTATGGCGACAAGATGTCGTCCGTCCTCGATGTGACCTACAAACGTCCCCGCGAAACGACGGGCTCGCTGAGCCTGAGCCTTTTGGGCGCCGAGGCCCATGTGGAAGGCACCATCGGGAAGGAGAAGTTCAGCTATCTGGTCGGGGCACGTTACAAAAACACCAGCCTCGCACTCGGCCTGATGAACACCAAAGGCGACTACCGCCCCAATTTCACCGACGTGCAGGCGCTGTTCAACTACAGCTTCAACTCGAAATGGGACCTTTCGTTTTTGGGCTATTACTCCAAAAACAAGTACATGCTTGTGCCGCAAAGCGAGAAAGTCAACACCGGAAACATCAACGAGGCCTATCAGCTCAACGTGTTTTTCGACGGTCAGGAAATCGACGACTACACTATGGGCTTGGGCGCCTTGACCTTGTCGTACAAGCCTAACAACGACCTGAACCTGAAGTTGATCGCCTCAGCCTATTCAACCTACGAAACCGAGACATACGATGTGCAAGGACAGTATTTCTTCGGGCAGCGCAACACTTCTTTCGGCTCCGAGACCTTCGGAGAAGTGATTGACAATCACGAAGTAGGCACACAAATCAAGCATGCCCGCAATTCGTTTTACGCACAAGTTTACAATATCGACCATAAGGGCTTGTACGCCTTCGACCCCTGCCTGCTGAAATGGGGCATCCGCTTCCAGCATCAGGAAATCAACGATGTGGTGGACGAGTGGCAGGTGATGGATTCGGCGGGTTACACCCTGCCGCATACGCCCGACATGGTGGGTGTCTATCCCGACATCCTTCCCGAAATCGGGATGGACTTTATGCACAAGGCACACAACAGGCTTTCTATTAATAATGTGGACGGCTTCGTGCAGAACTCGTGGACGATTCAAAAAGAAAAAGGCGAGATTGTGATTACCGCTGGTGTGCGAGCCAACTATTGGGGCTACAACAAGAAAGTGTATGTCAGCCCTCGCGCTGGAATTGCCTATAAGCCTGAAAATGTGAAGCGTGAGGTGGTCTATCGTCTTTCGGGAGGCGTGTATAACCAGACGCCGTTCTACCGAGAAATCCGTAACATGGACGGTACCTTGTATCCCGATGCGAAGGCTCAGCAGTCCTATCAGGTGGTGGCGGGCAACGACTTCAAGTTTCGCGCCTGGAACCGGCCTTTCATCCTCACCACGGAGGCCTATTTCAAGTATTTCACCCATGTGATTCCTTATGACGTTGACAATGTGAAGATTCGCTATTACGCCGACCAGTCGGCGCGGGCCTACGCCACAGGCATCGATTTCAAGGTGAATGGCGAGTTCGTCAAAGGCATCGACAGTTGGGCCAGCCTGTCCATCATGAACACCAAGGAAGACATCCGAGGCGACTATTGCCTGCTTGGGGTCAACGGCGACACGCTCCCATTCTATTACCACAATGATGCGGATGTGGCTGATACTCTTGCACTGGGTTGGCATGTGCGTCCCTCGAACCAGTTGGTCAGTTTCTCGCTCTTTTTCCAGGACTACATTCCCTTTGCCCCGACATGGCGCGTCAACATGACCTTGAACTTCGGGACAGGTTTTCCCGTCAACGCCAACAATTCCGACTTTTACACGCCTTATCGCAACTATCCGCCCTACCGCCGCGTCGACATCGGTTTCAGCAAGCAACTGATCCACGAGGGCAGCAGCTTCAGCAAAGGCAATCCATTGCGTTACATTAAGAACATGTATGTCAGCGTGGATGTGTTTAATTTGCTCAACATCAACAACACGATTTCCTATCTTTGGATTAAGTACATCGACAACAATTACTACAGCGTGAACAATTATTTGACGCCACGCTATATCAACGTAAAACTTGTCATGGAGTTTTAGGCTTCATGAGGATTGTTGTTGGATTTTTATGTATGTTTGCAGCAAAATTGATGCATCTATGGACAACAACTTTACCATCGGAGGTCAGATTGTCGATCTCGTCAATTCAAAGATTTTCTCGGGTGTGGTCGTCGTTAGGGACGGCAAAATCAGCAGGATAGAGGAAAAGTCCGTGGGTAACATGCGTTTCATCATGCCTGGCTTTGTCGATGCGCATGTGCACATCGAAAGCTCGATGCTTGTGCCGTCGGAGTTTGCGCGGTTGGCGACTTGTCACGGCACGGTGGCCACCGTCAGTGACCCGCACGAAATCGCCAACGTGCTTGGCATTGGTGGTGTCAACTACATGATTGCCAATGGAAAAAAGGTGCCGTTCAAGTTTTTCTTCGGTGCGCCGAGTTGTGTTCCGGCCACCCCTTTTGAGACGTCTGGTGGTATCTTTGATGCTGAGCTTATAGAAAAAATGCTCGCCTCGCCCGAAATCTATTACCTTTCTGAGATGATGAACTACCCGGGCGTCATCAATGGCGACTCTGAAATCATGGCCAAGATTGCCGCCGCGAAGAAATACGGCAAGCCCATCGATGGACATGCGCCAGCGGTCACAGGTGAGGCCTTGCAGAAGTATGTCGGCGCAGGCATTTCTACTGACCATGAGTGCTTTACCCTCGCTGAGGCCTTGGAGAAAATCAGCCTCGGCATGAAAATCCTCATTCGCGAAGGCAGTGCCGCCAAGAACTTCGAGGCCCTGATTCCACTGTTGGCCTCGCATCCCGACAAGCTGATGTTCTGCTCCGACGACAAGCACCCTGATGAGTTGGTGCAAGACCATATCAACAAGCTGGTGTGTCATGCCATCGAGTTGGGTTACAACGTGTTTGATGTGTTGAAAGCGGCCTCGCTGAACGCCATTCGGCACTACAAGCTCAACGTCGGGCTGCTGCAGCCGGGCGATGATGCCGATTTCATCGTAGTCGACGATCTGAAGCATCCCGTGGCCCTACAGACATATATAAAAGGTGTGTTGGTGGCTGAGAACGGTGTGTCAAATATCAAGTACGAGGAAACCAATACGCCCAACTTTTTTAACCGCCCTTACCTTTTCGCGCAAGACCTCTTCGTCCCCGATAAGGGAAAGAAAATCAAGGTGATTGATTGTATTGATGGTCAGGTGATTACCAAATACTTCACGACGGAACCCAAGGTGGTGAACGGCGGCATCGTCAGCGATGTGGAGCACGACATTTTGAAGATGGTGGTTGTCAATCGCTACCAGCCCTACATGCCTGCCGTGGCCTTTATCAGGGGCTTTGGGCTGAAACGCGGTGCCTTGGCTTCGAGCGTGGCCCACGACAGTCATAACCTAGTGGCTGTGGGTGCTACGGATAGTGACATCCTCCACGCTGTCAACCTGCTCATCGAGCATTCGGGGGGCGTGACGGCCTATTGCAACACGGAAATGATAGCTGTGCCTTTGCCCGTGGCTGGACTGATGAGCAACGAGGACGGCTATCAGGTGGCTTCGGCCTACGAGAATGTCAATGCCTTGGCAAAACGCTTAGGTTCAACGCTTTATGCGCCGTTTATGACTTTGGCGTTCATGTCGCTACTCGTCATCCCCGAACTGAAACTGAGCGACCGAGGGCTGTTTGACGGGGTGCGATTTAGGTTCACAAGTTTGTATGAAGATGAAAATCCGGAAATGCCTATCGTCTGACCTTCAAGCCATTATTGAGCTGAATGAGACCATTTATGCCGCATTGCCTGATAAGAGTATTTTGCGCCATAACTCGCCCGAGATGATTGCCTCGTGTTTGGAAGAGCCGAATGTCACATTAGGCGCATGGGATGGTAACTTGTTGGTAGCCATAGGGATGCTCTATGTCCCCCAATGCTTGGAAGAAGACCATTTCCACGACTTGGGGCTGCAAGGTAATTTCAAATCCGCCAACCAAAAGTTGTTTTTGGTACGGGAGGGCTACCGTGGCCTCGGCCTGCAAAGAAAACTCATCCGCGAAGTGGAGCAAATCGCCATGGAGCGAGGCTACAACCTGCTTTGCACCACGGTCGCACCGAATAACACATTCAGCATCAACAACTTTCTGGAAGAAGGCTACATCTATGCCAAGACTGAAAAAAAGTATGGCGGATTGGTGCGGAATGTATACTTTAAAATTATCGTGAAGGATTAGTTTTCGGTTATGTCGTCGGCAAGAAAAAGCCAGAGGTCCGATGCTCGCAACCGAATTAGGGATGAGGTCTTGCCTCTCACTTCTCCTTAGCAATCCTATTCATCTCATTAAGGATGCCCTTCATCTTTTCGGGGCGGGTGAGGAAGTTGTAGTCGCAGAAGGTGATGCCCATGTAGTTGGCGGTCTTCTTCCAGTCGCCCTTCATGTCTTTCTTCAGCGAGAAGATGTAGGAATTGCTGGTGCCGAGCAGCACTTCCTTCAGCGCGCAGACCTTATAGACAATCTCGTTGAAGAGGCTCTCGCTGGTCACGCCAGTCTTGCACTCGATGACGAACAGCTTGTTCGCCTTGATGAAACACACGTCCAACTCGTTGTTGTGGCGGATTTTGCCGTTGGAAATGTGCACGCCCATGGCGATGTCGTCGGGCTGCAGCACCTCTTTTATTAATGCATAGACATATTCCTCGAACCAGCCGCCCGTAAGATACTCCATCTCATGGCTTTGCAGCGAGCCTTTCCGCTCGGGGACGAAGCCAATGTATTCCAAGAACTTGCTCAGGTTGGGGATGGCGGTCATGTAGTCCTTGTCGGGGTTTTCGGCTTGCGAGATGATGAGGAATCTCCAGTTGCGGTACTTCTCGCGCAAGGTTTCCATCGCCTGATAGTCGCCGCGCCCGAGCAGATGCTGCGAAAACATGGTGAACAGATGCCGCGAAAAAGCGGTTTCCTTCACTTGCTGGCGCGGCTGATCCACATCGGTTTCCAGGCCGTAAAGGCCGAAATACTCCTTCAGCGTCATGCGGTGCCGGATGGGGAAAATCTCATCATCGTCGTCATAGATGCTATGGTCGAAGATGGTCTTTACAATCTGGTTCTCACGGGTTTGCGTGTAGAAGAACAAGGTATTGAACTCCTCGAAGACGTGCTGCACCGATAAGGTCATGTAACGGTTGCCGCCCGCCAAGTTGAGATAATACTGCACATCTTGGCTCAGTTGGTTCTTGATGGTGCGGCAGATGCGCTCATAAAGCAGATTGTCTTGATAGCGCTTGATAACGATTCTCTTCACCAGCATTTCGTTGATTTCCAATTGCTTGGCTAAATGGTCGATGCAAGGGGCTTCCTCTTGGGTGGAGATGAACAGCAGCTCGTCGCCGTCCTCATAGTATTCCTTGGTGAACAGATAGGCTGGCAGCGGATTGCTTTGGTCGATGATATTGACGATGGTTTTGGACATGATTCTAATTTTTGCACAAAAATAAAAAAAGCCTCTGAAATAGAGGCTTTTTTATCAGAGATTTTGTAAGTAATCACTTCTTAATCGCCGCAATGCCAGGCAGTTCCTTGCCTTCGATGGCTTCGAGCAAGGCGCCGCCACCAGTGCTGACGTAAGAAACTTGGTCGGCAAGGCCGAACTTGTTGATGCAGGCCACGGAGTCGCCGCCACCGATGAGCGAGAAGGCGCTGTCTTTGGTGGCCGCAGCAATAGCTTCCGCGATAGCCTTGGAACCTTGGGCGAAGGTGTCGAACTCAAACACGCCGCAAGGACCGTTCCAAAGGATGGTCTTCGAGCCCTTGATGACGCTGGCAAACAGCTCGCGTGTCTTCGGGCCGATGTCCATGCCTTCCCAACCATCGGGGATGTTCATCGGGTCAACCACTTGGGTGTCAGCATCATTAGCGAACTTGTTGCCTGCCACGCAGTCGACGGCAAGAACAAGATTGACGCCTTTTTCCTTGGCTTTTGCGAGGATGTCCAAAGCGAGGTCGAGCTTGTCCTCTTCGCAGATTGAGTTGCCAATCTTGCCGCCGAGGGCACGCTTGAAGGTGTAGGTCATGCCGCCGCAAAGGATGAGGTTGTCAACCTTAGTAAGCAGATTCTCAATGATTTCAATCTTCGTGGAAACTTTCGAGCCACCCATGATGGCAGTGAAGGGATGTTGGATTTCGGTCATCACTTTGTTCACGGCGGCCACTTCCTTGCCCATCAGGTAGCCGAACATCTTGTGGTCGGCATCGAAGTAGTCGGCAATCAAAGCGGTCGAAGCATGGGCGCGGTGGGCGGTGCCGAAAGCATCGTTGATGTAATATTCACCGTAGCCAGCCAACGTCTTGGTGAACTCCTTCTGCGAGGCTTTGACGGCCTTCTTGGCCTCGTCGTAGCCTTCCTCACCTTTCTCGACGCCGCGCGGTTTGCCTTCTTCTTCAGCATAGAAGCGGAGGTTTTCGAGCACCAACACTTCACCGGGTTTCAAGGCAGCCACTTGGTCGGCGGCTTTCATGCAGTCAGCAGCAAACTGGACGGGACGGCCCAACAGTTCTTCCAAGTGCTTGATAATCGGCTTGATGGAGTACTTTGGATCGGGGTTTTTCTTCGGGCGACCGAGGTGCGACATCAGCACGACCATGCCCTTGTCGTTCAATACCTTATTAATTGTCGGCAAGGCGGCACGCATACGGGTGTCGTCGGTGATGTTGAAGTTATCGTCCAACGGGACGTTGAAATCAACGCGGATAACCACGCGCTTGTTGTTGAAGTTGATTTGATCGATGTTTACCATGATATTAAGATTTAAATTTGTGATTTTCAGGGACTACCATATTAATAGATTGCTGTAGCATCTCAAAGTCGAAGGGCGAGTTGGTGAGGCTTTCGCCTTCAGTCTCCAAATTGAGGCTGTGCTCAGGGATAGAGACGATGTGGATTCTCTGGCCTCGGAACGTGCTGATTTCCTTTATCTTGCTGATGAAAGTACCGTCATAGACCTTGGTGATGTTAGCCGCTAACTTGGGCAGACCGACCTTGCGGATGACGGTGATGTCGAACTGGCCGTCGTTGGGGATGGCCGTGGGCATCATCATCATGCCACCGCCGTTGAAACGGCAGTTGCCCACAGAGAGGCTGAGCACTTCGTCATCGAAGACCCATTGCCCGTCGATTTGGAGTTTCACATGGACGCAATTGTACTTGAACAGGCACTTTGCCACGCTAAGCATATAGCGCGCCGCGCCACCCTTGCCCTGTTGCTTCATGGCGTTGGTGGAGTTGCACACTGCCTCGTCCAAGCCCGTGCCGGCGGCATTCAGGAAGTAACGCACCTGTGGGTCGCCGTGGTTGTAGTAAGTCACCTTGCCAATGTCGTGCGCAAAAAGGTTCTTTTGCTTCAAAATCCTAGCATTTTTCTGATAATCAAGCGTGTATCCGAAGGACCGACGCCAATCGTTTCCGGTTCCAATCGGAATGATACCCATGTTGATTGTTTCCGTTGGAAAGCGTTGTTGGGTGAAAATGCCATTGATCACTTCATTGTTGGTGCCGTCTCCACCTACCGAAATAATGTTGTGATAGCCTTTTTCGGTGATGTTGTCGCGCACTAGCTCAATGGCGTGGCGAGGGTGTTCTGTGATGACAAAATCAAATTCAATATGCTCACTTTCAATTGCTTGCTTAATCTGTGGCCAATCTTTTCCTGCCTTCCCGACAGAAGCCATCGGATTGACAATGACCAACCATTTGTTGTTTTCTTCGCTCATTTAGGTGAAATTTGGGGTCAAAGATAGGGAATAATCTGATTCGTTGAGCCAAAATTACAACAAAGCGAAGTTTTTGTTCACATACAATAAAAAATTTCTCAATAAAACTAATAAATTCGTTGCATATTTCAATTTTTATGTATATTTGCTGCATCAAATCACTCGAAAATGAAACATTTAACCAACATATTGATTTGTTTTGCAATGAGTTATGCCTTTTTCGCCTGCACAACTCAACAGTCTGCGAAACCAGCCTATAACGACTATTTCAGCGAGGGAGAACTGCGTAAGATGCGGGAAAACGGCCGTGCAAAGGCCAAAAAGTATTTTGAAGAATTAGAAAAAATGCACCCCGATTCTGTCAAGACGCTCGAACTGAGCTGGGCTTACTTGGATTCCCTGCCCAACGTCTCCAAATATAATAAGGTGTGGATGATTAGTTTTTCGGGTAACGAGACGCCGAAGGTGGACAAGTCGCTGTTTTCGTCCGATAGCCTAACCCACATCTACCTCGACCACTGCGGCATCTGCGAAATTGACTTCCCCGAAAACAACCATATCGAGAGCATCAGCCTGACCAACAACAAATTGACTCGCATCCCGAGTAGCATCCGCCGCTGCAAGAACCTGCGGTCGCTCAACCTCGAAGGCAACCATATCCGCCATATCCCAAAATGGCTTTTGGAACTTGACAGTTTGGAGGACATTACATTGAATTTCAACCAGTTGAAGCTAAGAAAGTCCGACATTTGCCGCCTTGCGAAAGCCAAGCAAATCCTGTTGGCCGGCAATGGCATTGAAAGATTGCCCAACAATGTGAGTCGGCTGCGTTGCGAGAACATGAATTTGGCCAAAAACAAGCTCAAAACGCTGCCCAAATCGTTTTCCCAGCTGAAACAGATGAAGAGCCTCATTTTCTATGAGAACAATTTCGAGGAAATTCCCGAGGTTTTGTCCGACTTCAAGGCATTGAAGCACCTCGATTTCTACAAAAACAACCTCACTCAAATCCCTGATTTCGTGGGCGATATGGACGGCTTGCAGCAACTTTTCCTTTCGTTCAACAAAATCGAAACGATACCCGACACACTGAGAAACCTAAAACGGTTGAAATACCTGTATATCCATCACAATGAGCTGCATTTCCTGCCCGAATGGATAGCGGAGATGGACTCGATTGAGCGCCTCGGCGTAGGCTTCAACCACCTGCTTGAGCTGCCCGACTTGTCGAAAATGAAGTCGCTGGTGGAATTGGACTGCGAGCACAACCTCTTGGAACGCTTCCCATGGGAAATCGTGGAAAAGCCTGGCATGGAGCTGATTGTGGTGCGCAACAATGACTTCATCCTCTCCGATGAAGAAACCATCAAGCTCATCAAAGCGAGCAAAACAGTCAACATAGTCTATTGAAAATCTATCAGAAACAAAAAAAATTGAAAATATTTGTCGAAAAATGCAATAAAATAACTAATAATATAGTTGTATATTCAAAAAGTTCTGTAATTTTGCAGCGAAACAATAATCAAAACACTGAATAAAATGGCAAGAAAGAAAGAAAATCCAAGCTCTAACACAATCGTAATGAGAGAGTTAACAAAAGCTGAAGAGCAAGTAATGCAAGTTGTCTGGAACGTAGGCCAAGGGTTCGCCAACGAGATCATGGCGGCCTATCCTGAGCCTAAACCGGCATACAACACCGTGCTCACCATCATCAAAATCCTTGAAAAGAAGGGTTTTGTGAAACACGAGACGTTCTGTCGTGCCCACCGCTACTATGCCGCCATCAGCCGCGAGGAATACTCGCACCGCTATTTGGGCAGCGTGGTGGAACGCTATTTCAACAACTCTTACCTCGACCTCGTTTCGGCCTTCGCCAAAAAGGAGAATTTCAGTGTCGAGGAGCTGGAAGAAATGAAAAAAGCCATCGACGAGGCCATTGCCTCAGAAAGGAAATAAGCCATGAAAGCACAAGAATTGATTATCAGTCATCTGCTGCCCATTGCGGCTACGATTGCCGTCCTTTGGCTGGTATATCGTCTGTTGTTTCGCAACAGCAACCGTCTGTGTTTCAACCGTTTCTTCCTACTGACGAGTATGTTGCTGGCTTTGGCAATGCCGCTTCTTGGCTTGCTTTCTGGAATGGAATCGCAGCAGATGGTGGTGTTGAAGCAAAACCTGTTTGGCGGCGGAATCGTGCTGAACGAGGTCATCGTCACGTCTGACGGTCAGCCTGTTTTGCCCGAAGTGACGGTAACGACCAGCCCGACGCCATCGCGTTTCAGCGTGTGGCAGGTCATCGGCGGTGTATATCTAATAGGTGTCGGCGTAATGACGCTGCTGTTTCTCTTCAAGTTGGGGAAACTCGTCGCGCTCATCATCCGCTCGCCGAAGCGCAAGATGAGCGGTTGCACGGCGGTGTTCACAGGCCGCGACCAAGGCTCGTTTTCTTTCTTCCGCTATGCCTTCTTCCCCAATGAAAACGTGGATCCCGACATCATGCGGCACGAGATGAGCCACATCAGCCACCACCATTCATGGGACATCCTTTTCGCCGAGTTGATGATGATTCTGCAATGGTTCAACCCCTTCATCTATCTGTACAAGAAGGAGTTGCAGAGCCTTCACGAATACCAGGCCGACCGCGACGTGGTGGCCACCGGTGTTGACAAAAAGAACTACATGATGCTGATTTTGCAGCAGTGCACGGCTGTCGACTTCAGCGGAATGAGCAATAACTTCAGTTTAATCCTCACTAAAAAACGAATCAAGATGATTACAAAAAATGACAAGGCAAAGGGCCTCTGGTGGAGGCTCTTGGCGACATTGCCGGTGCTGGCTATCCTACTGATTGCCAACACGAAAGTGACGGCACAGGAAAAGATGACAGAAAGTCAACGTATTACGGTTGAAATGGGTCAATTTGAAATCTACGATGATGATGGTTTCCCGATGCTGTTGAAGGACACTATTATCTATAACGAAGACGGTTCCTATGTCAAATGCGAGACTTCCGATTCCGATGTTTTAGACCCGAATACTGGTGAGCCGCTCAAGAAAATGACCATTACCACACACAAGGCTGACGGTAGCCCTGCCAACCACATGAGTCTTCATTGGGAAATCCAAGGCGACACGACTCTATACACCGCAGAGCCGTTCAGTATTACGGAAGAATCTTTGGGAATCCTTTTGGGCGGTCTTTCGGCACTGAAAGACGCGCCCTCAAACGATAGCATCTATCAAATCGTTGAAGAGATGCCTCAATTCCCAGGTGGAGAAAAGGCCATGATGGAATACGTCGCCAAAAATGTCAAATATCCTCAGGAGGCGAAAGATAAAGAAATCCAAGGTAGGGTGTTTGTGGGTTTCATTGTCGAGAAAGACGGCAGCGTCAATGAAGTGAAAGTGCTGCGCGGCATCGGTGGCGGTTGTGATGAAGAGGCAGCTCGCGTCATCAGTGCCATGCCGAAATGGAAGCCTGGCAAACAAAAGGGGGAACCCGTGCGTGTCAGCTACCAAATCCCCATCAATTTCAAGTTGGCCGATGATTTGAAACAACCCGCCAAGAAATCGGATGCAAGCAAAGCCGATATGAAGCCCGATAAAAACGGTGTCTATCAAATCGTTGAGGAAATGCCCGAATTTCCCGGTGGAGAACGTGCTCTTTTGGATTATATCGGGAAAAACATCAGATATCCAGAAGCCGCCAAGGAAAAGGAAATCCAAGGCAGGGTTTTTATAGGTATGGTTGTCGAGAAGGACGGTAGCGTTGGCGAGGTGAAAGTCTTGCGCGGCATCGGCGGCGGCTGCGATGAGGAAGCCGTTCGCGTGATTTCCTCCATGCCAAAATGGAAGCCTGGAATGCAAGACGGCAAACCCGTTCGCGTCAGCTATCAGATCCCCATCTTCTTCAAGCTGGACAATGGCGCGACAAGCAAGGGCAGTCTTGCCAACAGCACTTACAAGGGCAAGGGTACTGGCACGAAAGACGGTACTACCTATACCATGGAAATGGACATGGAATTTGAGTCAGAAACGGCAGGCTACTTTATCATGACATTAACTGCAAATAAGGGAGGAAGCAATGCTACGGTGTTTGAGGATGTTGGTCTTCCTTTCAACTATTCTTTCGATGGCAAGAAAATAGGGGCCATCCAACCAACGAATCCAGATGGCAGCCAGTTGGGAGAGGAGACGTTGTTGCCTTACGGTTTTCTTGTTGATAAGAACGGCAGTATTACCGTCAGTTTCTACGATCTCAAGGAAGACATCGGCGTAGAGGAGATTGTGTTCAAGAAGATGGTAAACTAATATTGGGTTTGTAGGGCTGTCGTATTACGCCTGTAGGGCTGTCACACCGTGGCAGCCGCATGACGGGGAATCCCTGTGCAGCTGCCGTGATACGACAGCCCTACAATCTTGTTTTTCAACGAGTTTCATCAAATTGAAACGCCATGAACAACATAAATCTCAAGTCCAAACACAGGCATTTTCTCATCAATACCTTTTGCTTGATGATAGGCATCACTTCCGCTACCTTGCTGTTCCAATGGGTTCTGCACGAGTTTTCCTACGACCGTTTTATTGAGGACAGCGACCGGGTTTACCGCTTGGTCTCGGTTGACAAGGCCACGGGAACGAGATACACCGGCGGCGTCTGTCAGTTGCGCTATGACTTGCCTG
>Ga0265301_10000426_pt1 | contig 62732 bp, 111 predicted proteins | sample AusTroGonzalo_MG_2_FD_193488 | JGI IMG/M metagenome (GOLD analysis project Ga0265301, IMG submission 193488) | Bovine rumen microbial communities from tropical cattle in Woodstock, Queensland, Australia - Gonzalo_04 | ecosystem: Host-associated > Mammals > Digestive system > Stomach > Rumen ... | reverse complement strand
ATTTTTCATTCCGTCAAACACTTATACTTTATAAAACCCTTTACACAACAAACCCTTTACAATGCAATCATACACCATATACGGCACAAGTCAAGATAGATTTATGTAAATTAATGTAAAACGATAAAGGGAATAAATACAACAAAGCTGTTTACAATGTAACGTGTCTAGTGGTGCTGTGTAACAATGTAAAACGGCTAGAAGTGCTACGGTTGCGTAGTATGTCAATGTTACAATGTATATTATGCGATAGGCGAGAAGGAGTAGAGTACCTCCATACACACAGAATTATTTTTCTCCAAAAACAAACAAAAACCTCAAGTCAGCAGCAGTCATAAATTTTTTTATCCTGAAAAGCCGTATAAACCCGGGGTGTACAGTTGTGTATACACATGTATGATAAAGTATACATAGTCTTTGTAGTGTATAAAAAAGTATACAGTTGGAAGGACAGGCGGTTTATTTTTCTGAAAAATTTCCTGAAAATTGCACCAGATAATTATTAGCTAAATGCTTGAAAAAGCGGAAAAGCTGGGTTATTATAAAAAATGAATTTACAATGTAAGAAGGAGCTGATATGATTAAGATAAACTGTGTGGCACAGGGAACTATAAGGTTGTCGGAGTGTACGCCGTTTCAGGGCAACTTGAAGAAGAGGACTGAGTCTGAGGTTGCTGAGCTGATGAAGTCTATCAAGACTGAGGGGTTGATAATGCCGTTTGCAGTCTGGCAGAATGACGGCAGGAATTATCTGCTTGACGGACACGGACGGCTTGAGGCTTTGAGGAAACTTGCCTTGACTGAGCCTGATATTGACTTGGAGGAATTTCCCTGCATATTCATTAAGGCGGACAGCGAGAACGACGCACGTAAGGCCCTGCTGCAGATTACAAGCTCATACGGCAGAATTACCAGAATGGGCGTAAAACAGTTTACAGTGTCAATTCCTGACTACCGCGCGCCGAGCATAAACAGGTACGTAGTGAACGTGAAAAAGACAGACGTGAAGCCTGTCATGGACAGACAGATAACTGCGCCGTCTGACAGCATTATAAAGCTGCGCGTAAAGGAAGGAATGAAAGACAGCGCAGGCATTCCTGTTACTAGAGAACGTGTCTTGGAGATTCTGGGGCAATTTAACTATTTGGAGATTTTGTAATAAATGTCGGATGTGATTTTACAGGAAGAAACAAAAGCCAGTGAAGCTCAGAACAATGCTGCAATATCTTTTACCGAGCTTACTAGAAACATGTTCGCAGAGGACGCTATCCAGCCGTGGTCAAGACCAGAGCGCAGGGGCGTTATCAACGATACTTATGACAGCATATACGAGGCTGCTTCTGCCGAGGGTCTTCCTGTATTCGACTTTATAGCCAAAGACCCTGAGATGGCTGTTATCTTTGTGGAGAAGTCTTATGCGAAATGGCTTAACATTCTCACACAGGGAGCTATCAAGGGTTCTCTTGCGACTACGCAGGGCGTAGTAAATCTTACAAAGAACCAGACGAAAGCTCTTGAGCTTAGGCTTGAGCAGGCAAAAAAAGAGCTTGATTTTGTAACTGATTACGCGATGAGCATTACAGGAAACGACGGAAAGAAGAGAAACCACCTCCTGCGTACTCTCTACATGAACGCTGTAATGCACCGCGATACCAAAGCACTTATATATCTTATCGACCGCGTAGACGGAAGACCGGGCGAGACACGCATAGAAAGTCTCTCTTACGACAATGCCTATAACATCTACATGATTATCCATACGCTGTTTGACAAGCAGCTTAACGTACTTAATGCCGGAAACGGTACGGTTCTTGTCTGCTGCAGCCGCCGTGCTGGTAAATCTCACATGCTTGTTGCAGGTGCGCTTATCGAGTGTTTAAGAAAGCCGAACACCACCTGTATTTATATCGGTGAGACAATGGACCTTACCGAAGGTATCGTAGATGACGCGATGAACAAGATTATCGATTCGTGCCATCTGCAGGATAAAAAGGGCAACCGTTTCAACTGGCGGAAAATGGACAATCATTCAAAGCTTCTGGTCCGCGGACTTTCAAACACCAAAGACCCTGACCAGATTCGTGGTAAAGGCGCGAAAGTTATTATCATCGACGAGTTCTTCCACCTTAAATCAGAGCTTCTGCAGTATTTGCAGGATGAAGTATTGCAGCCTATGCAGATGGACTATGCCGATGACTATAAGTTCATTTGTGCCGGAACACCGCCGCAGATACGCGGAACATACGGCGAAATGGCATGGAAAAACTGGGATGTACCGCATTTTCACTGGACTTGGAAGGATAATCCTCATCCTGTATCTGTCGAGGCAAGGGAAGAATTCGTCAATACCGAGATTGCCAAAAAAGGTCTTACATGGGATATGCCTGCCGTCCGCCGCGAATATCTCGGTGAATGGGCTTACGATGACGAGCTTGTCCTTTACCCGGATTACAAGACATTCAACAAAAAAGAAGCTTTCCCTGCTTGGAAAATATCAAGAGTATTTATCGGCGTAGACTACGGTGTATCAGACAACGACTGTCTTTTCGCACTGGCTTGGTCAGACGACGAGGGAAGAGGCTACGAGCTGTTTGAGACAAAGTTTAACCGTCTTGATATTAAGGACAAGTCAATCACTCAGCTTGAGTATTTGAAAGAGAAGGTAAAAGAGTGCTGGATTCTTGCTCTTAACGTCCTTATGACAGCCCCGGAATCAACATATGACGCAGCCTCTTTGAAACAGCTTAATAAAAATATTCTCTGGTCTGCAGACGATAACGACCAGCACCTTACAGACGAGCTTGCTGTAAATGTAAATCTTGAGGATTTCGGCGAGAAATACGAGAAACTTTCAATACAGATTGAAAATGCCCATAAGACTGAAAAGAAGATGATGTGGGATAAGACAAACGAGCTTTTCAGAACAGGACGGCTTTTGCTGCAGGAAGGCGGAGACGCAGAGCATGAATGTGTCAGTACGATTATGCTCCGCGGCCCGAATGGAGAGGTTTATTCAGAAATCGACGACCGTGCTTATCATCCAGATTTGATTGTGGCTATGCGCTACGCGCTCTGGAATGTTCTTGGAAACAGATAAGGAGATAATCTTGAAGCATGAAATAAACAAAGAACCCGGACTTTTAAGACAGATAATTGCGATTCATTATGAACAGGCAAAAAGACGGAAAGCTTTGAGAATTCTCTCAAAACAGGTCTGGTCAGTGGAGTTTTTTGAATATCTTATTAAAAAGGCCGCAAAAGACCTCCACCAGAATATTGAGATTGAAATTGAAAGCCCTGCCGGGCATAAAATGCGTATGAAAGCCGTAACAGGCGAAGAAAGCCAGTTTAGTGCGGACGATGATATTTTCAATCATCTTGATGATGTTGCTGCTGTAAATGCTTTTATCAGGGCAAACAGTACGAGGAGATAAAAAATGACCGTAAACGGCGGTGTAGTAAATTATGTATATGACAGAATCCAGCAGGTAATGCGACCTACTCTCTACCCCGGAGAAGCTGTAGACGAATGGAAGATTCCAGAGGGAATGTCTGATGTTTTTTACCGTCTTAACAGCGTTATCGAGAACAAATACTCGCGCGAATTCCTTAAAATATGTGCGCTTTATAACAAGATGTTCAAATCTCTGAAATTCAGAGACAGCTCTTCTGTAGCTTATAACGCGCCGCCTTTTACATGGACTGACCAAGAGAGAGCCGATACAGGTACAGGTATGTCTTCAAACTACCTCAAGCAGATAATCGACCAAGTTACTTCTCGTTTGGGTTCAGTTCAGTTTGTGCCGTATCTGCTTTCGGAAGACCAGAATTATGAATACATCATTTACAAAGATGAAGTTGAAAGAATCCTCCGCATGTACATCAATAAGGACAAGTTCTTTAGAAAGAGCATGGAGGCCTTCCATGACGCGTCGGTCCTCGGTTTCTCTTATGCGATTATAGACCCATTTACAGGCGAGCTTTTTAAGGCAAACGACTACGAGGTAGGTATCTTTGAAAGCCAGCTCAATAACGGTAAGATTAAGCAGCTTCTTTACAGAGATTATGCTTTCCCTTCTACAGAAGTATTCAAATACACAAAACATATTAAGGACTTGGAGAAAAAGCAGGAACTTCTCGAACACGCAAAGAGTAAGCCGAGCGTGGATTTATGTATGTTCTTTGACTGCAAGAAACGCAAATGTATCGTTTCGATTGACGGTCAGTTCCTTCCTGAATATCCTTATCCGTTCTCTCATGTTCTGGTTGCTGTAATGCGTTGGGACACAGGTTTTAAGGTTTCTACAACAACTTCCCTTTTTGACCTGCTTTATCCGCTGCAGAGGGAAATCAATAAGATTAACGCAAAACAGCAGCAGCTTATCAGAGCATACAAGGGCGCGACACCTGTATTCAATTCAGATGTTGAGCTTGCTGTAAAGGCAATCACAAACGGCGCAGGAGAATGTCTGTATGTTGATTCAAAGCGTCCTCTTGATACACTGATGACTGTTATTAATCCGACACCGCTCGACCCTCAGCTTCCGGCCACAATCACAGAGTACAAATCTGCTATGTATGAGCTTGCAGGAATCCAGAACGCAAGCTTTGACATGGAAAACATGAAATCTGCTGCGGCGGTCTTTGCTCTTGACCAGACAAGAGACAGCATATTTCAGGCACAGCTTTCAGCCCTGTCTGATTTCATTACGGATTCTCTCAAGCTTTATATCGAGTATAACTCAGGATATAAAACAAATGATAGCAATATGGACTGGGATTCAATCAAGAAGCTTATCGATACTGCTTACATCAACTTGAAGCCTGTGCATATAAACGACCCATTGAGCGATGAAGAAAAATCACGTCAGGAGCCTGTAGATTATACAAAACTCTGCGTGGCAAGATGTGTTCTGCTTATCGTAAAAGGCGAAATGACTTTTGAAGAAGTGCCGTATTATATCGACTGGCACAGTGTTACTTTAATGCTTGCGGCCACATTGATTAAATTCGGTGCGCTCGGAATCAAAGTTCCTGTTTCAGTGCATGAATTCTTTGCGGCGGCTTTCGTTGAATCAATTAGAACTGGTGAGGTAACAATCTAATGGAAAACGGCACTAAGGCAGAAATTAATCTCTCAGCAGGTCTTGATGTTCAGACAAGCGACATGCTCGTTCCTGTACAGGGTAATACTTGGCAGCATAACTGGCAGAAATATCAGGGCAAATTCCTACCGAATTCCATTCGTTTTGAGAAAAATGGCTGGGCCGCTGGCTGGTGTGTATACAATTTTGACTATAAAGACGGATTTGTAGATGTTACCTCTACAGACATAAGAAATCCTCTGAAACCCAAACATATAGGCAGAATTGACGGTTCTAAGGAGTTTCAGCTTATAAAACAGCAGTGGAACAGCACTGTTGAGGTTGAAAACTTTTGGTGGGTAGACGATACTCATATTCTTGCGCTTGACAGATACAATTTTATTCTCAGAAGAAAGAAAAATGAGCTTGATGACTGGGATGGCGACCAATGGGAAGACATCTACCGTATTGACAGGCATGGTATTCTCCACGAACCAGCAATGGTTTATTTCTGCGCGAACACTTATAACACTGCTGATTCTGCAGTTTTTGTCTTGTTACAGCCTGTAAATGATACAACAATCTCTGTTGATATTTTTGACGTGCGGCAGAGCATGGCATTAATCGGCACTGTTTATTTTCAGGTAAGAAAACGCGCGATAAGAACACAGCTTAACGATACAACTCATTCTGCTTCTACTGCTTATTTTAATACTTACTGCGAGCTTAATGCGCCGCAGATAATCAATCAGGCAGAATTCTCAAATACAATGATAGGCAGAAAACTTATTATCGGCTGTCATATGAACAACAACTTTGAGCAGTGGAGTACGGTAATAAATCTTGATACTTTACAGGTTGAAATATGTTTGCAGGGTTACGGTTATGTAGGACTTAACGGCGACCTTACAGGCGGTGAAATACCTTATGAGTTTTTCAATGTAACTACAGGTTTTGACGGAACTTTACTGCCTCTTGAGGACTTGAAAACTCCAAACTCTGCTATTGACGCTGACGCAAGGTTCAAAATAAATAATGTAAGTGAAATAAATACTCTTAATCCTCTTGGAAATGGTGATAAAAAAGTTTGTATCGGTACTCCTGAAAGACAGTGGTATTTGTACCAGAATCCGAATAACGGAAGAATAGAACTTTCTGCTATCATAAGCCATCTTAAATTTAACGGTACGGCTTTTTATGCGGAATTACTGCCTATTACCAATAAATATGACGCTTGTTATGAATCACCGTCTTTTAAGTATGAAGTTTTGGGAGACCCCGGAATACAGGCTTATGCACCGGGAGGTTTGCTGGGAGCAGAAGGTATAGCTTCTGGTCTTATTACAGCATTATTTGCTATTGGTGGAACTCCGCTTATATTTGTACTTGCGCCAAGACATACAACATTGGTTTATTTACAGCAAACTGTAGGTCAGTATGCCTACGTTCATTACAACAGCACTGAAAGTATGCCTCAAAAGTATGAAATGGAGCCGGAAAATACTGCCGGAATCAATTTCACAATGGTTGCAAAAAATAAAGAACATACAGCTTCTCCTGTACTTTCTGATGAATTTACTTTTGATAAGCAAATTGTAGAACAGGTCGGTGCAATAAACAGTGATATGTCTCGAAGTATGGTAATGTTCTTTTTTATTGCATTTGCTTCAAATATTCCTCAGCTTGTAAATGACCTTTCTGTAAATGCAACAACAAAACAGACTTCTGTATCTGATATTGGTAAAAAATATTTACAGAACTCTCTTGAGAATTTACAGGAATTTTCTGTATCTGCTGTTTATTCACAGTCGCATGATATTGGTCTTAACAGTAAGGTTGTAGCAATTAAATCTCTTGATATGTTCTACTCTACCAGTGACAAGCAGATGGTTCATGCAGGCCCCGGATTTGTAGAACACCAGTTTGTAGCTGACTGTGTAGCTCAGTCTGCAACAAGCTGCCAGATTGAAGGCATGTCAGACCAGATGTGTGTATTCTTAAAAGAGCTTACAACAATAACACAATGGATAACTGTAAAAGCCGCAGAATTTGTAGCAAAACAACTTAAAGAACTGGCAGAGGCAAATAATAAAAGATGGGAAACTGCAATGGGTTCAGGCGGAAACCTCGAAGGTAATGCTACTGCAATGTCACTTCTGACCCTCGCTCAAGCTGCAGAATCCGCAGTAGATACAATAAGGACGCTTATAGAATATGTAAATAAATTTCTTGATGTTTTTGCTCAAAGAGGTGTTACTTGCGAGAGAGTTGCTTCTGTTTCGAGACACTCTTTGGATAACGAAGGCAAACACCGTTATGGTGAAAAGAACGAAACCTTTATGTACCCATGTTTCGGTGTTCCTGACGGTGGACTGACATTTGCAGATGAAAGAGTTTTTGCGGCAACAAAAGAAAGTCGCTGGGAACTTACATTGTGTACAGAAAAACAAGGAACATTCCCTGCAGTACCGTATATTAATCCTATTGGTTCTGTAGGATTTGTAACAAGATATGACGCAGCACCAACAGTATATACAAACGCGGAAGGTTCAGTACCTTATTATACAGCTTCATGTTATGGACAGGTAACAAAACGTGCTTTACCTGCTGATATGGCTGTAATTGAAGGTGTAGAGAGATTGCTTCCGGGGCAGCCTTTTAAGAATGAAAATATCGGCATGGATTACCCTGCTTTCGCACCATCTATGCAGCATGACTATGTTATTGATAAACGCTGGCAGCTTTCTCAGTGCTGTACTTACGGTACTCAGCAGTGGATTACCTGTAAAGACACAAAGCTTATCACAGGCAAGCCGTCAAATATGCGTGTCCATGATACATTCTGCGGCATTGCAAGTACATATACGGCAATTGAAGTAAAACGCGGTCTTTCTAAGGCATATATGCGTCCGTGGGCAATCACACCGTCAACTCTGGCTTTCAACTGTACAGGCTTGAATAGTATTCTTGATGAAAAACTGTATCATGCTTTTGACGGAATTTCTTTCCGCGTTGTAGAGTGGATAGGTAATTCCGGAATGGGCAAGAATCTGCAGACATTCCTTTACAGTTTCCAAGTAAACGACAGGTTTAAGCGCAGTAATATTTTCTCACCGAATGAACTTCTCGGAAGTTTTGCTTCTGAGCCTGTTCAGGCCGTAGAAACAATCGACCGTCTGCATACAATAGTAACTGTAGCTACTAAAGAAAAAGGAATGGAAGGCGGCACAATCGGTGAAGACAAAGACGGTGTAAGATGGTCAATTCCGATTTTCACCGAACCGGTAACTACGCTTCCTGCTGCTGTAAAGACACTTGCGGCTATGCCTTTACGTGTATTTGACGGTATAACATCGCTTACAACTACACTGCAGAACGCAAATAATGCTTATAAAGCACCGGTTTCAATGGATTTTACTATCGGAAAGCAGGCTTATAGACAGACAGAAGAATATATCTGCTCTCTCGAGACAGACCAGTACGGTGCAATCGTTACAAAAGACCTTGTACCGTCTTTGGGCTTGAAATTCATCGGCGCGACACCGACAACAGCTTATTTTTACAGTAAAGCTACGCGGTGTTATTACGTTTTCAACGGAAATTCACTGTCAAAAATGGATATGCTCGAAAGATTCCGCGATGTACAGCGCGGCTATTGGGATTTTGTCAATCAGGAAGTAGTAATGCCCTGCCTTATGACTTATAAACGCCTTAATGCGGAAGTTGAAGACAAAGACACTGAAACTGATAACGTAATTGTACCAGTTTTGTCTCAGTCGCGCGTATCTGGCGAAGTTCCGCCGCCAATTACAACGATTTTCAACGACCGTTCATGGTATAAGGCTGTATCATTGCCGTCAGGATTTGCATATCAAGGTCCGAACCGTGTAATTATTAACCGAAGCGTATTCGTAGAGTACATGCTTGAGACCCTTAAAGACAATCTCGGCAAGTGGAAAAAGATGGACCGTGAAAAATATGTTACAAAGCGCGAATACAAAGAGAATTACAGCAATATTCTCCGCGATGTAGATGGCGTTGACGGCTGGACACACAATCCGTTCCTGCTTGTAACAAGTGCGCTCGGAGATTCTGAGAATACAGACAATATTTTTGAATGGGAAATTACATTCTGCTGGCCTGTAGAAATGGATTTGATTTATGGCGTTGATAATTATGCTGTGGTGAACATTACTGCCGAGACAATGACACCGGGCGGAAAAACAATGTCGCGACCGACACATGTTTTCTTAACTAAGGAACTGTTCACACGGCATGAAGCATACGGATATTACTCTTTCAGATACCAGAGTAAAAATGGAGCTGGAAACAGAGAGCGGCTTCACATCTGGTCTGACCAGTATATTGCGATTTCAAGCATATACTGCGAGCGTAAGGTAATTACAGAAAGACGGACCGAGCAGCTTACACAGCAGCTTGAGATAAAACATTTGAAAGAATTGTAATTGTAATATTTACAAATTCGCAATTCTGTAATATTGTAAAATAAAGGATTATTACATGCCGGATTCACAGGAATACAGAAGAAGTCTTGCAAGTGGTCAGAATACAGCGGCTACTACACAAGAATATAAAATGGCACAGGATAGAGAAAGAATACTCAAAGCTCTCAATGAGAAATGGAAAGACAGAGATGATTTGTCTGATGAGCAGATTGCAAATTCTATTCAGCGTGATAATCCAGATTTATCAATGGATGTTATAACAAAAACTGTATCTACAAACAGACCAAAGAAACCTTCTGATACCAGAAATTTGAGTGACAAGGGTTATCCTTCTACATTATACGACGCTGATATGAAAAAACCAGATACAAGAAATCTGAGTGAAAAAGGTTATCCATCGACTTTGTATGACGCAAACATGAAAAAGCCTGACACCAGAAACTTGAGTGATAAAGGATACCCATCTACAATAAATGACGCTGATATGAAAAAAACACAGGACGTTGATTTAAGTAATCCTGTAGAAAATGCACCAGCTTCAAATCAGTCTACAGGTAATGCAAATACTCAATCGAATACACAGAATACAACTCAACAGCAATCACAATCTAATACTCAGAATCAGGGTCAGACGTCTAGTAATTGGTACACACAATATTATGGTAATGATATTCATAAGAATGGTGCGATTCCATTTCAGGGCAAGAAAAAAGAAGATGATGATGAGGAAGATAAACCAAAGGAGAAAAAACGCTGGAACTTCTCTCCTGAATTCTTCGGAGACCTTTTCAAAAACAGGAATCCAAACAATGTTCTTTATGACCGCCGTGATATGATGAGAAATCTTGCAGACGAAGCAACTAATGTAGCTGCAACTCATGGCATGGAAGCTCAGGGCTGGCAGCAGATTGCAAACCGTAATCCTTACAGCGAAGCTTCAAAATATGCTTCTGCTACAAATGCACAGCAGATAGCGGCGAATGTTACTGCAAACTCAGCTACAGGAAATAATCAAGTTGGTCTTGTGAGAATGAATAATCCTATGGATATTAATGCACAAGACCAGAAAGCTATGGAAGCTCGTCTTAGAGCAGAAACACCTCGTCAGAAACAGCTTAATGCACAGGGTCAGTCTACTGCATATCTTGGAGAAGCACAGCAGCTTAACACTCGGGCACAGAAACTCGCTGCAGATAGAGCAGAAAGCAGACGCTTATCTTTGGGTGAAGGTGGCGGTGTGAGTGTTACTACAGAAAAAGGAAAACCAAAACCAAAAGAAGAAACACCTGTAGAAGAAACACCAGAAACACCAACAGAAGAAACTCAGCCAGAACCACAGCTTACAGAAGCAGAAGTTCACCAGATTCTTAACTATGTTACTTATGGAAATGACCCTACAAGCCCTCAGAATCATTTTGACAAACTAAATGACGCTCAGAAATCTTTATGGCAGTCTTGGGGTTCTCCACAGCCATTAACAGAAGAGGAAGCAAGTAAATATACAGGTATTCCTGCAGACGGTAAAGGCAAAGGTTTTGGAACAAACGCTCAATTAGGAGTAATGCAGACTGCTGTAAGAGAACTTCGTCCAGAATATTGGGAAAAGCAGAAACAGGCAGAATCAGAAAGAAAGCTTGATACACCAGAACAAAACAACAGTATGACACAAGACCAGCTTAAAGGTATGAAAACTCAAGTTCAAACTTACGCATGTGGTACTAAAAATGCAAAACCGGGATATGCTATTGTTGGTGAAGAAGGTCCTGAAATTGTAAAAATGAAGGGCGGAGAAGAAGTGATACCGTATGATGATATTGAAAAACTTATATCAGATGAAAGATGTAAGTTTATTATTGAATGTCTTGATATGGGTCTCGGTATGCACCCTGATGATTTTGAATGGCTTGCTAAGCAGCAGGGTGGTAAATTTAAATTCAATGATAGGGAATATGACTGGTTTAACGATGATGACTGGAAGGATGACGAAGACGGTTCTGTACTTAACGGATATGCAGACCATATAAAGAACTATCTTTATACATACATTCCAGAGGCCAAAAAAATAGATTCTTCAATCGACCCGAATCAGGAACATATCGGGCCTATGGCACAGGATATTGAAAAAGTAAATCCAGCCTGTATTGTTGAAACACCAGAAGGTGTAAAGACTGTTGATACAGGTCGGCTTGCTATGATGAACGCAGGAGCAATCGGAGACCTTGCAAGACAGCTCAGAGAATTAAAAGAGGTGTTTATAAATGGGTAAATTAAACGACAAAATGTTGGATTTTATTCCACCAGCAGTCAGACCAGCGGCGGAAAAAGCAGCAGAACAATATGATATAGACAGACAAAGCGTTGCTTCTGGTAATACACCGTTTGACACAGAAAGTAATGCATATTGGTATGCAACAGGTGGCTATACTGATATTGAATTCGATTCAACAACTCCGAGTGCATATACAGGACTTATTAGTGCTATATCAAGATATGCAGAAACTCCTAATGAAAAAAAAGAAACACCGACTACAAAGTATCTACCGAATGTAAAATCTACAGGTGTGTTTGAAAAAAATAAAGAATTTATTTCTTTTGACCAGTATGCTTCGATTATTCATAATGCGTTGAAACAGGGTTGTACAAAATGGAAATATGTACCATACGGACTTGTATATCCAAAGAAAAAGCAAGGGGTAGCAGGCGTTTCTGATGAAGCAATAAAAGCCGCACAGCAAGTTACAGGCACTCTTGAAATGTGGAATAAATCCAGACCCATAAGGAATACTGCCAATTATGAAAGTGAAGCGGCTAAAGAGCTTGTTCAGCAAAACATTGAAGATGGAAGCACAGCAGCTACAAGTCTTAACAAAGTTCTTACAAAGAGAAAAGCGATTACAACAGACTTTGGGGCTGATATAAGCGGAGATGAACATCTTAATAATTTTTGTCGTATGCTTATGCCTAAGCTTGAGCAAAACTATAACTACCGCAAAGATTTTTTCAGTGTAGCACAGCAGAACAAGTCAAGTGAGTTATACAGATGGCTTATAGACGCAGGATATACCGAAGAATTGATTCGTATGCTTTCTGGATATAAAGACTAAAAGGAGGAAAAAATATGATTGACCCGGGCACATTGTTAGGCGGAGTAAAACTCCTCATGGCTACAAAAGACGCAGCAAAAATAGCAAAAGGACTTAATGGAGATGAAGATTTAATAAAAGAAGTAATGTCTCAACTGACAGGTACAAAGCCGTCAGCTCAAGATTGTAAGACTTTTACAACTATGATGACGCAGGTTGCAGAGAATGCTACAGGCGAAGACGCTACTAAGGTATCACCAACAAGTCTTGCAAGAACACTTATCGGCGGTCCGTGGGCTATAATAGCAGACGCAGTATCAGCTGTTTCTCGAAATATTGGAGCGGTAGTAGCTCAGAATATTAGAAATACAGCAGACGCTCTCGCAGAGGGTGAAAGCGGTGTTTTAACATATATGGCTCCCGGGCAAGAAGAACACTGGGGAAGGACCGCTGCGAAAAGAGTTATGCAGGCATATATAACTGCTAAAAAAGCAAAAAACGAAAATAAGGCAAATTGGATAGAAGGTTCAACAAAAACTTTAGCTGATTTTATTGATAAAGTTTCTGGTGCTGCTCGAACAGGAAAAATGCTGGAAGCTGCAAAAGGTGCAGATGTTTCAGGTAAAGTTTATGACTGGATAGGAAGAGAGCAGAGAGCAAGAAATGCTGCTTCTCATTTTGGAGGTAAATAATGTCTGTACGCGGTGCTATGAAAGTTGTTAGCGTGGATACAACATCTCAGGAAAAACCGACTGGTACAAACAATAAACAAGGTCAGTCTCCTGTTTCTAATCCAGACGTAGTAACAAAAACATCTCTTGATACACCAGACCCTATTATTTATGAAAATGTACCACAGATTAAGACTGAGCAAGAAGGTTTTAATAAAGATGTTCGTGAAGCAGGAAATCAGGCTATTTCTGATTATGAACAGTTTTACAAAGATGTTTTAGGGCTTAATGGAGAAAAGCTTAATGAAACGCAAAACCAGAACATCGCAAAACAAGGTAGATATGGTAATCTCAATAATAAAGATTTTAATGAAACTTTAAGTCTTTCAAGACAGGCAGACGCTTATAACAATGAACCTGTCGAAAAAATGCACTTGGGTATTTCTTTCAATCCGTCTGCCGGTCAGGGTGTCGGTGGTTTTGAAACTACAGGTTATGAAAGACCAAAGATTGAAACTCAGGAAATGCGTCAGATGAGAGCCAATGAGCGTCTTGATGAAATGCAGAGAGGTTTGGATGTTCAGTTACAGCATGATATAACCAAATTACCTTATGATTACTTCAAGAAAACAATGGACGAGAAATATAATATTCGCATGAATGAGGCAGAAGCAAAGCGTGCTATGGCACAAATATCTCATGTATCTGCTATCAATCAGGCTATTATGAAAAACACAAAAGATTTCAACGCTCGGTTTAATGCAAAGTTTGGCTTAAAACTTGGTCCTATTATTGCAGACCTTGCAAAAACGAATACAATACAGGCAATGGTTTTTGCAAATTATGTTCTTGGTTATGCTGCGCTTCCGGTAGAAGATATTTATACTTATGAGTTTATGGACCCTATTATCAGAAAGGGTGTAGGTGAAATAAAACAAAAGGTAAATAGAGGCGAAATCAGTACAGAAGAAGGGTTAGATATGTTTAATGACTTTATAGCTGCTTTGACCAGAATGAATGTCAGAATGAGCAAAGACCAAGTAGATAGTTTGGATAGAACATTACGGTCAGGGTTACGGACAGGACGATAATAAGGATAATTAATGTTACAGGTTGATATTTGTCCTTTTGCGAGCGACGCTCTTGAGGACGCAATGCGTTTGGCACAGACCAAAGCACTTAACAGTTATACCTTCTCAGACTGCATAAACTTCTTGAATTATGTATGGGCGGATATATATTCTCAAATCTGTATGATTGATTCTGGATATTATTCAAGAACTGTACAGCTCAAGAGTAAACTTACAAAGCTTCCGAAATTTGTGCGCAACAGTGTAAGAGTATATTCAGCTCAAAGACCTGACGATATTGGTTCTCGGTATGATTTCAGAGTAAGCGACGACGGAGATAACGGTGCTGGCGGAACTTACAGAATTTCAGGCACAGACCTGTTTTGTCCTTCTGCAGAGCGCACAACGGTATGGCTTGAGTATTGTCCACAGCCGCCGCAGTTATTCTTTACTCACCACAATCGTGACCCGAAGATTTATCCTGACGGCCATGATGTTATACGAAGTGCTGATTATCAGCTTTACACTCTTATCAATGATAAGGGAATTAATATCGCTGACAGAACCGTATCTGGTGATGATATAGCTTCATGTGAGCGGTGGTATTTAAGACATAAGAATATTGCTGCCGGAATCAGAGACGAAGACATTACTGAATTTCTGGTGCGGCGGTATGAACCAGATTCAGGCAAATGGGAATTAAGATACGTTTCCTGTGATTTTCCTTATATTTTCTGTTCTTACAGAAACAATATTACAGGTGAATGGCACTCAGGTTTCTTTAATAAGGCATGGGAATGGACAGATTACAATCCTTTTGAGTTTGCTGGTAGAAACGATAATGTTGAATATGTGGCCTGTAAATACAACGATAAAACCGGAATGGGCGTTATTGTCCGCGACTGGAATACTTTCGATACAAAACTTCTTAATATTGATATGCTGCCGAATTCAGGCAATACAGTTATCTTTGTTGAGAACTATTTTGAGTATAAGGCCGCAGACGGCGTTGCTTATAAGTTTACTCAGGGTTATTGGTACAACAGATACGCTACTGATTATAACTATGAAAAGGTGCTTGAAGCATATCCTGCAAGCCCTGATGTTGGCGATGTTGTAAATGATAACGGACGGCTTGTAAGATATAACGGCACTGAATGGGTTGATGTTGACAACATTATCCGTGTAGCACAGGAAGAGACAAATCCTGTATACAAGGAACTCGGCTGGACACCGGATTCACGGCTTGTTTATCCTGCGCCGGAAGTTTATCGATATTTAGTCGCAAGACTGGCGGAGAAGTTTTCTGCGCTTAACGAATCTAATATTATGGGGGTACAGTCTGAACTGGCGGACGCTGCGTTTGCCTTCCAAGCTTTCTTAGACAAAGACAAGAGCGGCTGGAAGAGAATCAGAAATGTAAATCTGCCGACTGCTACAGACTGGTTGTAAATTATGGTTAAAGAAGAATATACAAAATATGGAAACCCAAGAGAATATCTCAGAAGTCTTCCTATGGACGCAATGTATTATTTACTAGATTATTCCTATGGACCTGTTAAAGACCTTAATAGAATACGTGAATTTGTAAAAAACTCAGAATTCAAATCTGAGAATAAAAACCCTAGCTTTATGTCAGAATTAATCAGTCTGCTACAAAGCAAACAGAAAAAAAGATTAGAAGATGAAGAGAAAAGAGTAAAAGGCATGGAAGAACTAGATACAGACAACAACGGAAACATAACTCAAAAAGAAATCAAGCAGACTATTAAAGAAGAAATGACACCCGAAGAAAAAGCCAAAATCAAGGACGATATTGAAGAGGCTGTGTCTAATGAAGACGTTAATGCTGAATTCAAAGAACCGACAGGTATGTATAATACACCAACAGCGGTGGCGGCTATCTTTGGAAAAAATAGAGAAAAATAATGACTGACAACGATTTTAGAGAACCAACAGGTATGTATAACATTCCTGCTATTACAGCTCAAATATCCAAGAATAAGGATATTCGCAAGAAACGTGTCGAACACCTTAAAGAAAACTGGGGTGAAACTGACGAAATGAAACGTCAGAAGAAAAAGAAAGAAAATAAGGGAAATTAGCGGAAATTAAGGGAAAATTTCCCCTATTTTTAAGGAAAGCTTATGTATAAGGATAAAGAGACAGACCACGAAAAACGTAAGAACGAAGAAGGCTCATATTCTTTGTACAATCATTTGTATAATAAACTCTTGAGAGATTATGAACCTACAAATCTTATGAATGAAGAATCCTGCCGCACTGTAGAGGCAGCTCTTATCGGAGAGGGAAAAGAGTATGCTATTAAAGGTGGCAAGGACAGCAGCGATAAGACTGTAACCGAAGCTGCCAGAAAAGCTATGGAAAACTTTATTAAAAATAAAAAGTCTAAAAGTGGAGACGCGGAACATCTCGGAAGGTCACAAAAAGATACTTTCGAGAATATCAAACGGACCATTGCAGACTTGAAATATTAAGTGTATGATTTTTTGTACATTGTAACTTTGATACTCGAAGTGGTATCATAACTTTATATTAGGGAGAAGTATATGCCGGGACTTGACGAATTTGCAAGCAGACTTTCGATGTTGGAAGACAGTTACAACAACGACAAGCGCGAAGCCAAAGAGAAAAGTTTTTTTGACAAATACGGCTCTAAGTTCAAGAACGACCGCGGTTTAGGTCTGTCTATTCTTAATGAACTCGACAGACAGGGTATTGACGTATCAGCTGCAGATGAAGCAGTAGACCAGATTCTTGATGACCTTAGAGTAGAATGTCGCGACCTCATGGACATTATCGGCGATGTAAAACAGGCTGTTGAAGAACAGGCTGACAAAATTGACGCAATCAAAGATGTAGTTGATAAAGAAATCGCTGACAATCCAGATTCAAGCGTAAATCCAGACACAGGTGAGGAAGCACCAATGCCGGAAGGAGGCGAAATGCCATTACCAGAAGAAGGTGCAGCACCAGAAATGCCAGCCGAAGGCGAACCTATGCCACCAGAAGGGGGCGAAGCACCTGTTCCACCAGAAGGCGGTGAAGCTCCAATGCCACCAGAAGGGGGCGAAGCACCTGCCGCACCAGAAGGCGCACCAGAGGAAGAAGTTCCTCCTGAGACAGTTCCTTCTGACGAAAGAATCAAGAAAATCAACAGAGTTGTATCAGATATTCGTATGAAACGGATTCAGTCAAAAGGTGTTAAGCCTTGTGCTGCAATTCTTTCTGCTGCAACGAGGGGGTACTGATGAGCGATGAAGAACTTGCGAAAGTAATTGACGAGCTTTCAGAAAAATCACCCGAAGAAAGAGACGAATACATGGGTTCAAACGGTATTTCAGGGGAAGACGCTGAAATCATTCTTGAAGCCATTGAAGCTCTTAAAGACCTTGTAGAAGACAAAGCTGATATTCAGGCAGAAGACACACTTGAATCGGAAGAATCAGGTGCAGATGAAGCCCTGACAGAAGATTTGTCGGAAGGTGCTGAAACTGTTGATGTGGACGGCGACGGCGATGATGACGCTGTTGTTATTGAAGAAGAAGAAAAGCACGGCGATGAAGATGAACCTCATGCTAAAGGTGTTATTAGACCTGTAAACATCTTAAAAGCTCTTAGTGCTTTTAAATATTAAATAATCGGTATAACGGAGGATAAGATTTATGCCAATTAGTAGAGACTTTATTGAAGGTCTGACAAAGCAGAGCTTTATCGTCGAATTTCTTTTGAACGGTATGTTCCCATGCCAGTCAGACATTGTTCGCATGATTCGTGGCAACAAACGTGAATGGGATAACAACGATAAGTTTGAATATCGTATGTTGCTCTCTGGAACCAATACAGGTGGTTCTCTCAATTCACAGGTTCACAAAGAAAACGTAGGCTTGATTAAGCCGGGTTCAGTTGACATTGGTACATTCCATGCAACATACGGTACTGTAACAGACGGTATCGAAGTTGATATGATGGAAAACCTCGAAACAGCTTCTAAACAGGCTGCTTTTGAACAGAAATTCTCTGTAGACATGCACTGTCTGCGTATGAACGTAGCAGGCTTGTTCAAGAACTTTGCTATCCACGGTCAGTTTGGTGTATTGCACCAGCTTTCAGCCGCATGGCTTGACGGCACAGACTGGCGCGGCGGTAACTCACCACAGTTCAACGACAACACTGTTCACGATGTAACACTCGGCGGCGGCGTTGCTCTTAGATATTGTCCAAACACATTTGCTGCAGCTGATATTGGTGGCACAGGCGCACAGCGCGTTCCATTCCGTATCAAAGCTCCTATCAACGTATTCAACTCAAACTTCAAAGCAGGCCGCTACCTTATTAAAACTAAGGAAGTTGCTCCGTGGGGTGCTGCTGATGTTTCAGAAATGTATCTCATTCTTGAAAATCAGCCGGGATTCCTTACTTTGTTGGCTGTTGGTACAACAATTTCAGACTGGAACGAAGGTGAATTCCTCGAAATCGTAGGAAACCGTGAAGTAGCAATCAACTCTGCTATTTTTGAAACATCATGGGTTCCAAACGGAATTACAGTACAGTACGGTCCTTATGCCGGACAGTATGACTTATTCAACTATACAGGCGCACTCGGCTACACAGCAGGCGATAATGCTGTAGTAGGTGCTATGGAAGGTCTTGCAGACCTCTTGCCGTGGTACATTGACCCGACAGCTCTTGCAGCTGGTATTGAAGTACGTCTCGGTCTTGACCGTCCATTCCGCGACCAGCCTTCACGCCTCCGCTACTCAACAGAGCAGGCTGGTGGTTTTGTAATGCAGCAGGAAAACGAACATATCATCGACGCAATCATGCGCGGTGCTTTCCTTACAAAAGCTACAGTTCCACAGTCAGAAGTACAGGTTTGGATGAACCCTGTTACTCGTGTTGAGCTTGGCTACGAAGAAGGTGCAACAGTTCAGGTAATCCGTAAGAACGAATTGCCGGGTCCGATTGCATATCAGCGCGGCGTTACAGCACTTTCTTTCCAGATTGGAAAGATTAACATTGACGAAGTTATTGAAGACTTGAACCTCCCGACAGATGTTATCATCATCGGTCCGAGAAACGACATGTCTTACAATGCTTGGGACAACGCCAACTTTGAAATGGAACAGTACATTCAGGAAACTTGGGGCAAATCTAAGCCTCCTGCAGTCAAAGACATTACAATTCCTGATGACCTTATGGCAAAGATTGACTTGTCAAAGAGAATCACATACGGTTCTCCATCACTGCGCGACGGCAGAATGGCTACTTTCACATCTGGAAGCAACATCCGCCATCCACAGAACAAAATGCCGTTGTCAATGCACGAAATGGGCGCACTGTTTACAGAATATCCATTCTGCTACACAGTTGTTAAGCTCCGCAGACCTATTTTCGACATTACAACATTCTAATCAATCAGCTCCCTTAATGGGAGCTTGATTAAAGAAGGTGATTAATGACTGCTACCGCTGGTAATTTTCCGAATTTCCAGACGTTTGACGTAACCAAAATAAAAGATAAAGGGCGTGGCCGAATGGCTACTCCCGGTTACGAATATGACCCCGGCAAGGGCTGGCACAAAAAACGTGAGACAGGCTGGGTAACTAAGGGAAGACTAAGCGGTAACGTCAAACTTAGAACACAAACCGACTTCATGGGCGGTAAAACAAAAGCTTACATTATTGAAGGCTATGATGACTATATCGGTTTTCATGCAAACGATGACGGTGAACAACTCGCTTATGCAGAGGCAGCTTTTGATAAGGTTGATAAAGGCGGAATCGGCATTTTAAGTGCTACTCCGTCAGGCGGCCACATAACCAAGATTGAGTATAACTACGAATCTAAGGTTATGAGAGTTACATTCCAGAAAGACGGCAAGAGAGGCAATCAGTGCCTTTTTGTCGGAGTTGCAGAAGTTATTGCAAATCAGCTTTTGCGGCTTGCCGAAGACGGCTCTACCAGAGCAGACGGCAGACACCTTGTAGGTGTAAGATTCTGGGATTTAGTAAGAATAAGACACCAGCGAACTGGTGCGCGGCTTCCGTTTTCATATACTGGAAGCCATAGTTCCGAAATAAAAGGAACAAGACATAGAGTTGTAGTATCTGATTATTATGCAAAGCAGATTCTTGGGAAGAAATACTACGACACTAGAGAAAGCTATGGCGGCAAGCCATACGGCTTAAAACAGGAATATGTACTTAATGATGATGAGTACAAAAAATATCAGGAACTTATAGATTCTGGTAAGCTTCCTGCAGAAAAGGCAGAAGAAACTCTGCCTAAAGTAGAGAAGAAAGAAGAAAGTGCTGTGAATCTTGGAAAACAGAACAGCGGCGTTTTCGGCATGGGTAAGCTCTGGAAGGTTAAGGACTTTGAAGATTTTAAGAACGAGCTGGAAGGCACGGACTACAAAGAATACTTAAACTTTTTAGAGAATAAGGATTTTCAGGGTGCGCTTACATTCCTGAAAAAACAGAAACGAACTGAAACTATCACCGTACCAAATCGCTTAAAAAGCGGTGCTGTACGAAGCGAAACATATAGTTTTCCGAAACCGTATGCAGGCGAGTACGATGAAATTGATTATAATGATTTTCAGAAATATAAGGAGAATGAAAAATGAACGGACGATGTGCGCTTAACAATATGAACATGAGAAACCTCAGACGCTCACAGGAATATCAGTGCGTGATTGTAGACCTTGCAATGCTTGGCATTGTTTCTAAAGAAGAGGCAGAAATGCTTCTTGGTTCTGGCGTTCCGTTGAATCTCCGGCTTCCTAACGGAAAGAACAACATGGTTTCTGAGGCCGACCTTACAAAAGAAGAAGCCAAAGAAGACAAACCAAAGAAGACAAAGGCTAAGACAGAAAAGCCTGTCGAAGAAGTACCTGAGAACGAAGAGGTCTAACAGATGAGTACGTTTACTGACTGGAACGGCCCAAACGGTTCAAACGTCAGGGCTTCTGATTTAATCGAACTTGCTGGCGCATATCAGCGTATGCTTAGTGAACTTCACGAGCATATTGCTGCAACTCCGTCTGCAAACGATGTTCACAAAATTAAAGAATACATAGAACCGATTATCGCAGATTATGTCCAGCTTTCTGAGCTTACAATAAAGCTTAACAGCTATTACACAAAGCTCGAAGCTGATGAAAAGTTTGCACTCAAATCATCTATTCCTGATTTGACACCGTATGCAAAGCTTACAGATATTGCAGACTTTGTTGCGACACCTGTTCTTAATGATTACCTCAAGAAAAGCGACCTCAGCGCACAGCAGGCAATTATCGACATTCAGAACGCGATTGCAGAAATCAATGCGTTCCTCGAAGGCGAGACTGTTGAGTTTAACGGCGTTGTAAAATCAAGACAGTATATAGAAGGAATTATCCATGCTCTTGAGCAGATTCAGTTCACCGACAAACGCTTTATGGCAAATGTCGGCGGCTCTGATGATATAGGCGTTTACTACATTCTCGGTATGCTCATGGATAAAGCCGGAACTGCATACATCAAATACGAAAACACAAAACCATTCAGCGCGGCAATCAACTTCGCTGTTACACCTGATTATAAAGGTGCGCTCTCTGTCACCACAGACGGCGACCTTGCAGGCTTGAAGTTCAAGATTGTCTACGGTACAAAGAACGGCGAAAAACATGCTTATCTTGCCGTTCAGTCTACTGAATGGATTCAGAACTTCGCAAGCACCGACGGCGTTGGTAAGTTTGACGCGATTGAATTCTTCGGTGCTGGTATCAACTTTATTCCTGTAGGTTCAGAAGGATATGTCGTTCCAAACGCAGAATGTCATAACGTAGTTGACTGCTACTCAGGACCGGGATTATCGGCTTCTTCATTCGCCACAAACGAGTTTACCTCAAGTTCTGGCAGAACAATTTTCAAAGTTATTGAAGACGGAAATCTTGTACATCTTATTCTCGGAGATGAAAATGTAACTGATATTCAGCTTAAAGCTCGTCCTTATCTTATTAAGGAAGGCGGCGGCAAATCTCCGTTTGTTACAATCTCTGACATTAAGGCTATCGATAATGTAGGAACAAAAGTTTACTGGCCTACATGGGAAGAAGTCGGTGACATGAGAGTAGCAAAAGATTATCCGGGAATTTATCTTGCATGTGACGGCTCTACATTTGACGAGAATGAATATCCGACACTGGCAGAAGTTCTCGGCGGAAATGAGCTTCCTGTTATTGATTACTGCATTATCAAGGCAAAGAACCTTATTGAAGTAATCGATTCTGGTAATGCTCCGGGCGGCTCACTTGCAGACGCAGTTGCTACAATTCATGGAACAAAAGTATTCAAGTCTGTTGATGACCTTCCAAGCTCAGTACCAGAAGGTACACTTGCGATTGTTCGTAAAGACTGGATGTACTATGTATACAAGAAAGTTGCTACAGGCTGGGAAGTTCAGGTATGACAAAAGAAGAAATGAATAACATCATCAAACAGGCATGGGTAAGAAACCTGCAGAAAGAAGATGATATTCCTTCGGACATTGGAAAGACTTATAAGAACTGGCTGAGAGGACTAATTCAGCAGGCGCAGGGTATGCTTCAACAGGCTGCCCAGCCGCCACAGCAGGAACAGCAGCAGGAACAGGGGGCTTAAATGGGCTTACTTTCAAGAATTATTAATTATCACGGCGGAGAGAAGATTTACAACAAGGAATTTGTTGACGAGCTTCTTGAGCAGAAACAGGACAACCTTACATTCGACGAAACACCTACACTGGATTCTCTGAATCCTGTAACGAGTGACGGAATAAGGAAAGCTCTTGATGAAAAAATCGACAAGGCTTCGATTGAACCTCATCCTACGGAAGACGGAACTGACAAGGTAGTTTCATCTGCCGGAATATTTGAGGCATTTGCGCTTGTGAACGCACCGGTTGGAGAAACAATGTTCTGGCCTGTATCTGAGTGTGTAGATAGAACAGTAGTATCAGATAAACCTTTTGAGTTTGAAGTACATGGAAAGCACTATTCTGTAGACGTGCCGGACGCTGTATTACCACTCAATATCTCGAAAGATATTCCTCCTGATTGGCACGCACTTGACGGCACAGCAGAACTTGACGCGGCTGATTATCCAGACCTTGCGGCGTTCATGCCTGACAATGTAACCACAGAAGGTAAAATCTGGCTGCCTTATTGTAGACAGAAAATTATAAAGATTAAACGAGCTATATAGGAGGAAACCCAATGAGTACACAGGTTTTGGGCGATGTACAGCTGGTAACAAAACAGGAAGTTGAAGCAATGCTCAACGAGACTGTTATTCCAGAGGAAGTTATTGATGATAAAGTAAATGCAGAAAAATCAGCGCGCGAGCTTGCAGAAAGTATTTTGCGTTCATCTATTGAAACAGAAAGAACTCAACGCGAAGCTGATAAGATTGAGCTTGACGACAAAATTTCTGACGAAGCAGAAATCAGAAGCCGCGAAGACGCTGCATTGAGAACTGAAATTGAACAGGAAGCTTCAAAAAGACAGCAGGCTGATACTGACATTGTAAAAGCAATCGATGAAATGCGTACATTTGAGGAAGAGCATTATCCTAACTCTTATGCACAGCGTCTTAAAGGACTTCCGATTGCAATTCTTACAGTACACAATACTGATAAATCTCTTCATGTCGGCGATACAATCACAACTGTTGACGAGAAGTTCTTCCCGAAACAGGCTGTTGACTTCTGGATGGACGTTGAACAGCTTGACGGCGTAGGTGCTTCAAAGACATGCTGGATTCACTGCCGTCTTGACAATAACGGTAATGTTACTGTTATCAACATTTTTGATTTTGCAGGTGCTACTTCTGCAACAGATACTTACACTGTTATGTATCTTACAGAAAAATAACAGGGGGTAAGACATGGCATATTGTTGTGTAGGAAGCATGAGTGCGGCTGACTGGGCAAAAATCAAAAAGCTCTGCAAAGAAATGCAGGACATGATTGACCAGAAATTCCGCGACTTGGACGCTGGCCAGTTACAGATTATTAAAGACAGACTTACAGCTCTCGAGAACAGCCTTGCTGCAGTGGAGACTGAGCAGGCTACACAGAATACTCGTCTTGATGTTCTCGAAGATACAGCTGCAAATATCGAGATTACTACAAGTGAGATTCTTGATATGTACAATAATGGAGGCAACTGATGGGCAAGAAAACTAAGTACATGGGCGTTACCGCCACACAGGAACTTATCAACCTGCTCAAAGCGGATTTTGCCAAAAAACAGGATATTATTCAGTTTGTTGAAATGCCGTCTCCGGTCACATATGTTGGCCGCACAATCGAATATGTCGGCGAAACAAACGCACAGTTTACAAACGGTCACTTCTATCACTCTGACGGCTTCAACTGGATAGCTACATACGAAAGTCTTGAAAACAAGACATGGGCTATTGTTGACAGTCTGCCTTCTTTCTCTGACGCTGATTATAATACGATTTATTTCGTAAAGCAGGGCGACATGATTACTGGTTGGATAAAAGGCGACACTCAGATGGAACCGATTACCTCAACATCATCATGGCAGCTTGTTACGGCACTTCCTCCGTGGTCAACAGCAAAGAACGATGTTCTTTATCTTGTTCTTAGCGGAAGCACTCTTACTGGCTGTGTAAAGAACCCTGATGTTACCGATGAATGGTATCAGATGGGCGGCGGTAAGACAAACTTCAATGAGCTTGATAATATTCCGACAATCAACGGAATCTCGCTCAAGAACACAGTTGACCCTGACCAGCCGAAAGAAGTTTCTCTTGACGCAACATTGCAGCAGTATCCTGATTCTGCTCACTGGGATGAACATGCCGTTTATCCTGCAGCTCCGACTACTGTTCCTGTAAACGAGCTTGAAATCAAAGCTTTTACAGACGAAGAGATTCAGCAGGTTTACGACGACGTTGTAGGAGACTGATTATGGACATGACAGCTTTCATGCAGGCAATGAGCAATCCGCAGGGCTATGTAATGCAGCAGTTTGCTCAGCAGATGATTTCGGAACATCCTAATGAATGGAGACAATGCCAGCAGATGTTTGCAAACAAAAACAGAAAGCAGCAGATTGCGGAGCTTCAAAAGCTCTATAAATCTAAAGGCATGGATATAAACGCCGTAGCAAAACAGTACGGTATTGCATTATAGGAGAAATTAAATGGCAAGAAATATTTTAGACGTGTTCAAGTATCTTGATAAGAACGGTCTGCAGAAGCTTATCAGTCTTATTAAGAGAGGAAGTCAGGAACACTGGATTGGAACTCAGGCAGAATATAATGCTCAAGCAGCAAACATTCCTGCTGGCACTATCGTTGCTCTTACAGATGATGAAGATACAGACTACGACCACGGCAAGTATGCTTTGGTTGAAACTGTTACTGGTAAAAGATGGATTGATGGTAAGCCTATCTATAGAAAAGTGTTTGTTGTTACTAATTCTGCAACAACAGCTCATTCTGAATCTATACCTCTTGGCTTTACTGATATAGATACTGTTGTTTCATTAACTGGTACCATGAAATCAAAAGGTTCAAATCAAGGAATAACGAGAAGCTTACCATTTTGTTATTATGGTTCTCTTGATTGGTCAGTTGGTTTAACTGTATTAGATAACACTGCTTCTTCTGATAAAAATACTGTTTATATTCAGGTAGGTGTAAGTGCTGCTGCTACAGCGGACAAATATATCATAACTCTTGAGTACACTAAGACAGGAGACTGGTAGGCGGTTATTATGATTGCAAAGAATGTAAACATGTATTGCCATGATTTTCAAAACATAGAGAACTATGAAAAAGCAATCTCTGATAATGAAAATATATGGGTTATACATCATAGATTTGAAACACACAATTCAAATGGAGAACCAAGAAAAGTTTCTTTGTCTATAAAAGAGTTAAGAGCTTTAGGAATGTACTACAGCAGACCTGCTTCTGAATTGATTTTCCTTCTTGAAAAAGAACATAAGAGTTTGCATTTCAAAGGCAATCAGGTAGCTAAAGGTGTTAATGTTGGAAACAAACATGCTCTTGGTAATGTACTTTCTGCGGAAACAAGACGCAAAATGGGAATAAGTCGCAGAGGTAATACAAATAACGGTATCGCCTTTATAAAATGTATTGAAACTGGTGAAGTATTCAGAACATGCGAATGGATTTCCAAAGGTTATAAAAATGCGTATCTTGTAGCAAGAGGATATCGAAAGACATGCAATGGTAAGCACTTTACTTATGTAAAGGCTGATTAAAGGAGATATAACTATGAGTATGTATAAAAAACTTGCAGATGGTACTCTGCAAAAACTTGCTGGCTATACAGTAATTGCAGATGGTTCATGTGCTGAAATAAGGCAGGGAAATGTAACATTCAGCAATCCTACTTGGGGTACGGACAAGAGCATAACTTTTACTGACCCTATGCCTGACGCTGATTATGTTGTTATACTTGAATTTATTGAAGGACAGTCATGGCAAACTAACTCAACTCCTGCTGATATTGGTATAATGAATAAAACGGCTAATGGGTTTAAGCTTACTATGTGGCCTGTTGGCTCAGTCACTACTGTTAATATCAAATGGACTGCCATCAAGCTTATTCCGATGGAAGGTTTCACCGAAGTTAAAAACAAGGTTGACAACCCTGATACTACACCGACAGAGAACTCAACAAACCTCTGTACTTCTGGCGGTATCTATGAAGCAATCAAAAACGCTTCAAGTGTATTCGTAGGTACGGAAGCTGAGTGGACAAATGAACCTGACCAGACTATCTATGATATTGCTGTTATCACAGATGAGCATAAAGTTCTGTCAGTAGACCGTTCTACAGGCGATACCGAAGAGCAGGCAAATCTTAACAAGATTTTCCGTGGCACTCTTGCTGAATGGGAAGCTCTTACACCGACAGAGCAGAACTACTACGACCAAGCTGAGATTGACGATGGCCAGTACATGACGAATGTAAACCAGATTGTTGCTCACGACAAGGTTGTGGCAGTAGCAGACTGGCAGGCAGACGCAACATATTCTGGATTCAGTTACAAGGCTGAAATCAGTATGCCGGGTGTAACAGCAGACTATTCACCTGATGTACGTTTAAGCTTTGATGATATTGGCTCAGGAATCTTTGCTCCTGTAGCAGATGCTGCAACAGACAAAGTTGTAATCTATGCTAGTGCAGTTCCAGCTGCAGCAATTACAATACCTGTAATCATTTGCACTCTTATGAGTGTATAAAAATATTTTGGAGGAAATTATGAAATATTTTGTTATTGAGGCATCAGCAGTAAATTACGGTGCTATTGCAAAGGCAATTACAGAAAAAGACACAAGAGATTCAGCTCTCATGCTCTTTCACCAGGTTCGTGCTTCACAGCTTGCTAACTCTGACTTGACATATGGTCTCTGCGAAGTTATTGATGAAATTGGTGGTGTAGTCATCAAAGAATGGAGTGGCAGCACTACAAATCCTGAACCAGAGGTAAACACAGAACCAGCAGGAGAATAACAGCATGATTGGTAAGACAAACTGTAATGCAGTTAGTATCCGTACTGTTGTTAAGCCTCCGTTTGCCTGTTACTATGATGTAGGTGGAGCAGGTACCGTGTTTGATACAGACATAACTGGTCTTATTCCGGGGAAAAAATATATAGTTGGCATATTTGCAAGCTATGAAAACATGGGATTTAACCAGTGGTCTGTAACAGGTGGTACTGTAACACGCATCATTAACCAAGGAGTAATGGGTCGTGCAGATATGATAGTTCCTGATGGTGATACTATACATATCAAAATCCAATGGGCTGGAGGTGGTAGCTCAGATAGGCTCAGAGTATTTGAAGTCGATTCTGACTTTGAAGGTATTGACCATGGTGTTTGGTACGATGGCGATGCTAGAACTGCAACAATTAGCTTAGGTACTCCTAAAAAAGTATATGCCCTTGGAGCGATGAATGGTGCGTTTAGATGTAGACCTGTGCCTGACTCTGACTATGAATATAACAATTATACTCTGAAAAGTAGTGTAGGTGTTGCTAATGCAGTTGGAGTTGTACAGTTTGTATTTCCTAATGAGCTTACTACGGTACAGTTTAAAATGGGCGCTGTAAGTGGTACTACAAACTACTATCGTTTCTTTACATAAAGGAGGTTGATATGCAAGGTAAGACAAATTGTAGTACAGTAAATACTCATGTGATTATTAAATCTCCTTATATGTGTTACTATAATGCTGGAGGTCGGAATCACAGTGTCACTATAAATAACCTTATTCCAGGTAAGAAGTACCTTGTAGGTGTAGTAGCTAACTATGGAAACATATATATTCCTACATGGAACATAACAGGTGGAACTGTGAACACATTTTATAACAGTCCTACAATGGGTAAGCATTCACTTGTTATACCTGATTCTGATACAATCACTCTTACAGCTGATGTTCAGAATGGTGGTAATGACTGGCGAGTTAGAGTAATAGGTGTAGATGATGACTTTGAAGGTACAATGATAACACAAATAGATGAGAATAACCAGAATACGGTTACTATAACCTCTGCTACTAAAAAAGTCTATGTATGGGGCTCTAGGGATTCTATGAGCTGTAGACCTGTACCTGATTCTGGCTATGATTTTAACAATTACAACGTTAAAAGTAATGTAGCTGTAGAAACTGCTGTAGGTGTAGTACAGTTTATATTTCCTACAGAAACATTCAAAATTAAGGGAGGCGCTGTAGGTCCTCTCAATCATAATATCCTTAATTTTCTTAAATGATACAGGATATTTAATTCGTAACATACAGCTCTGTACAGGGCTGTAATCTTATAGTGCTTACACATAAGGAGTAAATTATGGGTATGGAAATTTCAAGTGGTCAGCCAAATATTAGTCTTGGCGGCAACGGCATGGGCGGTGACTGGGGAATCATGTTCCTTGCTTTCCTTGCTATGATGGGCGGCGGATTCGGCGGCTGGGGTGGAAACCGTGGACCAATGCCAATGACTGGAGACCAAGCTCCTGCTTCTTCTGCTCAGTTGCAGAACAGCATGAACTTCAATGACCTGCAGGACCAGAATAGAGACATTAACAACAATGTCAACAATGTATACCATGACCTCGCTGCAAATGTAAGCGACAAATATGGTGAACTTCAGCGTGACATTGCTGCAAACCAGATTTCAATTCAACAGGTTTTTGCAAAACAGAACGAATGCTGCTGTGAAATTAAGCAGCAGATTTCAGGTCTTAATCTTGAGAATGAGAAGCGTTTCAACGCTCTCTCAACAAAGATGGACCAGTCTGAAATTCAGAGACTTCGTGATACAATTGCATTGCAGTCTCAGGACATTCAGGACTTGAAAGCTGATATGCGTATGCAGGGTGTTGTAAGATACCCTAACGGATATACATTTAACGCAGGACCCGGACCATTCGGCGGACTTCCTCTGCCACCTGTTCCTGTAACATTCTAATTCTACGTGGAGGTAGAAAATGAAAGTCAATTATTTAGACAAACATGGTTTGGGAACATTGATTTCCCTTATCAAAAGAGGTCAGACAGGTGTATATGTTGTAAAAGGCACTGCAATCTATGCTGACGCAGCTTTCCTTGCTCTTTCATCAGCAGAAAAGGAAGCAATCGACACAGGTGCTTCTGCTATCGACGCAGCTGGCTTGTGGCAGAAAACAAGCGGTGCTTACGCACAGGTAACAACTTTCGAGGAAGGTGATGTTTACGACATTATCAATGCGTTCACAACAGACGCAAACTTCCGCGAAGGTGCTGGCTACCCTGTAGAAGCTGGTATGAACATCGTATCTGTAAACACAGGTACAGCTGCTACACCTGTTCTCATGTGGGATTTGTTCTCAGGTCTTTTGAACCTCGACAAATACCAGACAAAAGAACTTGTCAACGCTGCTGGTATCGAAGTATTCCAGAACGAAACACCAACTGTTTACACAGCTTCAACATCGCTTCCAACTTCTGAAACTGCTGCTTCTGCAACAATTACAGACCTTATGGTAGCTGTACTTGGTACAGGTAATGAAGAAGGCGATGTATACCGCGCTCATGTCACACCAAACGCTTCTGACCCAACACTCAACGACATTGTTTGGGTTAAACTTGGTAATCAGTTGACTGTTGAAGGTATGTTGGAATTCCTCGGACACACATGCCCGAACACTCCAATTACTGACTCAGAAATTGAATACCTCTGGAACAATGCTTAATCATTGACCCTTTTTTAATCCAGCCCCTTCGGGGGCTGTGACCCTTTTCGACAGGAGATTTTTATGTATGTACAAAGAGTAAGTGCTGAATCTATTGCTGTAACAGGCTCAGGTAATACAGCACAGACAACAATCACTGTACCGGATACAGTTACTTTTGCAGCAGGTGTCACATATGACATTCTGCTTTCTGCTCAGATTCCAGCCGGAACTGACGGAACAATCGTTGTAATAACAAATGGTACTGATGAAGGTGAGCTTTATCAGATTGGAATTGGAAACTATGCAAGAGCCAGAAATCTTGGTTCTCGAAAAATAATTCGTGTGCAGTTCTTTGATGACCCAGCACACTTCAATCTTGTTTGCGTGAGAGGTTAAAAATGAGTACGAAAATTAAGACACTAACAGGATGGAAGACTGTAGCAGATTGTGGTGCAGCAGCTCCATATTCATATTCAACAAATGAGCAGAAAACAGGCGGTTACTGGATTGACGGCAAGCCTATTTATAGAAAAGTTTTCACAGGATTATCTGTAACAGTTGGGTCTGGCAGCAACTGGACACATGCAGCGCAGCTTTCAAACGTAGAAAACCTTGTTAACTTTATACCATATACAAATAACACAAGTATATGGCAAGGGGCATTACTGGCAAGAGTTGACAGTGGTTATATAGATGTATATCCGGCATCAGGACTTAATGTAACTATTAGCCGTATTGTTGCAGAATACACAAAGACAGGAGAGTAAGGGTTAGTATTATGGCAATGTCACTTACTACATTTATTAACAAGTATAAGGGGTAGCTTATGGATATTAAGGAACTTGAATATAAAGAACAGAAACTCCGCGAATGTTTTAAGAAGAAACTTGAACATCTTGATGTAGACGGTGATAATGATTATTCAACCGTGAAATGTGTAAAGACCTACGGCATTCTTTGGCATGTTACACACCAGCTTCTTATGGCAGAAGAAAAGGAAGCCGGAGCTGATACCAGAGGAAGCGTAACGACAGCAAACACCATGAATGTACAGGCTACAGGATTGAAAATGACAAGTAGGTAAGCCTATGAGCAATGAAGAACTTGTAGATAAGAGATTGGAAAACATCGAAAAGAAAATTGACAAGATAATGGACATTGTGAGTAAGACGCAGCTGCAGGAACATCGTATCTCTGAGCTTGAGAAAGACAATGACCGTTTGAATCAAGTCACTCTTCCAGAACTTGCTCAGAGGATTACACTTCTTGAGCATAGAGCCGGGAATACTGCGCTCAAAATTGTCTGTTGGATTGCGGCAGGAGTTGGAACTATTCTTCTCAGTTTTATCGCTGTAAAGGTAGGGCTTAAATGAAGAGCAGATACGAAGGAATCCAGAACAAACTCTGGAACATGCGCGAGGGATGTTTTTTTCTCTCTCTTCTTTCTGTTGCAGAAGAGTTTAATCTTGAGCATGGCAGAGGTAAAGTAGACCTTGTAGACGCTGTAAACATGGCGTTTGATAACAATTACGTTACTTCCGATTACACAGTAAAGAAAGACTGCGAGCTTCTTTCAAAACTCACTGGCAGAAAAGTTACCAAAAGGGTAACTTCTGTATGCGGCGTACTTGATGATAACGAATACAGTATCGCGAAGTATCTTAACAAAGAAAAGACTGCAAATCATTTCAGACGTCGGTATTTTGACGTATATACAAACAGCATGACAGTAAAAGAGGGAACTATTGTCAGTTATTACATTTATACGTTTCACAAGGAGAAGGTATGAGCAGAGAAGAAGTTGTATGGGCAATTATAGAAATTGCCATGTTTATGGTAGGTATTACTCAGGTTCTTAAAAACTTTTTTGAACCAGAGAATAAGAAAGTCAAAATTATTATCACAATGGCCGTAGGTGCTGTTGGTGGTGTACTTTTGCACTTTTTACCTACATGGGTTTTTGTAACTTTTCTAGGAATTTCTGTAGGCGTTGTATTTTACGATTACATTCTGAAATACATGGAGAAACTTATTACTGAACGCGGCAATATTCTTTCTGCTAAAGAAAAAGAAGAAACTGTAGAATCAGCAGGGCCGGACGAAAGATAAAGAGGGAATGAATGAAATGGTTAAGAAACTTTTTGTTTGTGCTTTTATTGTCATGCTCAGTGTTGTATGCACAGGATGTATCACAACCAGATACGGAACTGACAACGCTGTCCTCGAACATCAAAGACAGCTTGCAGAATATCAAGCTACAGTCAATGCTTTTATCCGAAGAACTGACGCAAGTGCAGAACGAATTGAAAGTATCAGAGGAAGAGCGGACGGCCTTACAACGTCAATCGACGGAGTTATCAGCCTCTTTGATGAATATCAACGAGCAGTTGAACGATTACTACAAGACTATTACGATTTACGAAGAGCGATTGAGACGGCAGAAAAAGATATTAACAAGCCTGTCGATGATTCTTCTGGCATTGATTCTGATTAAGATATTATTTATTTTTCTTTACATTAAGAAGATTCCGATACCAAGAATCGTAGATATTTTAGCATGATTATTCACTGCGTTGCAGATGGATATAAACTCCTTCTTCTGTGGGCTGTCGCAAGGCAGCCCCTTTTTATGAGGTGAACATGAAATACATTGATTTGTTTAATGAAATCCAGTTGAGTAGGGATTACAATTTTGACCCGAAAACTGGTGCAAACTGGCGTTACCGCATTGACAACAAAGAAAAAAGAATCTATGTCGAAATGCAGGAAACAAAGACTATCCAAGACTGGCTGAATAATCTGAATATTATTCCTAAGATAGTAAAAGTAAACGGAAAGAAAATTACTGTTCCGGCTGGCATGTACAAAGTTGCAGAAGCAGTTTACAGGCATGTAAAAGAAGACTGGGAAAATGGAAAATTTCCTACAGGTTATACTTGGATTTTTTCAGGCTGGTCTCAGGGTGGTTCTGGTGCAGGAATTCTTGGTTTCCTTATGCAGACACTTGTAAAAGGACACCTTATAATGTACGGTACTCCAAAATACAATCTGACTGAAAAAAGTCTTAAAGAATTGTATTCATGCTTTCATACTGTAAAAGAATTTCTTTATGACGATGACTGGATAGGATGTTTAATACCGTTATATAAGAGAGGTCAAACAGAAGACGTATTACCTCACAACCCTGATAACCCTGAAAATCTTGACCAGCGGCACAGAGTTTATGGACACTGCAGGTATTTACATGAAGAGTTTTAAGTGGTATAATTCTTGTTGAACTACTGCTCGGCTAAAGACCGAGCAGATTCTGAATTTACTAAGCAATACACTCAGATGATTCAGAACTTTCTTCCTTCATAGAACTGCGTGGTTCTCCAGAAGCATTTGTAATTTCGGATAGTTCCCTTCCTACTATGCCAAGACTAGTCACACCTTTATACAAGATGTTTTTGGCTGCATTTATATCTCTGTCATGGTTTACACCACAAACAGGACACATCCATTTCTTTACACCTAAAACCACTTTTGGATTAACATATCCACAAGCAGAGCAAGTTTTAGATGTATTCTTAGCAGAAACTTTTACTAAAGTGGTTTTATAAGCAAGCATATCCCTGAACATACCGAAACCACCATCACCAACAGCTTTTCCGTGATATAGATTTTCTGCCATATTTTGCAGATTGATGTTCTCCACAATCACATACTCAAATCTGTCAGCCAAATCCCTGCTAACTTTATGTAACCAATCTTTCCGTTGCCAAGAAACTTTCTCATGTAATTTGGCAACTTTCATTTTGGTTTTATAATAGTTATTTGATTGAACTTCTTTACCTTTAACAAACTTTCTTGCAAGTTCTCTTTGGTAATGTGCTAACTGTTTTTCCTTCTTTCTCAAAAATCTTGGACACTTGATTTTCGTACCATCAGACATTGAGATAAAGTCGTTATAATCACAATTCCAATCAATTCCTATTGCTTTTCCATTATGTATTTTAGGTTCATCTTTCTTTTCAACACAAATCTTTACAAACCATTTTCCTGTCGCAGTTCTTCTGAAAGTTATATTTTTCCACTTTCCTTCACAGAATCTACAACTTGCCCTTATATCAAGATAACCTATTTTATTTGTAATCCATAAACCATTCTCATCAATTCTAGGATTGCAGTTTGAATAAGAATATCTAAAAGAATCTTTAGTATTTTTCTTAGTTTTGAATCTAGGTGGATTAGAAAACTTTCCTTTTCTTTCACCTTTCAATGATTTATAGAAATTAGAATAAGCAGCTCTTACATCAGACCACATTTGTGAAAGTGGAATAGAACAAGCAGATTCCTTAATCCATTCCAATGCTTCTGGTTTGTATTTCTCAAATGTAGGTTTATATCCTTCAATCTGCATATCATGATTCTGGTTCTTATTAAATACAACAATATTCCAATATAATCTACAAAGACCAAGAGTTTTGTTAAAAAGCTCTTCTTGTTGAGGAGTTGGATATATTCTATACTCATAAGCCTTAATCATTTATTATACTTATCCTTAATTTGAATTATATAATAAGTTTAATTATTTGTAAAGTATTATTTTATAATTTTTCGCAATTCATCTGCCGAACTAAAGATTCGGCAGTTTTCTTGCTATTTTCTTGATAAAAAAGCCTGTGTTTCCACAGGCGGATAAAAGGATAAAAATGGAAAAAAATGATATGTTTGTAATATTTCCTGTCGTTGGTTTGCGTTCAAACTTCTCCATTCTTTTTCTGTGCATATAAAAAACTTTTTATTACGCATTTTGTAATATACAGATAGTATTTTTTTAAGTATTTTCATGTTTTTACTCCTCTATAGTATAAATAGTAATCTCACATCTTGGATTACTTATATCAAGAAAATCTTTGATTATTTTTGAGGGAATAAGCTTCCAGTTATCATCTTTAATTATTGCAGCGTCTATTAAAGTATCAAGAATACTTGAAAGCTGATTGTCAGAATCTCTGTGTCTTGAATCTCCGTGATAGAATTCCACAATCATTCCTACAGGAACGTCTATAGTATTAAAATTGCGGCTTGGAAGTTGTGAGCGTATTTCCATTACAGCTGTATTATGCCATTCAGTATAACGCTTGCTTGGAAAACTTCTACCGCTTCTGGTGTTAATTCTGCTGTTCTTTTTGCTAGGTGTCTCGCCTGTAATTCTGATTGTAAGATTCATATTATCTCCAATATCTGAAATAGAATATTGTAAGAACAGACAGAATTCTTACAACCTTACTTATGATAGATGAAATAATTGCAAGTTTTATTGTGCTTGGTTCTCTTGAAGAAACATCAAGAGAATCACAGCAGAAAGTAATCATCATTATTATGATGTATGCTGCTTCGAGTTTTGTCATTATAACTCCTTCTTTTATAAAAAATCGGCAGGGGTAATGTACTTATACCACTGGTCACTTTACGCGCGATAGCGACACTCTGCCGATAAAGTTACTGTAATTATTTAATAACACCGCATGTTTCACGTGAAACAATTTAATCAACTACCACCCAGTCTTCTGCAAGCATGTCTGTCTGAGAAGCAAGCCAGCCTACTACAATAGAACCATCAGCAGCCTTCATATCAATATGAGCATTAATATGAACTGTTTCCTGTACGGTCTGAGGTTCATCTTCTTTGACATGTTTATAAGCATAATCAATTGCGTCTTTACAGCGTCCACGTAATTGTTCATAGGCAGGGTCAGTCGCTTCTACTTCATAGATAAACATGCCCTTGCCGTTCCAGCCTTTACGTGCTACCTTGCAACCATTCTTTAGTGCATTAATAGCCTGTCCAAAATCCATAGTTTCACCCATTTTCTACCTCCTTAATCTTTTACACAGTATTTTTTTGGGTCAATCATTGTTTCAAGACGCTCATGCGCTTTTCTTGTGCCGAACATAAGATTATCAAGACTGTTGTTTGAACGGTCTCCGTCTACGTGGTGAACATAAATATCATCAGGTAAATCATCTGGGTCAATACCGAGTGCGTCAGCTATTACCTTGCGGTAGTAAAGAATATACCGTCCGTTGTGCCAGATTCTCTGGCTGCCGTGGCCGTCTCCGATAGGCTGAGGTTCACTCCCCGGAGTTCCGACTATCATGTGTTCGCTTACTTTCATTGCAAACCCTCCAAATATCTTTTGCTTTTCTTAATCATTGATTCCGGCAAAACGCCCTGAGACATACATAAAAGCTCGTTTTTGCTTAGATATAAATATCTGCCAAGATTTATTGAATTTTCGTATATTTCTTTTGGTACAAGTGCAATAAATTGTCCTTTATGCCATGTACGCAGATTGTTTTTTTCTATTACTTTAAGGCCTTCTATTTCAATATTGCGTTTGCATACTACTTCAATCATACGGCATACGCCGCCGGGAACTTTGAATATCTGTAAATAATGGGTAGGAATAAAAGGGAACGCCTGAATGTTTTTTATTGGTGAACGCCTTGCTGTGGCTGTAGCACGGATAAATATACCGGGTGGCACTACAGTATCATCATCAAAAGTCATAGGGTAAATTCCTGTGCTTGGTATTTCGTTTTTACCGTATAAACTCCACCACTTTTTAACACATTCAACATAAGGCATAAGCTTTGATACAAGTATATATTCCCATGCAGAATCATCTATGGTTTCAACAGGTAGGCTCATTTCATATCCTTATTTGCAAGATAGAATCTAATAGTACACATGCGTCTTTTGTTTTTATACTTTGAAAGATTCTCGAATCCGCCGAGAAGCGGCTCTGTGTTTCTTGACACAGCGATACCATGATTCATTATAAGATATGGATTCATAGTAAAAAGGGCTTTTTCTACTACAATCGGATTGTAATTATTGAAAGCTATTGCGCGGCAAATTACAACAGATTTTTCAAATGATTTGTATTCAGGAAGAAACTGAACAGCTTTGATGTTTATAATATCAGAAAGTTTTTTTCCGTTTATTGAAAGTACAAGATAATTCTTGAGAAGACTTTCTTTGATAAATGGTATAAGGTCATTTACTATACTCTGAATACCAAGAACATCATCTGGAATATCTTTTTCTGGTGATATAGGAACTTGTCCTTTTAAGCTGAATCCAAGAGTTTTACTGAAAACTTCATCTGCAAGACTTGCCGCGCAGCTCATTATCAACCCTCTATTTTCTGAAAGTTTTCATCGACTTCATAGAAGTCAATAATCGCAATAGATTTTGCGAGGCTGATATTAAAGAAAACAGGCATTTCTTCTTTACTTGTCTTTCCCTGATTGTAAAGCTCGATAAATCCGCCGCGCATTAAAACACTTGCATACTGCTGTCTTGCGGTCTGGATTACCTGCTGTTTGTCTTCGTTATACATTGATTCAGGAATTCCTGATACAAGGTAATAGTTTGTCTTTGGTGAAGCACCGAAAGAATCGTCAAATTCCAAGTCTACGCGGAAAAACATTGAAAGCATTTTTTCTTTGTTTTGAATCTGTACGATGTTTTCTCCAATTTTTTTAGCTTTGCTGCTCATTATTCGTCTCCTTCTTTCCGAATTTTTTATCAAGCTCGTCTTTGACTTTTTCCAAGTCAATAGCGTCTACCGTTTTAATAAGTGAATCTGCTTGATGTTTAATTACCAAACTCATTATTTCGGAACGCTGTTCCATAGGCATTTCATCAGGGAACTTAGTTTCAAGAATATGTTTTGTTTCCAATATGTTGTCTGTAAGCTTTTTTACAAGCGGCTGCAAAGATTCTTCAACATCTTTCCTAAACTGCTCGTCTGAATATTCCATTTTACACCATTCCTTTTGCTACATTGTAACACTATAAAAATAATTTAATCAAGTATTTTTATTCTTCAAGTATAGCTTTTCCAATATAAGTAAAAAACAAGCATATAAAAAGAGAAGGTATTCCTATAATGATAGGAACAAAAATAGTAAACAACCAGCCAAAAGGATATGTAGCTATTATAATCTTACATATACTCATAATGATTATTGCCGGGATTGTAAGCTTCCATATAATATTTAATAAAAGTGCAATCATAGCAAAAATAAAACCGAAAATTATTCTAATCCATTTTTCTGTTTCGCTCATATTTTTCATTTCTTTTCCTCCTGATTTTCTTCTTTTGTTTCGATACCAACTTCCACCTTGCCAATTTTCACATTGACATTTTTGAAAGTCTTTTTTATCTGCTTGAATACAAAACAGATAACAATACACGCCGCAACCAGAAACCCGATGATAAACATTGTATCACCGAAGGTGAGGTCATCTTCGTATTCTGTTGTAGCTACTTCCTGAAAAGTTTCTTCATTCATCTTTTACCGCCTTTCCATATTTTTTGCAGAATTCGTTTTCTGTAATTTCTTTAATGGTACAATCGTGCCTGTCAAAGAACTTGTTTATATCCGCGATATTACCTTCTGGTGTTTCCACGTAAAAAACTTCAAATCCTATATCATTATTTTTTTCAACCCTGTTTGTATGAACAATGTATTTTTTTGTAGAGGGTTCATAAGGCATTTCGATAGGAAACATTTCATCTACAACATCCATGATTGCTCGCGCACCATAGCTTTCGCTTGTTTCATCATCAATACAAACAATTCTGTCATTATCTGTATATTTAACAATGCCGTCTTTATAAACTTCTTTGAAAAGGCTTAAACGTCTTATATTCTGAAAAACTGATTTAACATCGTGTATACTTAAAAATCCACAATGATTCCATTCTTCATCGTTATCAGTTATAGGAGAAAGCGGCAATCCGGCCATAAACTTTTTTAGAATAAGACACACAGCTCCGTATGAATATCCGCTGTGGCCCTGTTTCATAAGAAGTTTGAATACTTTCAAAGCGTCATAATAAACAGATTTTGAATACTTAAAATCATCGTCTTCTTTTATAGATTTTTTCAACGATGATATAACAAGCTCGACTTCTCTTTCTGCCCAGTCGTGCATTGTAGTTCCTTTATTCATATTACCTCCAAGAGAACTCAAGATAATCTACCTTTTCGTTCCTGTATAAAATAACTTTTACGCCGTCAAGCTCGGCGTTTAGATATTCAACTACACCGTTTAAGATTTCATCGCGGACCTTAGTTCTTATTTTCTGAACGTCTTCCGCATATTTTATATTTATAATTTGAAGCAACGGAAATGCTAACTGATAGCCGCCGTTACTTGCTTCATTGAACATTTCTTCTTTAATGGATTTAATCATCACATCTGAAACATAATTTTTATCGCGCAGCTTTTTATAAGCCAGATTCTTACGATGATTGTCAGCCAGAGATTTCAGATTTTCTTTCAGTGTCATTTTTGGCCTCCACTTTTATTTTGCTTAAAAGAAGATTGAAAAGCTCATTTGTTTTATCCAAACATTCACTCTGAGCTTTCAATGCACCACTGATACTATTGATACATCTGCATATACTTATAATAGAACAGCAGCACCAAGCAACCAGAAGTGTAATTATTATTTGCCACAATATCATAATTACTCCTTATTTTCCGGGTTCAATAAATATAGATTTGTTTTAACTTTTCGTAGATAAGCTTTAGTTGAATCAGGTATGTTTTCTGACATAACAGCATTAATTCCACAGTTATATGCCATAATTGTATCATCTGTTACTTTAAGTTTTTTATGTAAATATGCAATGTGGTGAATCGCCAAGAATGAGTTGTGCTTCCAATTAAATGGGTCCAACTCCATATTGTCAAACCAGTAAGCATTTGCAAAACTTGTCCAGATGTATCTATCGTTTAACTGAAACAGGCCGCAGTCAATAGTTCCGTTTGTATTTCTATGAACTGCTTCTGGATTAAATTCCGGATTTTCTGCCATGAGAATAGCCACGATTAAATCGGAATCAATATCCAGTTCTTCACTTAATGAGCAGATGTAATTTGACATTGCTTCTGGAAGGAACTGATATTTATGCTGTTCTTTTTCTGGTGTAACTATATCAAAATTAACAGCGATACGTTTTGAGTGTTTTCTGCCCAAAACGTAAGAAAAAACATTAAGTACAAAAATGAAAACAAAAACACAACAAATGATTACTATGTCTTTATTCTGCAGTTTCATTTTGGCCCTCTATTTTAGAAAAAACTATATCTTGTAAAGGAGTAAGTATATTATCCAAAAGATAATAGAACATTTTATCGTCGGAATCCCATTTTATAACAGCCTCTACAAACTCGCCGCAGTCATCAATAATTACATGGTCTTCATGCTTACACCACTTTTTATTTACATCTTGTATTAATCCGCCGAGCTGCAGATACTTTTCAAGGTCTTCAATCTTGTCAAGTAAATTAATTGCAGACTGTTCATTTGCTTCATAATCTGATTCTTCAATACTGTGTCTTGATTCACCGTCTTTGAGAACCTTTTTAATCCAATCGATTGTGTTCTTTGCTTCTCCTGTCATTATACTAGTCCTTTTTATGTTTAAGTCTTTCGGTATATTCGAGCTGACTAATCTCTTCCATGCCGTTTTCACCGTCTGCAAAGAATCTGTTGATTTCAACTTTTTCACCTTCTGGAGTTATGCAGTACAGTATCCCTCTTGTGTTATAGTCTTCATCATCTGCTTTATAACCTACCGCAATAAACTCTTGCGTATAAACTTTGAATTTGTTTGCAGGCGGCATATACGGCATTGTTATAGGGAAAAGTTCATCAATAATCTTACCTACACCACCGCCTGAATAAGTGTTTTTACTTTCAACATCAATACAATAACAACGATTGTTATCGTTATATTTTACAGTTCCGTCCTTATATACATCTTTGAACAAAGAATACATTCTGCAACACTGATAAGTTTTTTTATTAGAATCCTTACCATTGAATCCACAGCTTTCAATAAAGTTATCTTCTGTATCTTCTATAGGTGTAAGCGGCAGCTCATTAAGAAGCCGTATCAGAATGTTTCTTGTAAATGAAAAAGACATTCCACTGTGTTCGTCTTCAAAAATTGATTTATATGCTTTTAATGCAGATTGATAACAGGCACAACCATAATCAAATGATTTTCCATCCCAATCCGGATTTTCATGCTTACACGCAATTTTTACTTCGTTTTCTGCCCATTCACTCATACTCATTTACACATCTCCTACGCTTATGTAATAATACTCCTACATACCCGATTTTACAAAGTCAAATTTATCATTGTTTATCCCTTGTAGCTCCTGCTTCATAAAAACTTGTCTGCATAAAATTTGAAAGTTTTAAGCTGTCAATTTTATCTGTGAGTTCTTTTTTTATAGACTGAATTTTTTCCTCGGATTCTTTATCTGCTTCTTCTTTGCTGCGGTACAAAATAAACGCTGAGAATCCTGAATTGCTTGTAGAATACTTTGCGTCAATAATGTCGTTCTTTTCCATGAAGTTATTCATGTCTTTTTCAAATGTTGATACATTTGAGTTTGTAATTACCTTAAAATGTAAATTCATAAACTACTCCTTTATTTATGCTCTTTTAATAAAAAATCCACAGCGTCCTTATGATAATAAAAGACATTTTTTTTATTAGAAAGCCATTCCTGATATTTATCAATAGTAATATACACTGTATTAATCTTTCCATTCTCTACAACATAATATTCATCTGTTGTTGAAAAGAAGCCTATTCCTATTAAAACAACTATTACGACACAAAGACTGCCTATTAAGAATGTAAATAAAATACCAATTAAAAATGCCATATTATTCCTTAAAACCATAAAGTGTTACTTTTAGGTATTGAGATAGTATAACTCAAATCCCATTCATAATTAGTCAAATAAATATAATCATTCATTTATTTTCCTCCTTAAATTTTAATGTCATTAGAAACACCCTATTTTCTTACAACCATCATATTTTATTTTTTGACTACCCCAGAATTCGCCGTCAAGCTTAAAGAATGTTCTTCTTTGAGCTATAGTTGGTTCTTTTGCTGAACTTATAATTTGTTCCAATTTCAAGTTGTGCATACGCTTTGAAATATCAAAACCAAATTCTTCAATTTTATTATCAGAATTTACTTTTATCCACACTGTTTTTCCTAAGTTTACTAACCACCCTTCACAAAAATCATCATCGAGAACTGCAAATACAAATGTATCCGCAAGCCAACAAGGATTATTAATAGCGTACAGTTTCATTTTTTTTCTGTTCATATTTACTCCTTAAACTCTGGTATTGTTACAGAAGGTGATAGCCAAGCATAAATAGGATATTCCTTATTTTCACCTAGAAATTCACCATTTCCCATGTACATAAAATCTCCTGTTTCATATCCATTATCCCTTATACGGTAAGCACAAATGTAAGTTAATGGATATGAAATACCGTCTTTTATTTCTGGTTCAGGTGGTAATTCGTCTTTCACATAATGCCATTCATTAGCCTTGTTATATCCGTATTCAGCACCGTCTTGCCATAAATCATAATAAGGACTTAACAGTTCCTTACCACAAATATATTCTGGATAATTCTTTCTGAATGTTTCTTCTGCTTCTTTCCCAAACATAAAGCTACTCCTTAAATAAATTCCGGTTCATACATCCATGCAATCACGCCTTCTTGACAAGTAAAGCTGTTAGTTTCTTTTGAGTACATTGCTGTTCGTGTATAGCCGTCAACTGAAACAAGAAGCTCAACACCTTGTCGTGGCAAATCATCCGGGTCTTTCCGTAAATCGTGCCATTGTGACCTGCCTGCTTTAAGTCCTGCAAGATAAGCTTGTTTAATTCTTTCGTGAATATCTATAATATTTCCTTCATAATCTTGTACTAAAGAAATACAATCAGTACCTACTCTAGTATTTTCATCAACTATTCTTGTTCTATCAGCATATTCTTCTGCCATTTCTTCATCTGTCATAGTTACCCCTTATTCAGCTTCTCATATTCTTTATCAATAAGCTTTGCTCTTTCATCAGGATTTACTTCATACAATGCAAGCCTGAGCATTAAGATATTAAGCTCAGGGTCATTTAATTCAATAGCTCTCTGAGCAACCATACATAACAACTTCTTGAGTGTATTAAACGGAATTCTCAGAATACTACTTCCGGGATTATCGAATACACGCTCTATCAGGTCTGGCGTATTAACAGAAATATATCTACCTAAATCGTCCATAGTTACTCCTTAACTTTGAAGGATATTGAGCCTGCAATCATTGCGCCGCACTTACAACATCTTTTTTCTTGGTGCCACACAAAGAGTTCAATTTCTGTCTTACAAAAAGGACAATGAGTTCTCGTTCTTGAACGTCCGCAAGCTTCTGAAATATATACACCTGCCGGTGTTTCTTTTTTTTCAACATTACCACTGTAATAATCATTCCATGTAGTTTTTCTCATAATCACACCTCTTTTTTCTCTTTTTTATATCGAAACGCAGGTTCAAAATTCTTACCTGTATTATTGTGCGGCAGATGTACAAATTCCGTATGGTCTATGAACTTGTAACATACATATCCGCTGCAGAAGCTTGAAGTCTTACCGTTGAACGAAACCTTTTTATCAGGAATGATAAACTGAATATCACCTTTTGGAAGTGAAGAGAAGAACTCTCCAATCTCCTGATAATTTATCGCCATGAGATTCATAAGCATGGCAAAGGGCTTGTCAGCTTCTACAAGTTTTTTGAATACATCAAGCTTTCTTGAGAACGGTGGATTAGATATAACAAGGTCTGCATGTTCTGGAATTGGAAGTTCAAAAAAATCCTGACCAGTTTCTATACTTCCATATATAACATTATAACCGTATTGTCTGAATATACGCACATATTCAGAATCACAAGTATCAAACGGACAAAATATTGTTAGCGGTCGATAAATTGATTTAGGGTCTTTTTTGTGAAGTTTTGAACCGAAATGATAAGCACAAAAATAATAAGTAATAAAAGGTTTAAGTATTTCTACCAGCATTGGTGGTGTATGGTAATCATCTTGTACATTGTATGCTTTATTGAAGCTTTTCATTTTACTTCCTCCAAAAGTTTTTTAGCAGCCTTAAAACACTTTTGTTGATAAAGAGAATCAATTTCAGTGTTTGGTATTTCATATGACATTAACTGCTTTATCATATCGATTAATTTACTTTTCTGCTTCTTTAGAATTTCAATTTCAGATTCACCTGTATTTCGGACCTGCTTGGTATGTCTCTTGCCTGTTAAAACAATTCTTTCATGTTCTTCTGGTGTCATGGTTACTCCTTTCTTTTCTTTAATCTTTTCTGAATTATTCCCATAGTCATAGATACAATCTGCCATTGTAACTCCATATTCTTTTTCTAGTTCATCCTGCAATTTATTTGCAAACTGTACTCTCTCAGTTAAATTATTTTCTTTTGTGTCTTCCTGTTTCATTCTAAACCTGCCTCGTTTCTTATTTGTCTTATTCGTTCTCTGGAATATCCGAAAACCCTTGCAATAGCAGCGTCAGTATATGTATCGCATAAAGTACGAATCATATCCTGAGCTTCGCCTGTACGTTTGATATTATAAGGGCTGTAATACATTACATTACCTGTTCTTCTTTTAGTTACAAATCCAAATCTTTGTTTGTATGAATTTATTAAACTATAAGATACATTGAAATGTTCTGCACATTCTCTAATTGTATGAGTTTTGCCATATTCTTTTAGTTGCTCAATATCAACAAGAGGTGTAAGAAACTTTGTTCTTTTAGATTTCACACCATATTTCTTACATAACATAGCAGCGTATTTATATGTTATTTTCCAAGCTTCGCTAGTTTCTTTAAGGGTATGATTTTGAAGAAAGTCTTTAATTTCTTCAATACTTTCCAATGGTATCTTGCTTTTTCTCATACTTCCTCCATATTTTTGAACTGGAATGGTACATCATCCGGCCACCAGCTGAATTTAAAACATCTAATATCCTTTACAAGAGGATGAAGCTGCTTCAATTCTTCAAGAGTAAGAGGTTTTTTCTTCTCTTTATTCTTTTTGTCCTGAAACAACTTGCGTCTAAGGAATCTTGGAAAGACTGAGTTGCGGATGACCTCCGCATACTTCTCTTCAACCCATATAGTACCGTCATGTCCGAGGTCTTTTCGCAGCGTAGGAATATTATTACGGATGATGTACGCCTGAACTGTGCTTGGAACAACATTACAGCTGCTTGCAATTTCAGAAACATTAAGATAACCTCTGATAAACCAGTTTCTAATGTCTCTTGGATTATTAAGAATAAGGTTGCAGTCTTCTACAGAGAACACGCCTTTAGAAACACAGTTTTCATCAGTGCGCAAACCAAGTTCATCAATTCTGTATTTTATTGACTGCTGTTTCTTCTGTGATATTTCAACAAGCTGCTTGAATGTCTGCGGCTTGTTTACTTTGAGAGCTGGTCTGAATTCGAATTTTGGTTCTGTCATTCTTTATCATCCTTCTTTCTACAATCTTCGAGATATATATCAACTGTAGGCTTTACCCATCTATCTGAATTCCAACGTCGAATAAAAACATCGTCAACACAAGAATTATCATTTTGTGAAACGTATGTGAATTCATTGTAACATATGGAAGTATTTTCATATGTATACTGACCGTTACATTTTGCACACCATTCTGCAAGCTGTTTGTGTGTCATAATTTTACCTTCTGGCTTAATGCGGTAACATTCTGGCTTACAATTAAAGTCAGGGTTATTCAAGTCATTCCATTCTTTTACGCCTTTATCTCTATCTTTGTATTGTATTGTTTCACCTTCTGCAAAGGCATTAAAAATATCTTTTATATTTTTTGCATGTTCTCTTGTCATTATTTAACCTCTATCCATTCAATATCATCAGGTTCTACTACTGATTCTGCACCGTCATATTCTTCAATGCGGTATTTATTACCTTTAATTTCTTTAACACGTAAGTCTGCTACATATCCATTAGCCTTTTCTTTAAGTGTTTCAACTACTTTTACAAGAGCAGGGTCGTGTCTGCTTATGTCACAAGAGCAAATTTCTCCTAATTTGCCTGTCAATTCTTTATACCAATCAATAGCTTCCTTTGATAAAGAGAAACCACCATAACAGTTATTGTAAACTACTTTCATTCTTTAACCTCCATACCTCAAGTTGTTCCGTAAGACCTTTGTAAAGGTTTTGAAAAGACTTTGCTACTATTTCCGGGGCTACAAGAGTTTTCCTGTATTCTTCGGGCGGAATTGAAAAATCATAGCAGCAGTTGCAGCAGAACTTTGCAGTTTCTATATTTGGGGAAGTACAAATAGGACAGCGTTTCTTTTCTTCCTGTAAAAAGATTGTGCATGAATTAACTCCTTTAGTTAAGGTTGTAACATCAACAGGCCACTTTGCTGGAATGTTATCAAAAAACCAGTCAAGCAGCTTGTCCAAGTCACTGTCATTTATTTTGTTCAGTTTCATTACAAACCGTTTGGCTACGGTATCATTCTGGAAATCGCCGTAGTAACCTGTTATTTCAGCCATGAACTCGCTTTTTTTCATTCTGCACCTCTTCAAGAATTTCTAAAGCCCTATTCAACCCAACACCTTTATTTTGTTGTTTAGGTGGTGGAACAGCAGACCTGTCTAAAAAGTTATCTAAGCAGAATCGGTCTGGTAAGAAATCCCAGAATCTATCCCAAGAAACGAATCTGTCAAAACTTTTCTTGTTTTTCCAACCTTGCCAAGTGTTTGGATTATTAACAACTTGTGCATAATTCTTTAATGCTCCAAGTATCATGTCGCTATGAAACCCTTTAAGCTCTGGACCATGTAATGTTTCCAAAGCTCTCTTAAAATCAGTTTGCATAAAGGTTATAAAATTATTAAAGCAGCATGGTAACTGATTCTCTGACAATATATCAAATACCTGCTTAGCATAATTTTGAGGAATATTAAAATCTAAAACAGGTTTTGGAGAGATAAATTCTCTCTCTTCACTTACATTATCATCCACAGATTCATAATCATTTACAGATACTTCTACATCTTCATCTACATTTTCTTTATCATTATCATTTACATTATCATTGTTTGTTTCAATGTTGTTTTGATAGTTGTTTTCTAGGTTGTTTTTAGGTTGTTTTTCAGTTGTTTTATGTTTACGTGCATTTTGATTACCTTTTGGTGCGCCTCCGCATTTTCTTCCACAATCTGCGTCTATAAAAGAACGTATTGCTGTGAAAGCTAAATCTGCTTCAAAAGGTAAATCTTGTGGTTCAATACCGTCGAAACGGTATGCGTCAATAGCGTCGTAAAAAGCAACCCTTACAAGAGGGTCTTTTATTTTTTTTGCAGTTTCGTAAAAACTGCGGTAATGAGAAGCTTTCTGTAAGTCTGACATTTATTCACCGTCCATAATTTCTTTTTTTACAGCTTGTAAATCTTCACAGAATTTATCTACTTGTTCTAATGTAAGAATAATACTGTCATTATCTTGAGTAATTTCAATACTTTTTATATTATCATCCTCTTCTGCTTTATTCATTATTTCATAACCATATAATATTTTCATTAAAAAACCTCCTTAGAGCAAAAAAAAGCCTCACACCTGCTACCCACGCATTTCTGCGTTATCCCCGGATAGTCAAGTATAAGGCTATGTAAGAGTGTATTGAATCTTGATGATTCAGAAAAGGGGATAGTTTTTCCCAATCATCAAGATGTAGCCAGTGTATCATCAAACATGTACGCTGTCAATAAAAATATTCCAATTTGTATGCAGTTTTCGCACGTTGTTCTTTGTGTCTGCGGCCAGTAGGAAATCTGGCTTGCGCCTATTATTGTATATAGGATTTACAAATCCTAACAGGTCAACGACCTGCTATATCTCTATTACATCAACGAAGAATAGAGATATGCGCGGTGTGAGGAATCGAACCTCAATTCAATTACAAAAAGGAGAAACTAATTGAATACCATTGAGCAACACCATATACTCAATCACCGCCAAAACGCCACCATTGAAGTTTTCGCACGTTGTTCATTGTGTCTTCGGCGTGTGGCTCGCTTACTGAATTTTGCGGAAATTCAAGTTGGTAGTCTAAGTTTATATAGTAAGTCAACGACCTACTTTAAGTTCTATCGCCAACGGCGCGAACTTATATTAAGTTTATCACCGCTTTATCACGTTGTAAATAAAAATTATTACAACAGCGATGTATACACATACTATTACTGTCATTCTCCTCCCCCGGAATGTTTTTTCATTTCATAAAGAAGTATGTCAGCAAGAAGACCTAAGACCTTTCCTTTGTCATACCCGATGTTACAAGCGTCATTACATTTAAGACTACATACGGCTCTATAATTTAATCTGTGCTGTATAAAAAACCAGCCATATTTATTAAGATTTTGAGTGCTTTGCGAGATACAGTGAGCAATTTGAGGTTGTTCAGACATGATAGGTTTTCCACACACCTCACACATCATGCCGCTCATATTGTAACGAGCTACACGCTCTTCTTTTTCTCTTTCAGTCATTTACGGTGTCTCACCTTTGATACATCTATGGGTGTAAGAAGCGTCTTTTCTATTGACCATCCAGCTTTAAGCCTTAGACATATCCGAGAAGTGCTTAAACCAGTAAGTTCTGACCATTCCTGTATTAACAATGTTTTTCCGTTGCAGGTTAGATGAGTATTAGTTCTCTTGTTTCTCTGCTGTTCCTTAACAGTTGCCCAGCGGCAGTTTGAGGGTTCATAGTTGCCGTTTGTATTAATACGGTCAATGGTAAGGTTGTCTTTGTAGCCATTTTTCATGGCCCAGTCTTTGAAGTTGTTGAAGCTGTTTTTCCATTCTTCACAAACTATAATACCTCTTCCGCCGTAGTTTTTGTATTGGGTTCTGTGAGGATTATAACACCGTTGTTTCATACAGTTATATATAACTTGAAGTCTGGTTCTCATTGAACTTCCTCCGGTGGAATTATTATTCCCAAAAAAGCAATGACTTCGTAAGCAGTATCTATAAGATAAGACATTTCAACAGTGCTTACGGTTGTCATGCTTTCGCCTACAGGCTTTCCAGTAAGCTTAGATATGTGATAAGGATAACCTTTTGCTATCGCGCGAATCTTTAAGTCAGCTTCAACGTCAGCAGGGCTGTCGCCTGTTTCATCACATATCAGCTTTACAAGAAACCAGAATAGATTGTTCTGTGATTTGTCTCCTGTGGTGCGCGGACGCTTAGGAGGCTGGAATGTACACAGAACATAATCGTTATTTTTCTCGTGGCACTTTTTAAGCTCTCTCCCAAGAACCGAGCGGATTGCAAGGTCTTTGGGAGGTTCAAAGCTTATAAGACCGTTAGAGTTTACTCTGTGAAGTACGGCCTGTATCATAAGTTATCCTTAATTATATACGAATTCTTCCTGTGGTGGCTCTGGTTGGTTCTCATCTGCCAGATAGCCGCGCTTACCAAGTTCATCTGTGATATGCTGGATAACTTCTTTTGCCGTAAAATTCTTACGGCTTGAGCAGAAGTTATTAAATTCTTCTTTTGAGAATACAGGATGACCTTCTTCATCTTTGTAATGCAGAAGTTTTATAATTCTGTCTTTTTCTTCTGGTGTATCTTGACCGCCTTTTGGAATAAATGTCGGAGCTTTTGGCGGAACTTCCTTACCGTCGAATGTTTCTTTTACAAGTTCTACAGGATTCTTGTATTTTGAACCATCCCACATGCCAGCATAAATATCTGCAGCAACACCGAGTATTTTAAGACTTGTACTGAAAGCGTCAGTAATAGCCATTTTATAACCTTCGTCATTGCTTACAAGTTGACCTTTTTCAATTTGAACAAGCTTTGAACCGCCGATACCGACAATCGGTTCGCTCCAATTTTCGCTGTCTTTTACATAAACAGCAACTTGAGCAAATGCAAGCACTTCACCATTTGCACCCTGTTCAGTCCAAAGTTTCCGTACTTCATACTTCCAGCCGAAACCGACAAGGCCGAACTTTTCAGTCATGGCTTTATACCGCCATTGTGGGTTAATATCTGTTTTGCCTTTAAGCTTTCCTGCTTCGATTCCTTTCAAAGCTTCTCTAGGTGGACGGCTTAAAGAATTGTAAATTTCCATTGCTTTAATATTATCCATGTTTAACCCCCTTAAAATGAATAATCATCGGAAGGATAATCATTTCCGTATGAATAATCATCATAATTATTGTTTGAAGACTTGCTTTGTTGCGGATGACCCTCCTGTTTTTCTCCGCCGATAAGCTCAATGTCCATTGCGACAATAACAATCTTGCTTCTGTTCTGTCCTTCCGGTGTTGTCCAGCGTTTCTGGTCGAGATAACCTGTAATACCAATTTGCTTGCCTTTGTGAAGATACTGGTTTATAGATTCAGCTCTCTTTCCCCAGTATTCAACATCAAAGTAAGACGGCCTTAAAACCCAGCTGTCACCCTCTTTTACAGAACGGTTTACAGCGATTGAGATTTCCATTTTAGCAGTACCACCAGTTGTATATTTAACTTCTGGGTCTTTGGTAAGTCTGCCGATTACAAATACAGCATTAATATCCTGTGCCATTATTCATCTCCTTTAATCATATTTTTGTAGAAATTACAAAACTGTTTGCAGTCGCAGTAACCCTGACATTTGCGGCTTACAGCAGGACGGTGTTCAACGTAGAAGTTAAGGCCTGATTCTGCTGCGAGAGCATTTGCTTCGTCTTCTGAATCAAAAACTTTCACAGCTTTTTTCAGTCCTTTTTTCATAACAGCATATTTATCATCATCTGCCCAGCGTTCTTCTTTTGTACATGGCGGAATTTCATCATCTGGAAGCTTGTAATATTCTTCAAGAAGCGGAACTTTTTCAGTGATTTCTTTTTCCATTGCCTGTAAGTCTTCATCTGTTACATCAAACTCGTAAACAATACAAGGTGATATAGGATATTCAGGGTCTTTTGCTGCCATGCTTTTTGAATGGTCTTTAAGCAGAGCAACAAAGCGGCACTGATTTACTGTAAATCCGTTGCGCTTCAAAAGCCAAGCATAAGTAAGGCCCTGACGTTTCCAGTCAGAGAAATCCTTAAACTTCGTTTTCCAGATTGAAGCAGTCTTCCAGTCATATACGACACCATTTTCCATATCGTAACTGTCGATAGTTCCTGTGATAACAGACTTGCTTAATTCAAAGCGGAACTTCTCTTCGTGAAAGTTGCCGTCGTCGAATTCTTCAAGAATTTTATGAACGGCTGAACCGAAAATCGTCCAAACTCTGTCTGCTGCGTCAACTTCAATTTCATCCCAATGTCGGTCTGTGAGAATGATTTCCTTACAACCTTTAAGCAAAGTTGTTGCAGAGAATTCGCCTTCTTTATTGTGTTTTTCAGTTGATACGGCCTTTACAAAAGCCTGTGGAAGTTTGAGATTGTTTGTAATAATCATTATTTGCCTCCTGTGAGTTTTAACATTTTAATATTGAATCCTTTTGCAGCAGCGATAAAGAAATCTGCCATGAGATTATCTTTGCGTTCCTGCGCAGCCTTTGCTTTGTCCTGACATTTAATCATTTCGTTTCGCAAACATTCATACCTTGTCATACACACTCCTTACCTGTTATCGCCTGAGCCAGAAAGAACATTTCTTCTCTTTCTGTCTTCAAGCTTGTTTATATTTTCTTCCATGACTTCGTGCATTTTAAGTCCAAGACATGTACAAAGTTCAGCAATCATCCAGAGACAGTCACCGAGTTCTTTGGATATTGCAGCTTTGTCAGCTGCAGAAACTTCTCCGCCTTTGTCGCGGATAATCTTTGCGAACTTGCCGCAAACTTCGCCAGCTTCTTCTGACAGACCTAGAGCAGGATAAACGTAATCACATGTAGATTTTATCTTGATGTTCTTGAAGTGCTTGTGATGTGAGCTTTCGTCTACTACTACAGGTTTCTCATAGAATGAGAAACCGTGCGCTCTTAGCTGATATTCGATTGTAGTAATCATATAATCTCCTTGTAAAAAAAAAGTCTTATGAACGTCATACATCAGGTGGGGAGAGGAATACCTAATGTTCTCTACATGACAATTCATAAGACTTTAAGCTGTAAGACAGCTTAGATAAGTAGAGAAATTATCTAAGCTGTCTTTTGTTCAATGTTATAATAGGATTTGAACGGTTGTCAATCCTTTACCTGCGGATGACCCTTGCATTTTACATAGCATTTACAATTTCAAGGTCTTTCTTTGTCTGAAACATGTTTCACTCCTTTAATATGTTACAGTCCATGAATAAGAATCATCTTCCATGAGATACAGGGGCAAACTGCCATCTCTGTTATCCCAGACAATATCCTTGATATGCTGCCGTTTGTTGTTGTCGTCAAGCCACAGCATATCAGTCCAGCCGAAAGGCAGCTGCTCAGCATGGTAAGAATCGTAAGTGATTGAAATCATGTTGTTGTTGATATTCAGCTCTTCTACAAATCCGGCCGTAGTTTCGTAACCGTTTTCGTACTGGTTAAGAATCTTTCCAAAGATATTAGGCTGAACTTCCGTAATATCTCCGAAGTTCCATTCTTTCATTTCGGCTCCTTTGCCCACCTTTTACGATAGACTGCATTTACTGCTCGTTTCATGTAATATTCTTCCGGCTTTATTTCGTTGTAGGCAGGATTATATTCATAATCCCAGTTATCAAACATAAGGAATTTCTTGTAATTTACAGCCCACGGTTCAAGATAAAATCCTTTGTTATCATAATCAATCATGTAAATAAACATGTGATTCATACCAGTATAAGGATTTTTATTTCGTACAAAGAAAACCCTGTCTTTGTCTTCGGGATATCTGTCCTGCCAGAAAAGGTAGAACAGAATCGTATAGTCCTGACAGTTTTTCTTGCCGTCTGCTGTTACATCATAAACATTATACTGTGTATATCTGATATTGTTTATAACTTTCGTTTTCATATCAAGAGATATTGCAGCATAACTGTCTTTTACCTTGCTTTTACTCGGTTTATCACATTCCATTTGTGTGAAAAGCAGAGCAATAATTATCATAATTACAAAGAAGCCGAGTATTGCAAGAATTACATGCCAGATATTACCCCAGAATGTACGCCACATTTCAGGGTGCATAGAGTTTCTTGCATAAGCCTGACGGAGATAAGAAGTAAAACGCTGACGGTCATAATCGCTCATCTGGTTGTAGCATTTTCTAAAGCCGATTCCTTCCTGACAATGCTCACATTCATCATCGGTACATCTTTTGAACTGCAAACGGCACATACATGCAGAACAGCTTTCTGCAAGTTCTCTTACAGCAAGGTCTGTAAATGTTTCTTCGCGGTGAACAAATCTGATTTCGTTATTGTCTTTCATTGTTTAACCTCCAAGTCTTTTTCAAGAAGATATACGAATCGGTAGCTAGTATTATTATTACAAATAAATGGATACCTATATTGTCCATCCATGTTTTTAGAAATAACACCAATAAATTTAGGATTCTCCCTAGAGAAGTTTCTTTTTAATTCACCTATGTTGTCAGCAAAAGCAGCTACTTTTCCTTCGAGAGAATCATCCCAATCAAACCGAACTTGAGCTGGGTCGAATTCCATATCTATTAAATCTGCCTGATTGAAAACATTTACAGGAATATAAGACCCTTCTTCAAGCGTTCCGTATGTAAGAAATATTTTGGCAGATTCTTTTGAAATATCCAACTCGCAGTTGTTGCCAGCATTATCAAATTTAAATTCTCCGAGGGTGTCTATTTTGGCTTTAAGAACATTAAGAGACACTCTGATATTTGCTTCAATTCTAATCGTTTTCATAGTTACTCCTTATCAAATCCAATATGTTCAGCAATATCATCAATGGTGCTTAACATCTTCGGTGTATCACAAGTTCCGGCAGTATAATCATAAGCAAAATAATCGCTGTCGCCGTAATTATACGCCTTATCTAGTGCTGAAAGAATGTGAGCGGCTAAATGAAAGTTATCGTTCTGTGCGTGTTCGATTGCAAAATCTCTAAGGTTTTCGTAAGAGGTAACATCATTCTTCTCTTCGTTAAGATTCCGCATTGCTTCTTCAAAGCCGCCGAGTTCAACAAGTTCTTCAAAATCCATTCTTTTCATTTATTTTGTCTCCTTACCTGCGGATGACATATCTGTATATTTCTTGAAGAACTTCTCTGAACGAGGTTCAAGAGGAATCTCCATGTCTTTACAGGCTTTTACTACATCGAACAGAACTTTTATCTGGTCGATTTCCTGCTGTTTTCTACATCTTGAGACAGCTGCTCCACCTTTAGAGTAGCTGTCATCAAAGAAGTGTCTGTATTCTGCCATAAGAACATTGAGCTTGTTTCTTATAGCTTCAAGCATGACGTTCTTATTCATTTCTTTTCCTTTTTCAGTCTGGCAATTTCTTTTTTAAGCTCTTCAATTTCTTTCCTGTATTCATAGGATTCATTGTTTTTGCTTGTGTTCTCAAGAAGTTTTGTCCACTGGGAATCGAAATTGTTTTTCTGTTTACGTTTGTTTTTCCTGCTCATCTTATCAATGAAGTAAGAGTTTCTTAAAACCCCTATAAATATCGGAGATATAACAACAAATAGAATGGCAGTTCCAACAGTAAGCCCTGTTATTGCATAAGCAATATCATAATCATTTGTAATTGCAAGGAAAAAATCATAAATCATTTATTTACCTCCTTTTCGATATGGTCTATGTAAAGATTAACTTTCCGTTTGTAATTGCCGGAAGAATTATATTTAATGTCCAGTTTCAAATGTCCGATGATAAATACATCATCTCCTTCGTGAATGTCAGCGGTCTTAGAAGCTTCTTTATTCAGCATATAACCTCTGATATAAGTCTGGCTTACAGCGTCATAGCCGTCTACCATGTGTGAGTGAGTGCATACAATCGTGCAGCACAAATGTCCGTTATTGTCAATAAAAGCGTTGGTTACGTGTCCAGTGATTCTTACTTCGTTCATACGAGTTACTCCTTATTAAACATCTTTGTGAAATCATCACGCATAAAACCTAACAGGATTTTGTCTTGAACTGTTAAGTTTTCAGGGCTTTCAGCAGCTTTATTCATAAGCGGTAAGTAATGAGTTTCAAAATAGTAGCCGAAATTTTCTTCCGCTTCTTCTTGGTTAGTCCAGTTTCCGTTTCCAAATTTAGTGAAATCAAATACCATATAAACTCCTTTACAGCACAAGCTGTGTTTTATAGTCCTAAATTGAAGGACAGATGTTTTGTTTTATCCAGTCAGTTACAGCTGTATCTTCTTTAACAAGAACATCTTTAGGCACAAATACAAAGATACTGTCATAAATCTGACTAGCGGTTTCCTTTTCTTCATCGCTTCCGAAGTTCATCTTATCTTCAAGAACAGGAAAAAGAGGATGTTCATACACGAGTTCTTCAACTTCTTTTTTGTAGAAAGAGCTGAAAAACTTTATGTGTCTGCCGTAATAAGTTTTGCCATCAATCTCGATTTTCTCTGTAAGTTCCATTATACCTCCCTGAAACCTGCGGATGACACTCCGCACTTCCATTTGTTGTTTGTCTTTTTTGAAGACCAGCCACATTTACCGCAATTTTCTCCGTCCATATCAACGGCACAGATAGAGCAGGCGTGAATCTTTTCACCGCAATGCTTACACTTAATGAAACCATTCCGGTCTACGTCTTCAAGATTGAATTGTGTGTATCCGTCACAGAACGGACAAAATTCTTCAAAGTCTTTTTCTTCTGGCATAATTAAACCTCCCATATTTCGAGTGTTTCGTTTGTAAGTTCTTCAAGCTTGTCTTTCTTTTCTTCAAAGTCTTCAATGAACTGAATGTATTTCTTATTAATCCAGACATGACTATCTATACAGTTGAAAACTGTGCTGATAAAATCACTTTGGGTATTGAAAATTCTTTCAGCAGCAAACTGAATACATTCTGTCCAGAGATTTTCTGCTGACATTTTCATATTTTCGTTGTGTATTTCATTAATAGCGTCACACAATAATTTATCATCCATACCCGAAAACAGATAGTTAATGTCATCGATTCCACAACCAAGAATATTTGAAAGTAATATATTAGCGTCCATAATTTTCCTTTCCAATACAATTAGTAATATTTTCTTTCCATGATTCACTCCTCTTCCGAGTTGATTCCATAACCGCCGTCTATCTGTTCAATAGCTTCTTCAAGTGACGAAGCCTCGAAGTTATCCCACAAAGAACCGTCAAATTCTTCAAGAGCGTTTCTTACATAATTCATACTAAGATAAAGAGGTTTGCATTTTCCTGTAGGATAATCAATGTCTGCTCTCTCACAAAGCCAAGTTCCCTCTTCAGCTTCGTACTCGTCATTCATGTCTTTCTGAATACCGATAATCCACCAGTTCAATGTATCCGGGCAGATATACACCTTTTCGTAAATATCAAACATTTCAGGTGCAACTGCCTTTGCAAGTTTTGTTACTTCTGTAAATTTTCCGAATTCTATTTTCATTTCTGTTTCTCCTTACCACCGCCAAAGCGGTGGATTTTTATTTATTTAACCTCTCAGCTTTAACCAATCAAAGCGCGATACACCGAGAGCAATGTCCATCAACTCTTCCAGAATACCACTTACAGAACAATCATTATTTATGCAGGTATCTTTTGTCATTCTGCTACTCCTTTGAAAATACAATTTCTTTCCAAACGTAAGGTTTCTTTATTTGGCTACATCTACTATCGTGGTAAATACCGTTATAGTACCAAGCAACATAAACTCTCCAACCTCTGATACATAATAAAGGAACATTATTATTCCTCCCTTATAAAGTTTTTCAGGTCTTCGCAGATGTTTTCAAATGTACATCTTTGTTCTGAATTCAAATGAGTTACTTCAAAAGGCAGCTCAAACAATTCTTTGAGTAATTTTCGTACTTCTTCAATTGACATGGCTTACTCCTTAATAAAATCAGCTACGCAGACGCGAGTTCTGCCCTGCTTGCGTGTCTTTTCCCGGGCGTAAGAAGGATTCTCTTCTCTTCTTTTCTTGATACGCTCATAAGACTTTGCATTGGTTTTAATCTGTTTCTTTGCGCACTCGTTAATAGCTTTGTAAGCTTCATCAACGATTGTCTTCTGGTCTGCTGAAAGCTTCTTGCTTGAAAGCAGCTCAAGAGCGGCAATGATTTTTTGTGTCTGGTTGATTGTAATATTCATTTTTAGTCCTCCGTTATTTCCTCAGCAAAATCTGCTGTGGCTTCTGTCGAATCATAAGATACTTGGTCAGATTCAAAGTCCAGTAAACCTTGTGCATATTCAATAGCCTTTTCTTCGTCCGGGGCTTTAATTTCTAAAAACCCGGAGCTTACCCTTGTGATTGATACACGATATTTTTTCATACTGTAACCTCCCTTATATTGCTTCAAAACCAGCTTCTTCAAGCTCGTTTTCAAAGTTCATAAACTCAACTTTGCGGACGCTGATTATAATATCACACAGCCAAAGCCGAGCTTTTCCTTTCTTCCATTCTTCCCAGATACTATCGTTTTTATAGACAGCATTACCTTCAATGTCTTCGTAAAAAGAGATTCTTACGATTTTTTCAGAGGGGTTTTCTTCATAAGGTTCTTGAAAACCAAAATAACAATCTCCGTATGTAGATGCCTTGAGATATTCAAGCAAATCTTTGCATGATTCAAAAGTTTTATCACCAGAGAAAGGGTAATCATTGCCTTTTGAAACATAACTTCCGGTGCAGCCATTTTCGTAGACATCTTCTTCTGCTGTGTAGTCAATCACTCTTGCGATGTACATAATTATATACCTTCGAATGTAGTTAAGTTTCCGTTTGAAATATTCAGTTCAAAATCTGCATGAATATCATCATCTTCTGTAAAGTGGCCCGGCATAAATACAAAGAAAGTATCTTTGTCGTTAGTTGTAATCATCCATGCAGATGTTCGATTGTCTGGAACATAAAGCTTTATGTTAAAATATTGACAGACAAATTCCAGAGCGACGTCAAAGATATAAGGCTTGATATATCCAAGCAACAATTCAGAATCTTTGATACGGATAAAGCTGCCTTTAAGATGATAAGCAAGTCTTAATTTTGCTGGCTTAATTTCGTAAGAAGTGTATCCAGTAGATACATCAGGAATAACTTTCTTCCAGTTTGGATATGTTTCTTTGTTGATAGTAAAATCTTTACACAAAGAAATATCTTCCATTTGCGGAGGATATTCTGTTGCAATAGCAATAAGATATTTACCGTCAGTTGTTATTCTTTTTCCCTCTGCGAAATGTACAGCATTTAATTTAGGATGTGCGAATTCTGGAATGTAATTTGTAAAATTGAATTGCTTAATCTTTTTCATTGTAGTGTACCACCTTTAATTTATTATTGAATCTTTTGAAAGTTTTTATTGTGCATGGAGTAGACCAGTTGTTGTATTGACGTAAAGTGATTGTTTTATCTCTGCACAAACCGTCAACAAAACAAGACCACGCGAGCTGCATTTCATAGTAGTCATTGTAAGGCCTGCTTGTTTCGATAAACATTTCTATTGCTTCTTTTCGTGTCATATTAATACACTCCATATTTACGCTGATAAGCGATATGTTTTTCTGTGGAAAGAGGTTTATAAAACTTCTTTGCGTTTGGATTACAGCGGTAAATCTTTATAGTTTTGCCGTCATTTGTGAAGAAACCGTCCACAATAGAACCGTTAGAAAGACACTTGAATTTGTGTGCTTGTTCCAGATTCTTTGGATTGATATTATAAGCCTGCTGAATGACTTCAAAATGGTTTTCAAGCCATTTTCGACCCAGCTTTTTAGATGATTCTAAACCACTGAAAAAAGCTTTGTTATAATAGCTTCTCCATTTTTCAAGAGGTTCTTCGTCTTGAGCATGGTCAAAGATATTATGAGAACAGAAGCCTTCTTTGTAACCGTCTTCACGTTCAGAAGTCCATTCATAAGTAAAACCGAGCTTCTTTGCAAAGGCTTTTAACTGTGATTCAGTCTTGAAACTAGCAGCATGAAATGAATATCCGTCTGTAACCCAGATAGCGTAAATCCATTCTGGTTTAATATCTGGACATCTTTGACAGTCCAGAAAGTTATGTTGATAAAAGCTGATTTTGTTTCCCATGATTATTTTCCTTTGTATTCTACTCTTTCCTTAGAAAAACACTGTCCGCAATAACGCCATACTGAATCTGTCTTGTTTATATCTCCCTTTACACATTCAAAAGTTGTGTAAGTAGCCTTGCCGTCAATGTGTGAATACGGTTCTCCACACTGAATATAAGTCAGGCTATGAGATTCTGGAGGTACACAGTCAAGAAACCATTCTGCAATCTCAACATTGAAGAACATTCCGGGGCTGAACTGTTCGGAAAAATCGCCATTCCAATCGTCCATACCGTAGACTTTTTGACCGTCATATTCTGCAGCGAATTCAATAGGCTTGCGGTATTCTACCAAATCGCCTTTAATAAGATGGTCAAATTCGTTACGGTCTTTGATTGTTTTGCCGTCATAAGAACAAGAACCGACAAAGCAGGCTTCCAAAATACGGAAATCAAGGTCAAATTCTTGAAAATGCTGCCTTACTTCGTCCAGTTTGCGTAACATCAATACATCAGTTTCGTTAAGTTCTTTCATGGTAAACCCCTTAAGCTATTTTTGTAGTAGGAATAACCTTGTCTGTATTGTTATCATATTCATAATTCCAAAAAGACAAGTCCTCTGTGTTCTGTAAAGCAATATGATTGTATAAACGCTCATAATCGCTTTCCATAACGTCCATTTCAACGTGTTCAAAGTCAATAAACTTCAAAAGATAGTATTCAATCATAATATCTTGAAGCCTTGAAACATCTTTGTCTTCTTTATATTCAGATTCAAACCAAAACACACTGTTAGGAATGAAAGAAATAAAACCGTCATAAGAAGACCAATGTTCATGCAGATATTTATCAAAATCTGCCCTGTTATCTTTGAAGCAGAACTTTTTAAGGCTATTAAGATTAACTTTTACATCAAAAGAAATGCGGTCTGTTTCAAAGTTATAGAAACGTGGAGACCACAAGTTTTTTAAGCTTCCAATCTCCATGTTCAGCGGATTTTCTTCAAAGTTGTCTTTGATAGCAGAAACCCATGCTTCACAAGTTTCTTTTTCGAATTTCTGGAATTCTCCGTTTGGAAAATCATAGCAGAAATTATCAGGCATACAGCCATAATCCATATTGTACAAAGTATCGCTGTTATACAGATTACTTTCATAAAAGCCGGGGAAAATCCGGCATGAAAAGTTTTCGTAAGTTTTTTTCATGTTATGCCTCCATTATTTTGCAAAAACTTGCTGAAATGCGTTGAAATTTGCAGCAGCTTCATAAATATCAGCATAAAAATACTGACTTACTTTCTTTTCAGTGTTCATGTCAAAAATGGTGATACAATCACCTGTAAGACTGAACAAAAATTCATCTCTTACAAATTCTTCATGTTTAGGCATAAAATACCCCCTTAGTATACGAGAAAATCAGCAAGCCCATGTAAAAAGTCTTTGCTGAAATAGATAGTTTCAATATGTCCAGAATCAGGACTTCCGACAAAATAAGACAAACTCAAAGAAGTACAAGCAACATTGCTTACATCTTTTATAGTTTCATTTTTGCCGTCATAAGAAAATAAATGAAGTGTCATTTTCTGCCCCCATTCTGCAAAGCCTTTGCTTTTCGTGACTGTATAGAACCCATAAGGGCAAATTCTCGCCACAATTTAGCATAGTCTTTTTCAATCTGCTGATTTTTAAGAGCTTGACGGAATTCAGCGCAAGCTTTATCGAGTTTTTGAGAAGTAGACATAAAGCCCCCTTTGCTGTATAATTACAGCTGTATAAAAAAATTACATCTCAACAAAAGAGATATAAAACCGATATTGCGCAAGCCGATATTGCAACCGGATAAAACAGCTTTATATTTTCATTGCTTGTTAAATGCGCTTGCCTTGCGCTAAAAAATGGGGATAGGTGCGGATGACCTCCCCATAAAAATAGAATGTCGATTTACCGTATATTTTAATTTATGCCGTAAGGCACTACCGAAAATATACGTTAGCTTTTCGCTTTTTGTGATGAGTATTCAAGAGGCGAATTCCCTTGCATAAAAATCTTTTTGGGGGTTGCCCAAAAGTCAGTAGAAAACGGCTTAAAATTAATTGTTGCAAAAAGATAGAAAATGCTATATATTTATTATGTCAGTAATAAACAAAGCGTTTTTTTCTTTGCAAAAAGTTAAAAGCGTTTTCAAGTTTTCAAAGAACAAACAAAGCGAGCATTGCACGAAATACCCTTTACATTGCGCTTGCTTTGTTCCTTATCCTTAACAGATAAGGCAAGAAAAGACACTGTTAAAACGGTTATGTTTTCGGGTTGTGGTATAAAACCGCCCATATTGAAAACGCCGTTAAAAAAGCATTGAAAAGATTCTATTATCTTTATCATGCTGTTAATCAGCTTGTATAAGCTGTTAAACTTTTTAAGGCTTAACAGCTCTATAAACTGACTAATCAATGTATACAATGTTTAATAGGTTTTCTTCATAATCTCTTTCATGGATTAAGAAGTTTCCCTTATCGTTTTTATACATTTCAATAAGTCTATCATCATTATAGTAGATATAAGTGATAGCTTTTTTCAAATCGCTTGCGGTGATAATATCACCACTTTTGAAAGTGCCTTTTTTGCGCATATCTTTGAAATAAAGATTAGTCAATGTTTCAAGAGATTGCGTATATTTGCGCAAGTCAATTTGACGGAGTGTTTTAACAATAAACCATTGTTTTTTTGACATGGTAAAACCTTTGTCTTTATGTATTTTAATAGTACTTTCAAAATACATAACTTCGCGTTTTTCACCGTTTACGGCTGTAAAATAATCATGTCTTGCCTTTAATGTTGTCTTGTTTGTCATAAGCTTAACCGCCTTTTATTATGCTGATTATATCAGCTCGTTATATATACACTCCATACAGAATGTATTTATTATTAATAGCCTTATATATGCGGA
>Ga0265301_10000425_pt1 | contig 62771 bp, 93 predicted proteins | sample AusTroGonzalo_MG_2_FD_193488 | JGI IMG/M metagenome (GOLD analysis project Ga0265301, IMG submission 193488) | Bovine rumen microbial communities from tropical cattle in Woodstock, Queensland, Australia - Gonzalo_04 | ecosystem: Host-associated > Mammals > Digestive system > Stomach > Rumen ... | reverse complement strand
GCAAATCCAGGAGAGTGAATGTAAATCTTTTTGAAACACTCCCATCGATGTATGCTCTATTCAAAGCTTTATCGGTGGATTGAGTTACTATCTGCTTGTCATCGTCCTTTCCGTTGATGAAATTGAAGAAGACCGGATTTGCAGCTACGGTAGGGCATTGAAGCAGAAAATTAATTATTGCTTGGTTCTTATCTACCACTCTGCTTTATCCTCCATCTTATAATTTCTTTAACTTCTTGGCTGAACTCTTGTCGGTGGTCACGCATCATCGCCTTGTCCCACTGAGCCGATGCAAGCGGATGATAATCTGTCGTATGATTGAAATGTGCCCCGTAATATTGATAACGGGCATAAGGCTGTATGTATCTCACTCCTTCGGAGCTTATCCTTACCGTTTGAGAAAGCGGCCCTTCTAAGAATGGAACATAGGGGTCGCATTTCTTTGCAAGAGTATTATAAACTGCAATCATCGTGGTCGGGTCGTTGACATCTTTCAATTGTCTTCTAAGCTCTTTAGTGATGATACGCCTATCGAGCAGCACCATTCTCCACGACATCTTACTTCCCTCTTGTTAGATAATGCTCATTATTCCGACCTGCGCCGGTGTTATTGGAGTACTCGGATATTTCCATACAAGCTTGATAAGCTCGGTACTGATTCAGTAAATCTGTGGACCGGTGGCCTTTGGTATATTCATCAATCTCTTCTTCACAAACACCTTTGACAATGATATCTCCTTGAGCGATTGTGAAATAATTCGCCATCTGGTCATTCGGAATTTTTATCCAATCCTGCTTTTCAAGGAATCTAGGGTCTTTCGGTATTCTGCAAACAACTGATTTAGAATCAAGAGTTACTTCACCAATCTGAACGGTCTGTCCGCTTAATTGCCAGAAGCAGTCTGTAACCACATTTCTATACCAAGCCACTAGCTGGGTCTGAGCATCGATAAACTTGTTATAAATTGTGACTGTGGTCTCCCACCATACGGGATATCCTGGTTTACTCATCGGGATACACTCCTCTGTAGAGCAGCAGTCTTCCTGCTTCATTCATAACGCCTTGCAGATACTTGTCAATCGCATCCTTGCTTTCTGATTTCACCGAATCCATCAAGTCTTTTGCACTCAGGATGTTATAACTGATGGATACTCCATCATTCGACTGAGATGCGATTGTTTTCTGAGTATCTACTGCCCCGCTACCACTTGCGTTTATGATTCCGGACTTGGAATACGCAAGACCAATTAAGTACTTCATTAACCGCTTCAGCTCTTCCGGATAAGTGGTATCTTTCTTCAATCGATTGAAGGTATACCAATTAACTAAGGCCTCAGCTTCGAACTCTAAATCATTAAAGGTGGCTTCATCCAAAGTGCCTCCCATTGTCTGATATTCAGCATACGTTAGATACATCGGATTCGCCACCTTTCTTGATTAATTCTTTCTGCTGCGCCTGCGGCTCGATGATACAACCGGAGGCTCATCAACCGGTTCTGCTGCAATCTCGACTTCCTCTTCGACTTCCTGCTTAGCAGGAGCCTTCTTAGGAGCCTTGAGTTCTGCAATCTCGGATTCGAGTTTCTTAATCTTGTCCAGCGCCTTGATGTACTCGGCTCTTAATGCACCGTAGTCATTAGGAATGCTCTTGACAATGACCTTGCCACTCTTATCCACTACATCGTAGCCCTTCGCTACATATCTGTCGACGGCATCCGCTGGGATATCAAGGTATTTACCGCCACATCTTACTTCGACAGTCTCCATATTGCCTCCTATCAAGTGCCGCTTGAGCTGCCGCCTTCGGTGATGTTGAACTGGATTGCATCGCTCTTCTTGTTGAGGATGAATACATCCTCGAAGCTCTCCTCGTAGTAAACGTACTTGCCTTCAGACAGAGCATTGGGATTATCAAGTCTGGAGAAGGTGTAGGATACGGGAGTGATGACAGCGAGAGGATGAACGAGGAACATATTAATCTGGTCTGCAGATGCCTTAGGCGCCCAGCCCTGGCTGAAGTTGTACTTGGTCTTCATAAGGGTTGAGGGAACAGGGACAATCTGGACTTGGTCAAGTCTGTTCACTCTGCGGTCGATTGCATTGGGGCCGGATTCAACGCTAATCTGTCTCTGGATTCCCTGTGCTTCCTTGAGGAGAACGTTAACCTCGTGGGTAACATAGAGGATTCTTCCGTTAGCAGGCACCATTGCGTTATCCATCTTCAGCATAAGGTCGTCAAAGACCTTGAGAACGGTGGAAACGGTAAGAGCGGTCGTATCAGCGGTGTGAGTTACGCCGGTGCGAGGATTCTTGGTGGTGAGCCAGTCACTGTAGAGCTTGGAGATGCAGTAAGCATCCATCTCAGGGAACTTCTGCTCCTCGTTGAAAACCTGCGTGATATTGGCGATGGTAGCTACAAGATTGGTCTGGTCGACATCCATAGGATGTACAAGGGTAGACCACTTTCTCTCGTTCTTGAGAGTCTTGGTCTCCCACGCGTTGTCGTAGTTACGCTGTGCAAATGCAACAGTATCTCTGTCCGCATCTACACGACCGGTGGTAGTGATGCTGGGAATCTCGATAGTCTTCGCATTAATCCAGCGATATCTGTTGTTGTTGGGAGTTGAGAAGAGTGCTCCGAAGTTGAGCATATAGGGCCACATCTGGGAGAGGGCTCTGGAATACTCAGTTGCGTAGTTGATTGCGGCCATGCTGGTGCCGCCGTTGTTTGCGGGCTGTCCCATAATCTTTTTCCTCCATTATTTCTCTGGTATAGGTCTAACCGGATTGAAGTGGAATGCGTTCAAAAATCCGCCGGTAGGGTCGGGAGTGTGAACATCTTCCGCTCCCGGAGTAGAACTTACAAACTGGGGTTTGGGCTCTTCATAACCATCATCGTCGTAGTCGTCGTAGTCATATTCAGATATGAACGCGTCCTGGTTAGTCTCTTCATATGCCTTGACAAAATCTTCGGCTCCGAGGATTGAATCACCCTCCATCTTGAGCTGTTTTGCAATCATCGACTGGATGAAATCCCTCTTCGCTGCTTGACTGGAGAAATTCTTAGTGCCTGCAAATTCTCTGACCTTGAATTCATAGGCCTGCTCAGCAAGCTGTTTCTTATATGCCTTTGAATCGGCATCATACTTGCCCTGCAATGCCTGGAGCTGGGTCTGCAAGTCACTGAGCTTTGATGTATCTGCTCCGGCTGCTTCAAGCTGCTGTTTGAGTGTCTCCAAATCAGTGTCGCGAGTTGAAATCGTACCGTTGAGGGTTTCGATTTCCTTGACCTTGGCATCAAGTTCCGATTCAAACTTTGCCTTTGATACATAGCCGCCTTCATTGAGGTCAACGAGCTTGATGTCGTTGTTTTTGAGGGCATCGGCAAACTGCTCATAAGAAAGTACGCCGTCTTCCGCCTGGTCAAAAAGTTCTTTCAAATCCTTCATTCAATTGCCTCCATTCTTTATCTCTGTTTTATTTAACCGTGGATTACAGTATCCACTGAATGAGCGTTTCTTTATATCTCTTTACGCTAGAGTTATATCATAAACACCTTTCGGTGATTATTTCTTCTGGAGCTTCTCGATAATCTCTTTCATTACCTTGTCATATCCGACAGTAGAACAGAGAAACGAGAGAAAAGCAAATGCTACAATCACAACAATCAATGGAGCAGTCACCGGAGTGGATGTGTAAACGATATATCCGATTGAGGCTCCGATTGAAAGAATGAATGATACGATTACCGCAAGGACTGTTGAGTTACAATCCTTCTCCATCGACTTGAGGATATTCTTAATACCCTCTACTGTTAAAGCTGTTGCTGCTGCAACAATTGCAAGTGCTGAAACAAAAAATGTAATGTTCATTTTTCCTCCAAATCTGCAAGCCTGTGATTGATAACTTTTATCTGCTCTTCAACCACGGGCATACGAGCTGCGAAATTGTTATGTTTTCTGACTTCATCTGTGAGCTGGTCTATCTTGACATTAGTCACCGCCTGCGCTGTCTCCAGCTGACTTTCTACTCTGCGATTACTCATAGCATTAGTGAACATAACACCTACGAGTGTTAATCCTCCAGTTATGATAGCTACGATGATTTCTGTCATTTCCATAATTTACACACCTCTTAAACATATTTTAACACTAATCTCCAAAAGAAAAAATAGTGTAACGCTTTTATTTTGTTATTTTGTAAATCCTTCGACCTTGCAGTTATTCGGCTTGCGAGCCAATCCACATTCTTCGCTGAAAGCCTTATATCTTTTCTGCAGCTTGGACAATCTTGCTTTTGCTTCGGATACCATCTCAGCATCACCCGATTCTCGACCGGTCATTATATCACGCTTTGCTTGTCTGATATCTCGTTCAAGCCTGCGCTGCTCTTGAGTGCATTCATATAAAGTCCTATGTTTGCCACTTTTATCGGTATAACCTTTAGCATTTTTCTTTTTCATCTCTTCGAGTTGTTTCTTGGTGAAGTTGGGTTTATTTACTCCGATGATTATCGAGTATGTAAAGTGACGGCAGTTATAATGGCCAATAGGTCTTTTAATCGCAGCAAATTTTTCTCCCAGGATATCTTTGAAAGGTTTTCCGCTCTGGAGCTTCTCATATTCCTTGTTTGTGAATTGATGTCCCTGGACTGGTTCGTGGTCAGGAGCTGACATGTCGTGGACTGTTATTTCTTTCCCATCGGCTCCATATTGCTCTCCGGTAATATCCTGAACAGCTTGATTGATTTGTCTGATGCCGTCCATAAGATTTCTCTTCACTGCTACATCAAGCTGCTGTGTATAGATACCTCCACTTTCCGGATGATATGTGACCGTTCTGATACCACTCTCAGAGAGCTGCTTCATCGTTCTTCTCATAGCGGTGTTATAATCAATAACTCCAGATACAACCGCTTGGACTGCCTCATCAATAACCGAGTAATACGCTTTCGATATCTTGGTAGGTCTGAGCTTCTTAGGATTCTTCCTATCCCGAAGCATAAAAGCTCTGGCATTGGATAGATTGATATACGTATTAGCGGTCTGCTTTGCGATTGCTTTTACCGATTGCTGCAGCTCTCGATTGAGTTCAAAGGATATAAACGGCTTCTGTCGATAATCATAATATGGTTTAGTATCCATATAAGCATCTTTTGCCACTACTTTGATGAGCTGCTTGATTTGCTTCTCATTCAATCCGGTAAGCTTCGCAATCTCCTTATTTATCTTTCTTACATCGGCTCCCGATTTCAGTAGTCTATCCAACTTATAAACATCAGAGGGTAAAAGATGTCCGATTTCTTTTACCCTCTCTGCTATTGTTTTCACAACATATGTATTGATAGCTTCCTGTCTATCAATAATTGGCTGCATTAAATTGTCAAGTGCATTCTCTGATAACATTTTTATTCTGTAGTCTCAGGTTTAAGAGTAACTTTGATTGATACCGGACTTGTGATTTCCCATTTCAGAACTTCTCTTATCTGTAAAGTATCTTCGAGACTCTCAAATCCAACTGCCTTGAAATAGATGATTTCTTTGTTATTGCTCTCACATAACGATACGCATACGGTATCTGATTGAAATGTAGATAAAAGTTCATTAAGGGTCATATCATCCTCCTTATATTAGTGGAACAAATCTTATCTCTGCATTCTCTGATGCTTTTACATAAACGCATTTCATTCCGCGCCTTACAAAGACCTCTTTGGATTGCCGGTCAGTATCGGTATACTTGCTCAGTTTGAAATAGGATTGCTCGCTTGCACTGTATATCTCAACCTCAGCATATTCCTCTACTGCATCGGTATGAAACTTCAGCATTAAATATCCATCTGTCGGAAATACAAACTTGTTATCCTTATCACGTGAGCTGTCTATGATGATTACATCTCCGAAATTGTTGCCGTCAAACTCTGTTCTTCCGTCCCAGTAGCTCATATCATCATCAGTGATGGACATTGTAGCAAACGGAATATCTGATAGTGAATTGATTCCGTCTCCGAATTTGATTCTTGGAATATTTATCCCATTCTCGGTTCTGTAATCCGCGTAGATGTAAAGTGTTCCTTTTGTCGAAAGAAAATCCGGAATTCTCGCCCATTCAGCCATCGTATGATAAACGATATTTGGACATCCTTTGTTACAACCCGATACAAGAGGATTATCTGTGTGCTGAATGTTATGTTTGAGAACAGTGGTTATCTTGCTTCTCACTCTCCTCATAATCACAGCTACAGAAGACTCTGAGATATTCAGCTCCATTGCAAGATGTACATCAGAACAATCTCTTGCTTTTGCTTCGAAGCATCTGCTCTCTATCTCGGTGAAATTGCATTCTCTCCTCAGCATATCAAGCTCATTCTGAGTGAACTGACATATCTTCATTTAAGCTCCTCACTCCTCATCGTTAACGGGCTTCTTGAAATTGTTAGGCTTCTGATTTTCTCTCTGCTGCTCTCGATTGTTATTGAATATCAAGTCATTCTCCATATCCTCGACATTCTCACCTTCGATTTCCTTCAGAGCCTCCTGGGCCTGCCTCTCGGTCTCTCCGAAATACCACATTCTTGTTTCAAGCTTGCTGGATATTCCATTCTGCATCAATGTGATTCTCTTGCCCAGCTCGGTATCGATATCAACGATGATTGAATCGTCCCATTCGAAGGACACATCGTACTCACCGTCCTTGGTTATCTCATAGAGGTCACAATACACATTCATAATGTAGATGACATCACGAAGTGTATCTTCGATTGCTTGCTGGATATCTGCATTGGTCTGATAAGAACGCTGCTTGAGGATTTTCAGCTCCGTAGCCGTCCGTGCCTCTGCTGCTGCATCTGACAGCGTTCCTCTCGAAAGACCGGTGACATCTTCGATTCTCATCAGGATTGTATTCAGACCTTGTATGAATGCAGCATCTCTCAGAACAGGCGCATACGGTTCATATGTATTCGACTCACCCAAGTCAACTGTTCTGAACAATCTTGCCTGCATCTTGGGATTGACTGAGTGCATCTGACCCCTTGCATCTTCTTTGAATGCCATTGCATCTCTGTCGATATCGATTGCCATTTCACCTGCTTCATATTCCCAGAGCAATCTTGAATACTGCATATCTGCATCCTTGATAAGGCTCACCGCTCTGCTATATCCGGATACACCCAGCGGTGAGCTGGTATCTATCGTATTCGCTTCCGGCATCTTGAAGTATGCAAACAGAGGCTTCTGGACATTCTTGATAACGACTTTATCTTTCAAATCCTTCCAGCTGGATACTGATGAAAGCGGAACTTCCTGTCCCAAATCAACCCCGCTGGTATCTCCGCCTTGATTATCCCTGTTTGTGGATTTAAAAGCTCTATTAATGATAGTGACCGTATTGTTCTTCCATTGATGATACTCAAGCCTACGATAGATTATATCCTTCTCAGTCTGAGTCTGAATGAATGCAGCTTCGGTTATCTGACCGCTGGCATCGAACGCTAAAGGATAGAAATTATCTGCCTGGATGAAATCAAACTCCATCTGCCAATCGACCTTCTCAGGCTTGTCAGCCTTTGTCTTCTTAGCCTTAGGATTCTTATCCTCTTCAGGTTTAACTACCGGATTCTCTACCAGATAAGGTTTGATAACAAGACCGCCTTTAGCGATACCATACTCAATCTGCTTACGCAGCTGCTTCTTGAGCTTCTTATATTGCTCGTTAAGATACTCTGCTCTTGCCGTATCTGAGATAGGCTGGTCTTCGATAATGGTTTTGGGTTCAACAACCGGCATCAGATTTCCGAATTCATCTTCCTTGGGCTCGGTATACTTCGGATTCTCTTTCTCCACCTCTTTTGTAGGAGTAGTGATTTCACTCTCCATCTCAAGCAGCGCTGTTCTTGCTTTCTCACTTGCAATGAGTGCAGGAAGTCCAAGAGATACAATCCTGACAGGGTCGTAATCGGTCGGCTCCTTTAGCCACGGCGCTTGATTCTTATACATCGCACTCCATTCCTCTATCGCATTCTCCATCTGAGATGACATAATAGGAGTGACGTGTAACGTTTGTTCAATCGTTCTTCCGCCAATCATTTTCTTCAGTATCTCCTTTAGTTTTGTTGAAATCAGTGACCATAGTGACATATTTATTTACCTCTATTGTTAATTATACAACAGATAGCTCGATAATTAAATGATTACCAGTCTTTTTCTTTCTTTATGTTGTTTAATGTTTTTTGTAAAATACGAAGAGCTTTTATCTCTTGATTGAATTCTTCGTTATTGATAACTCCTAATCTGAAATCCATTTTTGCACTTGATATTCTATCATTAATCAGTGACTGAATCCCACCCATAGTCTGCTTCGAGTTTATATAGTCATTCTCTTTATCATATCCAGTTAAATTGGAAAGAGCAGTATAACTGATATCACCTTTCTTAACATCTTTTAACGCATCATAGAAAGAAGACTTGAATATTGATTGTGACATCTTTGTGGGTTTAGAAGGTTTGACTTGAGTATTATCTATCATCTTACCGATATATTCATCAACCTTTTTATTCCATTGCTCTTCCTTCTCTTTTCTGGTGAGCTGTTTATCCTCAGCATTCTTATCCTCAGCTTCTTTCTTATTCTCTTCTATATGTCGCTGCTTATTAGCTTCATCAGCGTCAAACCAGTCTGTATTTACCCTCTTACCGCTCTTCGTTGTTATCCAACCCATATCACTTATTCCTCCGCTTTATCTCTTCTTGATAATAAAGTTCCATTGCGTGAATAGCATCTGCTTTAGTCTTATATGCAAAGCAAGATTCATCTATCGACCCATTATCGTCTTGAACTACATAATAAGTGGAGCCGGTAACCACTTTTCCTTTTTTAACCCGACGGTCATTCTCATCCCAGTTTTGAACATAGGTGATATTCATCTTAGTGATAGTGACTTCGTCTTGTTTATAGTTCTTGGTTGCAGGAAGAATTCTAGATGCAATTTCCTCAACCGGAGTTTCTTCATAAAATTCTCCAAACTCCTCACCTACATGCAATTTATCATTAACATACTTGGACATCTCTTCAGAACGTTTCTGCTCCGTCTTAGTCCAAGGCTTCACCTCTTCTTTCTTATCCTGAGCATTTAATCTCTTAGCCTCTTGCTGATTTGCTTCTATCTGAGCATTCTTCCTATCTTCTGCTTCTTTAAGTTCTTTCTCTTTTCTTAAAGCAGCAACCCAAGTTTTCTCATCAGAATCCAATCTATCATCCCAGCGATGGTCATCAATAAATCTACTATAATGCTCTCTCTGTTCAGAGGACATCCAAGAACTATCATAGATAGGAACATGCGCTCCATTAACGGTTATCCAAGCTATTGGTTCTCTATTGTTCTTCTCCATCTTCTTTATCCCTCACTATATACTGAATCTCGGCTCCGCAGTGATTACAATGACATATGTGAGCCACTCCTTCTCCAGACTCTCCTATTTCATCGAGGTTGAAGTCACTGTCCCAGACCACACTATATTGTCCGCAGTGAAAACATTGATAGGCTCCCTGCATCCTGCTAATCTCCTTTCCTCAGCTCTAAGTTGTTGACTCAGTTTTTTAACAAGGTCATCATCCTCGAATTGAAGTGACCTGCATATCTTATCTCTTTTCGACCAGCTTGACCCTTTCAGGAGCCAATCGATATGCTCAACCAAAGTTGGAGTTAGGTTTAAAACAATCATTTTTGGATGAAGGGTTTTGATATACATCTTGAAGCACCAATCATCGTGCACCCCTTTTTTCCAATAAGTCTCGTAGACCGGATTGCCGATGATATCGCTTCTGACCCACCTCGCAGCATCGATGGCAATCTTGTTTGGAATCCTGATGCAAGGAAATGACCACCAGATGCTTTCAACCGGCTTATATCCCGCTTTGCCAATGTCGTCATATAGATTGCTGCCGAATCCGCAGACTAATCCGGAATCAAACTCTTCTGTCCTCTCCTTAAAATCTTTGCAGATTAATACATCGTCCTGGAGATGCCAAGTGCCATCTACTTCGGGGTCTAGCTGCTCACACGACTTGAGCCACGCTTCAAGATTACCTTCTCCTTTTGCATCGTTATAGATTTGGATATCTTCTTCCGCAATGCCTTGAGCCATCATCGAAGGTTTCAGATATGCTTCGACATAATGCAATCGTCCGGGATAGGTATGTATTAGATATCTTGACATTCGTTAATCCTTCCTTGTAGTTTAGCGGCATCCAGCGGCTCGTCAATATCACAAGTGTAATCGTTGATAACCGTATAGTTTGTATAATCAATCTGATTCAGAGGCGTCTGCTTTATCACCTGCCATAATTCCCAAGCAATCGGCTCACGCCTAAACAATCCCTGCTCTGCGAAGTCTTTAACAAGCTCTATCGCCTCCCTGAAGTGCTTCTGATTCTCAACCTTGAATGCAAAAGGCTCGGCCCATCGCTTGATGTAATTCTTGGCAAAGGGTGGAGCTGATGCAAAAAACTCAATATCCTGCGTAGAGGTATTTACTATCGTCTTTATCGCTTGACTTGAATATACTACATCTCCACAGAGATAACAAGCAGAATCCTCCATCGGATAGAAAGCTTCGACCCATCTGCCTTTATGCTCCCAGAAGTTGAAGTTGTTCTCGTGATGTAAAACCGGAACTCCAAATCCTTCGAATCTCTTATCGTTGGAGCTGATTGCTATATCTGCAACGCCTGCTGCCTTGAGTAATCGAATTGTCCTGGCAACTATAGGTTCATCATTTATCGGAGTTAATTGTCTCGGCTCCCTGAAATCCGGATTATTTGTTCCGCACATTATGATGTATTTCATATCAGCATCTCCCTCAGTACATTGGATAAAGTACAATCGTGATTTAAAACCTCTTCTCTGGTCAGCTGCTTATACCATTCAGGGGTCCAAGAATTATGCAGCATCAACAGCTCTGTTAAATCCAAATCCTGGAGATGATGTTTTTCTTCAAACCAGAATTTCGTATACTGCTCTTGTCTGGTCCGACCGAAGACTCGGTATGTCTCGGGCCACGACTTCCTCACTGATGCAATGCTTATTTCCAGATGCTCTTTGACATATCCATCAGTAAATGCATTGCCCATTATTGACCAGTGAGCAGGCGTCTTCTCAGTCTCCATAATACGGTCTTGATATTGGCTCCAAAGGATATACATCGGAGAATTCTTTTTTGCGTGGAGATAACCGATTGTATTTGCTCGGGTCTGAGGATGTCCAATCATATCGGTTTCAGGAAGGGCTGCATACATCATTATTGTATCAGCATCCAACCAATATCCTCCTTGGTCTCTTAGCACATGCGCTCTGACACAATCTGCTTGTTGAGGGAGGGAGAAGCGCTTCATCTTGTCAATAGACAAATCTGTAAACTCCCGGAGATTGCTGTAATTGAGTTCTACATATCTGGCTCTCCAGGTCTCCATACACAATTCAATATAAGCAGGCTTCTTGCCCTCCCAAAACGTAAACACCGGTTCATCTGTGATTACAAAGTGCTCAGTCATCTTTTACCCTCTGCTATCTCATCCTTGCCGCATACCACATAATGATAGTAATACATCGGATTATTATCGCCAAAGGCATCACGCAGGTCTTGATATTTCTCCTTATACGCCTTTGCATTAAACTCTGCACTTGCCTGCCTCAGCTCATTCATTCCGAAGGTGCAGAAATGTTCCCAAAGCATCTGGTCGCTCACTCCATAAAGTGATGCGGCTACGTCTGAATTATGCTCTTTGTAATAAGTGGGGTCAAACACCGGCGCATAATCATATCCATTCAGCCAGTATCCTTGATTGACCGCGGGATTGATGATGCAGCCCCTGAACTTGTAATCAGCATTCTGACCCCATCTTCCGTTAGTGTTCTTTCTGGTCTGATTCCAGAACGGATTTCTTGCGTTATATCCGGATTCGCTGGTGTATATTGTATTGTCATCGATGATTTGCTCTACGATGGCTACGTGACCGGCTCCGTCGCCTCCGCTCAATGTACTTCCTTTCTGCCAAACCATTATTCCACCAAGAGTGGGTTTAGGAGATATCTTCAGACCCATTCCGATTGCTCTTTCGATGAAGTTCTCTGCATTGCATACGAGCTGATACTGAATGCAGGGCTTTCCGATTATCTCAGCGAAGCGTCCATTAGCATAACCAACACAATTGGCGAGTACGGTCGCTGTAGGGTCAGTAGGCTTTCCTTTGCACGCATCGGAATATCCACCATCGGCCTTGCGGATGTAATAAGGGATGTTGGAGGGTTTTGTTGTTCTCATCACGAATTGAGCCATAATTAATTTCCTTTCTTATTTGCGTATTTTTGCAATGCATATCTTACAGCATCGATGCTGTGGTTATTCTCATCAGGATATGCGGAGATAAAGTTGCCATCTCTGTCCTGCTCGTATTCGTATTGAGTAAACTCTTTATAAGTCTCAGGGCATCTACGCTTGTCTATGTAGATGTTACGAAGGCCTTGCAGCCATTTGATGCCGTATCGAACTGAATCTGGTCCTTTGTCGGCTCCTCTGATGAATGCACCATATGCTTTGAAGTCTGCGATTGATTTCTCTTCGGCGCTGTCAGCTATAACCAGCTCTTCCTTCTTAACCTTCTTCTCTTCCTCATAGAGGATATCAAACACACCCTTGTTTCTGGTCTTGACCGTTGAATACTCATCGAAGATGTAGAGGTCCAGATGCTTCTTGTCAAAATGCATACGCACGAATCTGAAAGGGTCTTTTGCAAAACCCCAGTCGATGCCGTTGTATATCTCATCGAATGTTTGCCATAGAGGCTTTTGCTTGATTACATTGCCATATCCATCGGTTATATCGATGAGCTGTTCCATATCCAAATCACTTGCATTGGGAAATACATCACCACCGGTGCCGACAGGTACTCCGAGATACTCGTGCTCATACGCTTTTGGATTCTTCTCTTTCAGCTCCTGAGCCTCATCGAGGAATTCTTGTCCGAGCCATTCCGGAGGCACCTGCAGATAAGTCGTTTTGAATATGAGAGTATTCTTCTTCGGATGTATCTCATACTCTTCTACAAGCTCATTCGCCCAGTTATTCTTGGATATAGGAGGATTGAAACTCCTGAAATCCCAGAAGATATCACCGCCACGCTTTGTGGACTGAGTTACTTTTCTTAGCTCTGCTTCTCCAGCAAATTGGTCCAGCTCTTCAAACCAGTTTATGGCAATATATCCGACTGTTACTTTGATTGATTTAACTTTGTTAGGGTCATCAAGGCCCATAAAGAATATTTTTTGTCCGGTAGGCTTGAACTCTATCGGAGTGCTGTAGCTCTTGGGAATCTTGAACAGGTCTTCGAGACCTAACTTATAGATGCCCCATACGACCTGCGGAAAGATTGATGTTTGGATTGTATTTGCTACATCTCTGAACAATACAGCGTTGGCAAACGGATAAGCTGCAATCAGCAGAGGGATTGATATTCCTCCGATAACGGAAGATTTCAAACTGCCTCTGCCTCCCGGAAGTATATATCTGCTGTGACGATGATTCATTACATCATCGAGCCAGTCATCATATACTGGTGCTATGCATTCTTTGATTGGTATGTTAATATTCATTGATTCCTCCAGAAATCGCGGGGGCAGGATTTGAACCTGCGACCTCCTGGTTATGGGCCAGGCGAGCTTCCGGACTGCTCTACCCCGCTAGAAGAGTGATGACGGTCTGCGACGCTGCTCATATGTAGTAGATGTTTATTTTATTCTTCGGAGGGTACAACAAATCTTTCGTTCCAACACAACCTCCGTCATCACTCCACAACACCGGCAGGATTCGAACCTGCAATCAACGGAACCAAAATCCGTTGCCTTTCCTTTTGGCTACGGTGCTTTGAATCTTATCGGCTCCAATCCAGCTTGATAGTTATCTGGTTATCAGCCACTCCTTGCTTCGACAGCTCTATCTTCTTATCGATATCAACTGTTCGCTTTGCAAGCTCCTGTAATGCCTTGATTCGGTCATTCAGAGATGCATCAAGTCCAAACTGGTCTTTGACTTCTCCGCGAGCAATCGCTGTGAATGTCCTCATAACCTCTTCGCCATCAGCTATCGCCTTCATATCCCGTTTTTCTGTCAATTCTCCAATTTTCTTCTTTACATTAGCTCGTGTTAGAAGTTTGGATGCCGTTATCGCCGCATTCTTTGGAGCATATCCAGCTTTTATAGCTGCTTGTTTGCCATTAGCTGTCTTTATATATTCTCTACAGAATGCTTGTTCTCTTGGATTGAGGGCTCTATCTGGATTTGATATATAAGATTCAGGCTTCTTCTGCTTCTTAGTGGTTTTAGTATTCTGTTTATTCTTCTTACTATCTGCCACTTGTTTTTTATCTCCCTTTCTTTGGTATTATACCCCACATCTCATCTTTCCGCTTTATCATTTCCTGCTCCTTCCTCTCCTATACATTTTTACTTCTTATGCCAACCACCATTGCGGTAAATATATCCTCTTGCTTTCATCTCCTTATCAAGCGCTTCTTTTTGGAGTGCTGTGAGATTATATCTCCACATATTAACTGCCATATACTTGACTTCCTCATCATTAAGGTTTTTAATGTTTTTCCCATCGATGATATTGTGGTTTGTCTTGCCATTATCACGAAGTCTTTCCTTCGCCTCAGCCTTTGTCATATTTCTGAAATCCTGTCCGAAATTCTGCTCATATCTACTTCTGGTTTTCTTATAATTCAGATTTCCCATAGGGTCGATATAATATTGTCCGTTATTTCCTTCAGCTACTCTCTTTAAAGCATCCTTTCTACCCATCTCACGGATATCTTCTATCTCCTTATCCGAGAATCCATAATGCTTCATTTCTTCAGGAGAAATATCACCGCGTGCAAATGCTTCTTTTGCCTTATATCTTTCCTTATCAGATGCAGTATATTTCTTAATCGTACTCTTTATAGGATTTCCGTTTTTGTCAAGGCCCAGTCTTTGATTGAGTACTCCATTTACTGCATTTGTATGAGTATCTTTTATCTGGTCATTAGTTAATGCGTTCTTCGCTGAGGTTAATTCTACTTGAGGACGATATCCATTTCCTACCCAGGACATTGAAATTCCCTTGCTGTCGGTTTCATATCCATCAGAGCTTCTCCAAACGCCGTCTTTATTCTTCGTATACTGAAATTTCATTCCTCTATCACCGGTCGTGATTAGAGTAGTATCTGCAGGAGCAGCATCCAATGCATCTCTTACCTGTTTCCAATCCTCTTTACGATTACCTCCTCCGTTGTTATGATTCTTTGAAATATCATTAATCTTCTTTGCTGACTCCTCAGAAGAAAACTTCTTTGTTACTTCCGGAGACTTATTCATTACATCTTTCTGAGCCTTATTCTTCGCCATCTGTTTCTCTTTGATGTCCTCATTCTTGGCAATATCTTTCTGAGCCTTCTTGCCATACATCAAGTCGTTGTTCTGCTCTCTCAGCTTTGCAGCTTCTTTCTTCATCTTGGTTATCTCGGAGCTGGAAAGAGAATCATCTGAATTTGCTTTATGGTCGAGGGCGCTGGCTTTCTCTTCTCTGTCAAGATATGTCTTGATATCCTTATCATTCATACCTTTATCCCGGAGAACTTTTTCCTTCTGTTCTCTCTTAGAGTCTTTAGGAGCTTCTCCGTCTTTCTTCTTAGAAGATTTTTTAGGAGCAGTGATTACAACTTCCATTCCAACATCACCGTCTATACGCTCCTTATATACACGATGACTCTCTGCAGTCTTGCCGGTAGTATCATTCTTCCATTTATCCTTACCTATTTTGGTCCAGGATTCTCCTTCAAATGATATCTTTGAACCGGGCTCAGCATCTATTAATGTTTGAGTGCCAATATCATCCCACCCAACAGCAAACTTCTGGATACCGGCCTTCTTATCCTTCTCTGCCTTGATTTTCTCCTGAGCGGCCTTCTCTGCCTTAGCCTTTCTATTCTCGGTAGCTTCCTTGAATGCCTTGTCTTTAGCTGCTTTATTCCGCTTTTCCTCCCGAGCTTTCACCTTATCTCTCAAAGCTTTAGGTCCGCCGATACTTCCGTCCTTGAAAATCGGAACTCTGGCTCCATTAACGGTTATCCATTTTTCTACTTCTTTCTGTTGCCCCATTTTCCTTCCTCCTTATATCGGCTTGAACTCTACATCAGGATTAATGTCATAATCCAAAATCAAATCTGTATAGGAGATGTATTCTCCTTTCTTTCTTTCGATGACGATTTCATTATCATCTTCTTTGACTTTGGAATTGGTAAAAACAAATGCTTCCGGATACTCCACATAAGAATCTATCTTCGGGTCAAGTCTTTTTGCTTTATCCAAAGCAACTTCATATGTAATCATCTTTTCCTCCTTTAAAATTTATCCCAATCAATCTGGTTCAATCCTGCATTTATCTGAGAAGATACAGTTCTCTGTCTAACCATTTTCTCCAGTTGTGATTCTATTCCTGCGCGGAGAAGAGGAGCGTTATCTACTCTGACCAGCTCGGTGTGACTTGCTATCGTAGCTTTCAGATACTGAGAAAGACTTGCGTGGTCTCTGCAATAACGGCCGGTCTGTCCATCAAACATAAGAACTTGACCTCCAATATTCATCATCGCTATTGAATGACCAGACTTTCTTCCTTTCCAGTCAACAGAAAGCTCTGCTACTGCTCCGTCACCCCAATGTTTCACTTTATTGATAATAGCGGTAGCTGCTTGATTAGCTCCTATCGGCATCCTCTGATAAGCATTAATATCAATATCTCCGCGTCTTCCCTTCAGTAGTATAGTTCGAGTGATAGTATAGTTATCCCATAAATTCTTGGCTCCTCCGATGAGGAAATTATCAGGATTGCTGTAATCAAAATCCATTACAGTCTCACATCCTCTCCAGGTTGTATCACGAGGCATAGCTTCTACATCATAACCTTGTGAACGCAATGCTAGAGCTGCGGTACATAACGCACAATTCTTGTGATAAGCGGTCTGTTTAGGAGAAGTATCAGTGAGATAATTGGAGTTAACAAAAGACCCGACTCTCCTTCCTTCGGGATTCTTCTCTATCTCGTGCATCACTTCAGCTGATAAATCAATATTCTTTTTTTCTCCAAGAATTTTTTTATACTGTGGATAATCGAACTCAGGCCTGACCGCTTTATTAACCGACGGTTTCGCAGGTGCAGGGCTAGGAGTAGGTGAAGGAGTGGATTTAGAAGAAGGAGTAGGAGTAGGTGCAGGGCTAGGAGTAGGTGATGTCTTATCAGCGTTATAAATCCTATGAGCCATCTCACGTATCTTGTCTTGACCTCGTGATTCAAGGCCCATCTCTCTTGCCAGCTTGCTCCTGCGCGTTGCAGATAATCCTCGAAGGTAATTAGCTATCTCTTCCTCTGAGTGAATCCCTTTGCTGGCAAGATGCGTCTTCATTCGAATAAAAGGCTCTACGTGAGCATCGGGCTGCTTTGTCTTTTCCGGATGCTGACGAAGATATGCTTCTCTTCGAGCTTTTAATATCTGAGCATTTTTCTGAGGGTCTTTATCGAATATCGGGATATGCTTTCCGTTCTTCGTAGTGACCCAATATAGAGGTTCTTTATTTGTTGCCATTTTTTCTATCCTCGTATGCTTGCTTTGCTTTGTTCCAATCGTCATTATCGGTAGGTACTTCCCAACCATTCAGTTCATACCAATAATCACGGAGCCATAAAACAATTTGGACATCTGAGGCGGAAGAGAATAATTCAATATTCTTAAATCGCTGCTTCTCCTCATCCCAAACAGCTTTCTTTATAACGAGAAGCTCCAAGACTCTGTCAGCATCTTTACTATAATACTGTGTCTTGTTGACAAGAATCTTGGCTCCAAAATTTTCATTGATGGCTCTCTGTAATTTTTTGATTTGTGGACCAAATGCTTTAGCCATATCTCTACCTCATACATTAATATTATAACCCCTATATAAGATAAAATACAGCGATTTATTATTTTAGGTCTCATCAGTATTGTCGGATATGGCAACTTCATTATCTGCTTGACCGGTATCCAAAACTTTATAAGTCTTCAGGCAATCTCCGCAGACAAGAAGAATGATGTTGTTTTGGATACGATAAAACATTAGAGCTGCGCATTTTGGACATCTCGGAATATTACTCTGCATTATCTGCATCATTTACCTCCTCTCCTCGTGATAACTGCGATTATCGTTCCAAGGCTCACGCCAATGGCTGTGAAAGCCACTCCGATTGCAATAAATTCTTCTATGGTTAATGTTATCATTTATCCTCACTTTCTGCTTGTAAGATACTCTTTATATCTCCACGGCTCTACCAATACTTCACTATCCTTTAATTGCTCTATAAACTTTCGTTTACCGCAATTATTACAGATGATAACTCCACGGCTTAAACTACCCATTACAAATGAACTTTCGTGATGCCAATACCAATGTGAACAATGTAGTCTTATAAATGCTTTTCCAATTTCATCAGCAAGTTTCTTTTTCATACTTCCTCGCTTTCTGCCTTGCCTATGTTGTCAAGAATCTGCAATACTTCCTCTCGACATATCGTGTGTACCCTTTCTGCTTGTACCGTATCATTATGACCATAATAGAAGCTTTCTAACTCATAATCTAATTGCATTATCTCTGCCTTTACATCATCAAGCGGTATTCCGTGTATAACCATTCTTTTTAATCGTTCGCACCATATCTCGTTATGCTGATAGGGATTTACAAGTTTCTTATAATCCTCTTTGGGTATCTCTATAATGAGTTTTACTGTGTCGCTCATTGTTCTTCCTCCTTTACCAGATTCTACTACAATCATCAAATGTTGGATAAGTAGGCGCTTGCTCAGGACTAACAACCTTGATTGTTCCTCTTGCTATATACTGATTGGTGAAAACGTCGTTTTGATATTCCATCGACATATCCTGCATAATACACTCAGCAAATTGCCGAGCCATTTCTTTCATAACATAGTCTGTGACGCGCCTCGTGGCCCCTTCTACTCCCATCGCATCACTCATTCTCATTATTTCTTCTTTGGGAATCTGAGCAAGTTTGACATAGGTGTGAATAGGGTTGCGGAATGTCTCTATTCTGATAATCCCATCTCTACGAGGGTCTTCTTTATACTGCGTACCGCAATATTCACACGTCATTGTAGCACGATTGATTTTTCCACCGCAGCACTCACATATATATTTGTTTCCGGTTAGAATGTCCATTATTCATCCTCCTCAAATTCCCGAAGGAGTTTTTCTGCATATCTTTTTATGACTTGTGCTTCATTGCAAATCGCATTATGAACCGGTGCATCTAAATGGTAATATTTGATGTCTTTGTTGCATTGTTCAATAATCTTCTCAACAATCTTTCGAGGAACGACTTCTATATCTGCCGCATCCACAAACTCTGGATATGCAATACGACGCATATCATTCATTATCTTTTTTAAAGTTACTCTGCCCATCTTCTCCATCCTCCGCTAATATCTGCTTTATCTGCTCACCACACTCATTGGATACCGGTCCAATGCTCTGTATCATTACGGATGCTACTCTGGCGCGGTCTTTAGGGTCAACTCTCTTTAATACATCAATCATCTGGTGTTCGAGTGTATTCATTTTTTCTCCTCTCTGAGCTTTCGCTGCTCCTCCAGATATCTCATATAACAACGATGATGAAATGCTACTGTGGATTTTACTTTCTGTCCTCTGCCAATGATGTTATATTCCCAATTTGTATTATTAGGGTTAATAAAAGCCTCTTCTTTGCAGAAGATACATTTTACAGATTTAAGCATCTTTTGATTCCTTTCCTTTTATGTATTTAAACATATTGGCAACATTCCCATATTCTCTTTTCAAAGTATCGATATCCCAGTTGGCAAGTTCTTTTCTAAGCTTCTCCCACTCCTCATCCGGAGCAGAAGTCTTATCAGGAGCAGATACCAAAGCGATAGAAGTCTGGTCATCAGATATCGCAGCATCTACCTCTTCCGGATTCGCCACCGTGAAAAACCAATCACTTATCATCTCAGCATACTTTTTTTTAGCTTCTTCTAAAGAAGAGGCCTCTACTCTGTGAGAAAATGTGATTGACACATCGTATATCTTTGTCTCGGGATTAGCAGGTTCAAAGTGACATCTCCATAATTCACATCCATATATCTTCTGGACATAATTACCGCAGCCATTTTGCTCATAATTTAGTTTTTCATCCCGGAGCTTATAATGAATACATTCGCTGCATCTTCTTTCAGCTGCGTGCATCTTCTTTCCTCCCTCTTCTAAAGCAATCCAGCTCAGTGTTTTTCATCTCCTGAATTAATACGGTACGATAGCTATCAAGCAGGTCCGCTATCTTACAGATAAATAAATCGGGTCCATCTCCGACATTAATCTTTTTCAACTCCTCCAAAGTTTCATTGACATCGAGTATCTGCGTCATCGCTTCATATCCGGTCATCTTAACCCTCCTTCAAATCAATTAAAAGTGCAAGCTGGTCGTAATCCCTATCCCTAGTCTCCTTATCAGAATAAACCAAACATCCGATGGAGCCATTAAGCATCTGAAAATGAAGTTCGATAAAAAGCCCATCTGCCTTGCTAAACATCAACAGGTCAGTCACATCAATAATTGTCTTGCATTTATCATTACCTCTGAATATCTTGCTCACTTACTCGCTCCTTTACTGAAATAATGTCCTCCGTGTTTGAATAAAGGCTCCTTGCCGTTATATCCGGTAGCGCAGAAATACAAAGCGCCCTCGGATTCATCCCAACCGTTTAATATCATCTCCAGAGCCTCATTGCAATTATCATTCGGGACATAGGAGCCGACACCCGCGGTTGAAAATTGTCCGGGAGCATATATCACCTGTTTGATAGAATCTCCATACCTGCCAGATTGATACCGGTTCAATATCACTCTCATTACAAGAGCTTGCCCTTTCGCGTCTTCTCCTCTTGCCTCTGCCATAGCTTCTTGCTGGAGCAGATATCGTTCTTCCTCAGATAGCTCGTAAAGATTAGACATCCGGATTGCAGGAACAGGTTCATATACTGGCTCTGGATAATGCAATTCAACTACTTCCTCGTTGTAGAATATATGACTCTCGGTTGTCATCGTATAGTTGTGTGATTCATAACTACCGAAACAAGCTGCAATCACCAATAAAATGATAATGATTGTCAATGTTATGAAAGCAACTCTCTGTTCAAACTCTTTATCGCTCACTTGATTTCTTCTTCCTTTAAAATAGCGCTGCGAATAACCCATCCTTCCCATTCAACCTCGGTCAGCTTCTGAGATATCCCGGCAATATCCTCAATATCCATTCTTATCATTCCGAGTTTCTCCATACACTCCGGTCCAATACCATAGTGACGGCTCACCGGATTAGTTAATCCTCTTCCGCATCTGAGACATTTGCAGGTTGCCTCAGCCTGCCCTCTGAGCTTCATATATACCATTCCTTTAGTTTCCTTGATGACTTTGCCGGTCATCGTTCTCAAAGGCATCGGGTTATCATTATTCCACTTAGCCATAAAATCGAATCTAGCATCAGCTTTCTTGGTCATATACTGCTTTACAGTAATCTTATATTCAACCGCTTTCTCAGCTTCCTGAATATGATTGTCTCCAGCCTCAGGAGCAGCCTTTTTGACCGGTGAATAGAGTTTTATATCTAATTGACCGGAAAGGCTCTTATTGCTCGAAATAAACGCGCTGACACTATCGTAGTGCTCTCCGTTGACCTCTATGGCTCCGGACCAATTTTTTAAGAGTGCAAGCATCTCGATATAACCCTCCTTGCTTTCATAATCTCGATATAACTAGGTAATTTGATTTCATTTTCATCGCAGAAATCATCTGAACCGCAGTAGGGACAATAAGGAACTTCCTCATAAGCAGGTGAGCCCCAAAACTCTCCTCTGCTCTCTGATACCATTTTTGGAGAAGAAAAACGCTCTCCGCAATCTTCACATCTCAGCATCTTCGTCTTCCTCCTCTAAGTCGATATCATCCAACGGATTACGAGAATAATGTTTAGGACTGCTTATGATTTCCTCCGCCATTTCTTTTGCCAGAGCTTTTACCTCGGCATCTCTGGTCTCCTTATCCTCCGGATGCTTGAATCTGATTGTCTTTTTCTCACCGGTCTCCATATTGGTAATCTCAGCTCTGGTACAGAACCCATCATCTGCAAATTCAACGCAGGCCTCGAAGGTATCAAACAAACCATTACCGCAAAGAACTCTACCTGCATATTTGTTAACCACATATCCGGTTGTGTAGATTGATTTCTTCATATCGGCTCCTCCTCTCAGAGATACTGTCTGTAACCCATAATCGATGCAATCTGCGCTCTCTTCAGGTTTACATATTCATCAAAAGTTAAAGGTCTGGCTGACCTGCCAAAAACGTGATACTTGCGGTCAGTCGGAAAAGATTCCTCCAACATCTTCTTGATGCTCGGGATATCATCCCTGCTACCCCACATCTTGGATATCAAATACAGATTAACAGCTGTTCCGTGATTAGTCATCTTCCTACCTCCTCTATCTTGTAGATGTCCAGCGCTGATGCTCTTGTCTCAAAACAGATGTAGCTAATCAGCTCATAAAGATTCTTAGCTTCGAACAACTTCTGATTGCCATCTTTGAAATATACTCTGAAAGTTATCATCTTGATTTCTCCTAGTGATTTGAGTTTGGAGGGGTTATTCGCCCCTCCGTGGTTTTACTTATTTCATTCTGTTGATAAGGGTTCTGAAATGATAGCATTGGATGTTATATCCGCCGGCTCCGATTGTCTCAACCTTGGCCTTGCCTCTTTCACCGATGATGTAACCGTTCAAATCTCCTTTGGCTCCGATTCTAAGATTAGTCGCATCTGTGATAGTTCCGGTTATCTCATTGGTTCTTTCAATGATGAAATCGTACTTAGCATCTGCTTCTCTATCAAGGTCCTTATTGAGCTTCTCATAGTTAAGAGCATCACGCTCGATATAAGGGGTTATCCATTTCCAGGATGCGTGGAACTTTGCATCGGCTGCTCTCCACTCAGCATCTTTCTCCTTATTGATTCTCGCGCGCTCCTCTCTGTCCTCAATCTTAAATCTGCCGTTGTTATACCAATCTGCGTGAGCCCTGCTTGCTGCGAACCACTCCTCTCTAGCAACCTTGTAATGAGGAAGTGAATTCTCATAAGATTCGCGGACTCTATTCTTCCAGTTATTGAGGAACTCAAGAATGACGGTGATATTTCTGCTGGCTGCTTTCTCGGTCTCAGCTACAAGCATTGCCTTGTACTCATCGAGTGCTTTCTGAGCCTGCTCCAGCTCTCTGGTCGTGATTCTGATATCGCGCTCTGAGTACCAGTAGGGGTTATTCTCCCAATTAGAAGCCTCAGCTTTGCGGATACGCTCCATCTTCTTTTCGAGCTTTGCGATTTCCTTCTCCTTGCCTTCGATTCTCTTCTGAATAAATTCGATGCTTGCCATAATCAATTCCTCCTAGTGTTTTAAGTTGTGCTAGTTTACAGTGATAAACAGATGATTTCCATATCATCATAAATATAATATAACACATTTAGCGGGATTTCAACCGTTTTTAATCAAAAAAATCAAGGGCTGCAAACCCTTGATTTTAGTGGATTTCTCAATCTTCGAGGAGCTTGGAATCTATCATTTCCTCGATTCTTTGCATTATTTCGGGGTTATCATCAAGGTATCCATAAACCTTCTTTTGGCCTTGGAGCTTCTCTTTAATAACCTCTCCGGTTTCAATATCCTTGATACTATACCAAGTTCCGGATTGAGTAATGATATCAAAATAAATGGCTTGGTCTATCAAGTCGGTTAGATAATCAATCCCGATATCAAAATTGATTGTATACTGACCAACGTGGCGATTAGGTCGACAAAATTTTGTCTTTACCATATTGACAAGAATCTTCTGACTATCCGGTTCACCAGAGCTTCTTGAAATCGTTTTGCCGTTCTCATCAACATAGGAGCCTTTCATAAATTGGATACGAGTGGTGCAGAAATGCTTCAGTGCTCTTCCTCCGGGAGTATTCGTCTGTCCTGGGATTGTCGAATTTATTTTATCTCGGAGCTGATTGATAAAAATAACCATACAATTATTCTTTGCGCAGATACCATTTATCTCCCTGCAAAATCTAGTAAGTGCTCCGGATATACCTCCGACTCTTGCATCATCGGTTAAGTCTTTGCCTAAGTCTTTTTCTGCGGTCAAGCACGGAATACTATCAAGAACCACCAATCCAACTTCTCCGGTAAGGATTGCGTCCTTGATAACCTGAAAGATATACTCAGCTGATTCGGTCTTCGGCTGATACAGGTTGAGCGCATCAACATCTACTCCAATCTTTCTAGCCCATTCGATGTCCAGAGTATTCTCTGCATCTATATACAGGCTCTCTTTATCGGGATAAGTGTTCTGAAAATTTGCAACGAGGTCCAGAGATGTCGTAGTCTTTCCGCCTCCTTCCTCTCCAAAAAATTCAACCAATCGTCCAAGAGGAAGTCCGCCATAAGTGATGTAATTCATCTTAGGACTGGTGAACGGAATTTTCTGATACTCATACACTGGCATTCCTTTTGTGAATGCTTCGTCCTTGACCTCCTTATTTACTTTATCCATTATTGCATCGAGTTTACTACCCATACTATCTTCCTCCATTGAAACTCGTCATCTCTTCCTCAGCCATTCGATGACTTAATACTTTCTTGCAGCTGCCAAGCAGCTCCTGTGCATTCTCCACCTTGCCTTTCATTATCTTATAGGCTCTTGTATAGGCTGCGGAAATAATAGCCTCCTCCTGGCTGGCAAGCTCTGCTAAGCTGTTTTTATCTGCGACTGTACCTTTATCTAAGGAATCTCTAGAATTGTTATACATCTCTTTATAAACAGCCTTGGCAATATCATCTCTGATGCCGAGCCTTTCAGTCATAGCTCCTGCGAAGTAGATATAAGTGGACAGATTCATACAGAAGTCTTCCAGCTCTTTTGTGGTCGCCGGGGTCTCTCCATCACAAAGACATTCTTTGATGAATTCAACATACTTGTCAAGGTCTTTGCAATAAGGCTTGATAATGCTATCAACAACGTTATCAAGCTTCGCTGCATTATCCTCAACTCGTTTCTTGATATCTTTCTGCGATTTCATTTAGCAGCGCCTCCATATCATAATCATAGAACACTCGTTTCTTAGCCGCAGGTATCTCGATACTCTCATATAGGCCATTACCGAAATCTACTGGAAATTTGCTATCGTACCGGATACTCTTTACATTAATGTCTTTCAAATCCTGAAGCTCTTGGATTGGAATGAATCTCGTGACCCCTTTATCAATCCACCAACAAATGATACCTGCATATACTCCAGGGATTGCCGATTTCTCAAGCAATCCCTCCCACTGTGTCTCGGTTATATTCGAGAAAGGCAATGTATTGCCATGAACCGATTTACATTCGAAGTAAAATTCATTCGGCTCCCGATACACGATAAAGTCGCAGATATTAGAGCTGCCTCGGTATCCGGTGGTCTGGTCGTGAATCCTATCGATAGATACATCATTAATCCGCTCAAAGCATTCTTGAACAACTTTCTCGAATTTCTTTCCTCTGTTTACACTCATTCTGTTGCTGCCTCTACAGCACCGATTGCCTCATCAAGAGAGCTGTCAATTTCTTCAAGAGAATTAAGAGCCTCCTCCATACTCTCGATTGCAGATTCCGCTACCTCATACTTGTCCGAGCCCTGCAGATTCTCGGGCATATTATCAAGGTAACTCTGCTCATCACCGTTTGCACATTCGATGATATCCCGAGCCTCCTGAATTTTACTCTGCGCATCGCTGAGCAGCTCTGATGCTTTATTAAGTTCTTTTCTTCTCTCTTTGTTCATTTGATTAATCCTTTCTGCATAACGCTTTATAATGACAATAATCACAAGTGGTTCTTGGTACATCATCTGCTACCGGTGGAACTTTCATCCTCTTGACATAACTATCACATTCTTCAATCCTTCCTACAAAATCCTGCTTCATCTCATCGGTCGGAGTAAATAAGAAAGATTTCATATCCAGGACATCTCTGCTGATATACACGAAGATGACATCATCGATTTGCAGCTCCACCGAATAGGCTGTTCCTTGATTGAAATGTTTAGGGTCAACTCCCTGTCTGGACCAAAACTTGTTATTAGTCTCGGTCTTTATCTCCAGGATATAATACTTGCCTTTGTATCTAATGATACCGTCACAGAGAAAACTGACATTGAGGTTCTTATCGTATAGCTTAGTCTCAAACTTACCTTTTTTGAAATTCGGTTTCTCTCGGATTTCCAGATAATCAAGATTCCTGCTTTCGACATAATCCGCTACATTAACATACTCACAATCAATCTTGTTTTTCTTCATATCAAGAACTGATTGTTGGATTCTCTGGTGAATATCAGACCCTGAATTACAGATGCCGATGAAAGAATATGTTTCTAATCCGGTTTCTTCCTCAGCTCCGGTCACGATGTAATACATCTGCCTCAAACAATTCATTGAAGAAGGCTTATAGGATTGACTCCCTTTCTGCTTGTTCTTTTCATCAGTTAATTCGATACTACGCTTCAGCTCGGATAAGAATTCCTTCTCAACAGGAAGTTCCTGCTTTGCCTCATCGATTAACCGTATCACGTTTTTCAAACTGTTTCTTGCCATATCAAATCCTCTGCACGTATTCAAAACCCATATTCATAAATATGTTGGCGTGTCTTATCGCTTCCTCTTCGTGATGAAATTTCCACGTGATTGCATCCGGCTTCTCCTGGATTGAAAAGTCTCCGATGACAGAGCAGTTATACTCGGCTCGGAGCAGAGTCTTTGCTTTCTGTACCTTGTACTTATCAGCACTCGTGATAACTACTTTGCCGTTTGACATTTTCTTCTTCCTCCTTTATGCTTATTTACCTTGAGCTTATTGAGAGTTTCAATCCAAAGGATTTCATCAACATCTCCAAGGCGATTGACAAAGCACCACCAAAGAGTACTGTGACATACCCCGGTTTCTGATTCTACTGAAAAAAGAGTAGCCTTCTTCGTCGCAGTGTATTTCTTGGCCCATCTCTTTATTTCTTTATCAGTCCATTTATAATGCCCGTACTTATTCATCTAATCCCTCCTGTTAAAGAGCAGACCCTAATCGGGATTAGAATCTGCTCTTACTTGATTACTCTTCTTCCTGCGAATCAGAGAGCAGGGCAAGAACCTGCGTTACATCACCATCTACAATCTTGAGTGAGCGGTCATTGCCGTATTCAATCTGAATACTCTCGGATTCATTAGCCTTTATCTGCTGAACAAGCATCGTGATATCAACCTTGCAGGTGAATGCCTTGAATCCTTTACTTTCCAGATAAGTAATGGATTCTACGCCATCGGACTGCTTGCTGGATACATCGATGCCTTCCTTGGTAAAAGTAAGAACGATTGCCTTGTCATCATAAGCTCCGACAAAGAGACTGATTCTGTCAAGGAGAGAAAGGATAGCTGTCTTGTCAACTTTACATCTGCTCTTGAACTTTTCATCCAGCATCTCGCTGATAACTCCGATTTCAAAATCCTCGACGCCTTCCATCGTATGTCCGTAAATGATGCAATCCTTGGATACAAACTGAAGGATATCATCTCCCTGCTTATATACTGATATCTTCTCCTCGGTCATAATGTCCAGAAGATTCATCAATTCCGGAGAGATAAGAGTAGGCTCTTCAAATATCTGAGTATTAAGGCCGCACATCTTGAAAGTATCGGTGGTCACAACGCGGTCAGCTACGTAATATCCGGTATATACCGGCTCCTCCATCGTGATTGCAAGTGAAGCCTTGCAGGTATTGAGAATGGTTTTAATGGTAGCAAGTTTAATCTCGGTGAAAGGCTTGCCCTTGATTGATACAGGGTCCGGATACTTAATAAGTTCTCCGTTCTCATCCAGAGGAAGTTCAATCTTGTAACTACCATTGGCCTTGATAGTGAGTATCTGACCATCAAGCTCCAGAACAACATTCTCACTGGTGAGCTTGGAGATGAGCTTTGAAAACTGCTCTGCCTGAACCACTACATAGAAATCATCACCTTCGACATCCTTCTGCAGAATGTAGAGATAATTGGAAGCGTCGGTCGTGATAAGCTTGAGCTGCTTATTCTTCAGCTCGATTGCCATCAACGATGTGAGCGGAATCATCTTGTCGCAGCTTGCACCCTTGATTGCCTTTCCTACCATCTCCTGAAATACTACGGTCTTGCTTGAAAACTTCATTTTGTCCCTCCTGGTTATTTAATGATATTGAAGAATTCCTGCCTCAGCGCCGGATTGTTCATAAATCTTCCGTTGCAACAGGAAGTCTTAGTCTTGCTTCCTACCTTCTTGATACCTCTGGCGGTCATACAGCTATGACTTCCTTCGATAACTACGATGATATCCTCGGTATTGAGAATTCTCTTGAGTACATCGTAAATGTCTGTGCCAATCCTCTCCTGGAGCTGTAATCTCTTAGCGCACATATCTGCGACCCGAGCAACTTTGGAAAGTCCAATGACCTTGCCATTCGGGATATAACCGACTGATACGTTCATATCATACATCAGCGCCATGTGATGCTCGCAGTAACTGAATACCGGAATCTTGTCAATTACTACGAGGTCGCCGGTTGTCGTGTCCTCAAAACATTTATCGAACTTCTGGGCAATCTCTTCGTTGGTATATCTCATACCCTCGAAGACCTCCTGATACATCTTGGCAACTCTCTTAGGAGTTTCCTTCAGACCTTCTCTCTCGGGGTCATCTCCAAGAGCTTCGAGTAACATCCTTACCGCCTGCTCCACTTTATTAGAATCTATCTCTTTCATTTCATACTCCTCTCATATCCTTATCCCAGATTATTTTATGCATCTGGAGCTGAACCCTACAATCCTGCAATTTCTTATCCTGGAGATATTTTACAATATCTACTGGTTGAATCTTATCGAATACTGGACTGAAAAAAATCTGAGGGGTAGAAGTCATTCTCTCGATAACCGTCAAAGCTCCGTTCATATCCGCTCGGTTACCTACTACAAACTTGAGAACATCATCAGGAGTTAACTCATTAACGAGGTCGATGCTCATCTTATCCTCCATACCACTGGATTTACATTTCCAATCCATAGTATAGAAAAGATTTCCTTTTGATGCGCCGGGCACTTCTATCTCACAATTCTTGCGGTAATCAACAATGAATTCATGTTCTATCGGGAATCTCTTAGGAAACTGACTTCCGTTGGTCTCTACGTTCACCTCATATCCAGCATCGACCAGAGTCTTGAGGAGCTTTTCAATGCCGGGATGTATAAGAGGCTCGCCCCCGGTCACGGTTACTCGATTACATCCGAAGCCTTCGACCCTCTCCATAATTTCTGGAATGCTCATTACGGAAGGAGCCTGTGAAACGAATACATCAGAAGATTCTTTCTCTTCTACACACGCATATCTCGAATCACAGTAGGTGCAATGAAGATTACATCCAAAGAGTCGGATGAATGTGCAGGGATAACCAGCACGCTTGCCTTCTCCTTCTATGCTACTGAATATCTCTACGACTTTCATTCGTCTTCTCCTCTCTCGTAGGTGGCGACATTGCCTTCGCTCTCCTGAACGGATACTTTGTAGCAATATCCGGTTTCACATAACTCGGTAACTTCATCACAAATCCATTTAGCGATATTCTCCGCGGTAGGATTGAAAGCGAACAGCTCATTCAAATACTTATGGTCGAGCTTTCCGTGGATTGCCTGCTTCACCTTGGCGAAGTCCACAATCATTCCGAAGTCGGTGAGCTTCTCTGCCTTGCAATGAACGGTGATTATCCAATTGTGACCGTGAAGCCCTTCGCATTTGGATTCATAAGGAAGTGCAAGGTTGTGAGCACCTGCAATTTCCATTCTCTTTGATATGGTATACATATTAATCCTCCTTTTCTTCTTCGTGGATTTCAATATCCTGAAATCCCAGCTGTATCAACGCATCTACGGTATCATCGTAAAAATCTTCTTCATCATCATAGATAGCTTTGATTGTTACCTCTTTCATATGTCCTCCTTATCCTCCCAAGGAAATACAATCCATTTGTCTTCCTTCTTGTACTTATAAACCGCCGGATGTACTCCTAAGATATTCTCTTTGTAAAACATCGTTACGATTGTCCAATCAGGCTTCTCCTCTAAGGAGCTGTCTCTGCAGTAATGAAGAAGTGATTCTCCGGAATCACAGATATCGTCGACAATCATACAATCCTGGCAAGGAGCCATAAGCATCGGGATATGAAGTCTATGAGATAACATAACCGCAAGGATAAGGCCTCCTCTAGGAAGTCCGTATATTCCGGACAGTTTGACCCCTTTATATGTCTTGGCGATATCATCTACAAAAGATTCTACCTGCTCCCAAGTCACAAATTCTTTTTCTGCCATCATTTCCTCCTTAATAAATTATTTTGTTTTTCTCTGCGTACTCTGCATAAAGCATCTTCGCAGGCTCTCGGCTCATCTGCTCGATATCCAGGACTTTCTTGCTGGTGCATTTATTCTGAATGAATCGATACATAAAATCATCTCGGAATCCAATCCTCTTGCAATCCTCGGGCAATCCGGATACATATACCTTCTTAATATTCGCCCACATAATAGCTCCGAGACACATCGGACAGGGATATCCGGTAGCATAAAGCTCACATCCGGTTAAGTCATAAGTCCTGAGCTTCTTACACGCTTTTCTTATCGCCATAATCTCTGCGTGAGCAGTAGGGTCATTATTCGAAAGCACGTGATTCGATGCTACGGCGATAATCTTATGGTCTTTAACAATCGCAGCTCCGAAAGGGCCTCCCTTGTTCTGATTCATTGTCTTGCGAGCCTCTCGGACTGCAAGATTCATTATGAAATCTTCTTTTGATTTATTCATATGCTCTCCTTCAAAGCAGGGTCATCAACCCCGTTAGCTGCGAAAGCGGCTGCTCTGTCAATACAAGTTCCGCATTTACCGCAGGGCTTTTCTCCTCCCTTGTAACAACTCCAAGTCAGTTCATAAGGAGTGCCGAGTTCAAGACCCATCTTGACAACTCCTGCCTTGTTGAGATTAACCAGAGGAGCCACCAGATGAACCTTGCCGTAAGTTCCGAGTGAGATTGCAAGGTCCATTGCATCGGTAAAGGCCTGAGAACAATCCGCATACGCATTACCAGCTGCGTCATCTGCATGTGCTCCGAGATAGATATCCACTTCATCATCGGGATACAAGGCCATTGCAAGAGCTGCGACCGATGAAAGAAGAAGGCCATTTCTGAAAGGTACATAGGTTGTAACCATTCCTTCTCCATTCATTTCAATCTGCTCAGCATATGAATGCTCCGGAATTTCCTCGGTAGACTGCTTGAGTAAAGGACAATTACTATCGTCCATAATACCGGTCTTGGATAAGTCGATTACTCGATGCGATACTCCGTAGTAATCAGCTACTTTCTGAGCGCATTCCAGCTCCTTAGAATGACGCTGACCATAAAAGACGGATACGGTGGTTACATTTGCCTCTCCTACATCCTTAATGGCGGCTGATACGCAAGTAGTTGAATCGACTCCTCCGCTGTTTAGAACAATTGCTTTTTTCATCTTAATATTCCTCCTTAGAATAATCTTTTTCTCTGAATCTGAGGAGGCTTGTATTCAATCTCCTCAAATTTCTTTTTCATATATCTCGCATTGTGCATTATGCGTTTATCCCTGCTCTCTGCAAGTTCATCTAATGTGAAACCGAACTCTTCGATTGTCTTGTTGAACTCCTCGATAGCCTCCTTGGGAAGATGGGAATAATGGCTCTTCAGATGAGCTTGCTGACTGCTCACTGTGACCATTCCGACATCGGTCATTATTCCGCCGGTGGCTCCTGTCATTATCCACGAAGTACTATCTGCGGATGTGATTGGATACTTGACCAGCAAATCTCTGTCTGTCATTCCGAAAGCGTGGACCTTTACTTTAGGATTTGAAGACCTTGATATTGTAGAAAAACATTTATCTAGGAATCTGTCTCTGGTAGCAGCTGATTTACCAACCATTCCTCCGAGAGCTATATACGGGATATGATTACCGTTTTCATCGGTCCACTCCAAAGCTCTCTTCAAAAATTCAATCGGCTCTCCTACATGAAATGTATAGAGCAGACCTTCGGGCTTCTTCATCTTAGGTCGCATATACAGATAGTTTTCCCAAGTCTTCTGAGCTGCTTCCTTTACCTCCTCAGCTGAAGGCAATGCTCCGGAATTTCTATCTCCAGGAATCACGTCTATCTGACCATAGAGGTCAATATAATCAGCTCTATCGTTAATCCATCTAATGTATTCATCCACATCGATGACCTTACCCTGCGTCCAAGCGGAAAATGCTCCGGAATCGATAAAAAGCTTTCCGTGTGATGATATCATCTCCTTATACTTGTCAATCGCTGTCTTGTCCAGATAACTGAAAAGCATATTATGTTCAAGCTCTTCTGATGCAACCGCCATAATATTTGCTTTCTCTGGACCTACCATATACAGTTCCATTAGTTCCTCCTTTAGTTTTATGATTTTCTCGACTTGTGCTTTCTGGTCTCCTCTGGCATAGGATAATAAAACATTATCTCCTTCCGGGAGTAACACGCTTGCTCTTTTGGATAAGCTGCCGCCGTCGGCTCCTGCAAAATATAATTCAGTCAATAGTTGCTTCAGCACTCCTCTCGTAAACACATCGGTTTCAAAGTACAACTTGTATATTGTATCTAATATCTTGCGATGAATGATTGCGAGGTCAGCCAGCTTCTGATTCAGCTCGTATGAGAATAGTCTATCATATCCAAATTCATTTAAAAGATTTATTTTCTGGGCTATCCCTTGACCTGCTAAGAATATCTGCATAATCTCTTTTGTCGCTCTCTCTCTGGCGGGATGCTCATAGGATAACAAGATGTTGGCTCCGCCGCTCCACATCTTTCCAGGAGTTGCATCAGGATATCCGGAAGAATCTCCTGCATAAATCAAATCAATCATACTTCCACCGCCTCTCCGTACCAAGCTCTCGTTACTTCGACATCACACTTGATTGGCATTCCAAGTATCTGTTCTGCCGCCTTACTCATTATCTCAGATAAAAGCTTCTTACCTTCAGCTGCGGTTTCTTCAGGACACTCTCCAATTAATTCATCGTGAACTGGTAGCAATAATCTGAACCCGATATCTTTCATTCGCAGGTCCTTACCGACCATTATCATTGCTGCCTTGGTAACATCAGCTGCGCTTCCTTGGATACGAGCATTAACGCATTGTCTGATTGCATCTGCTATCTTGGCTCCATTATCGATGATAAGGATTCCTTCTTCAGCAGCCTTGTCAAAGATTTCTCTTTTCTCTTTACCCCAGCAACCGTCCAACTTATTCAAATAATAATTGATTCTATCCTGAGGAACTTCATCATACTCCGGGACATTCATAAAGTCAAGCAGGTCATCATCCGGAGGCGCTCCGTCTTTCCATTGAAATTCAAATTCCGGAAGTTGGAGATTTGGAAGTCTTCTCTTTCTGCCGCAGACCGTAGTTACATAACCTTTTGATTCGCAGAATATCAAGCTATCTTCTTCGAATTGTTTAATCGCTGGGAATCCTCTAAACACGCTCGATTTAATTTCTCTGGCCTTATCTACCGAGCAATTCAACTGCTCTGCTATTGAGGCTTCTCCACGGCCGTAGAGCACTCCTAAAAGGATACTCTTGGCCTGCGTTCGTCTTTCCTTGCCCTCTTTGTTGGTCTTATCTGTCTTCTTGCCATTCTCATCAAGATAAAACTCAAGGCAATCTTCATAAGGCTTGTTGAATGCTTTACTAGCAATCTCTGAATACAAATCCTTTCCTGCCATAAAGGTTTGATACATCTGGTCATCACCCTGCTTTTTACAAAGAGCTGCAAGACATTTTGGCTCCTGCTGTGAGAAGTCAGATGACATCAGAACATATCCGGGAGATGCTACAAACATCTTTCTGATATCTTTATTGTGTGAAGGGATATTCTGGAGATTAGGGTCGCTACTTGAAAATCTACCTGTATCGGCTCCGTACTGATTGAAAGAGCAATGAACCCTCCCGTCATTAGGATTTGCACATTGAGGCATCTTCTCAATATAAGTCGTGAGCAGCTTCTTTATTTCTCGATATTCCAAAACCGCTTTGGCAATCGGATGTTTTATCTTCGATAAGATTTCTTCTCCGGTGCCTCTCGGATTTCTTTTGTCTACCGGCTTTACCTTGAGGACATCATAAAGCATAATTGCTATCTGTGATGAAGAACTGATGTTGATTGGATATTCTAGTTTATTAGCTGCTCCCTGCTCCTCTCTATATCGGTCCAGATGCTCTCCAAATTCATCACATAACCGATAAAACTTCTCCTCAGCCTCTTTGAGCTTCTCAGTATATTTATCACGCAGCTCCTGAATGTATTTAGCATCAAGCAAGATACCGTTGTCTTCCATATCTGCAACTACTGAGATGCAGGGCATTTCAATATCTTTAAACACGTGATACATATCCTTGATATCTTGACGGTCGGTATCATCAGTTAAGTATTTCCTCTGATAATCACAGAGTTCAGTCGTGATAACAGGGTCGTGAGCTGCATATAAGAATCCAACATTATATGGAATCATTGTAAAAGGAATACCCTTAAACAAATCATCAAATCTGAATGCATCTCCTTTGCCATCAAGGCAATATTTATTATGGAGCTGCTTGAGGTTCTTATGCTCCTCATTTTCATTAAGAATCCTGCTCGCTAAATAACCGTCCCAACTGCAATAAATATTGGATAATCCAAATGCTCTGAGGAATCGGATATCAAACTTAGCATTAAACATATCAATCAAAGGATTCTTTGTCAAGAGTCTTTTGAATTCATCCAATACAAAATCAGCGGGCAACTGACCGCTGGCTCTTTCTCCGGTTATATAGGATATATGATTTAAAGGAATATATGAACCTTTCTGGTTGTGAGAATAGATGCAGATACCTGCAAGATGATTTTGTAAAGGGTCCAATCCATCTGTTTCAGTATCGATACTTATATATTCATTACCGATGCATTCGCTGATGTAATCGTGGAGAATTTCTTCTGTATTAATAACTTGATATTCCTCTTTATACTGACCCAGATTAGTCTCCACGGTGGCCTTAATCTGATTAATACGAGAAAGGATATCATTCCCGCCCTTGATAGTAGGGAGTGATACCTGTTTTCTCTTGGATTTGGATACTATGGATAAGTCGTGAGCTTTACTGATATTTCTGCTCGGAGTAAATAATGCCATCTTATTCTCCTTCCGGATATTTATTTGAAGAACGGGGTAAGGATTCGCACCCTACATAACATCACACTCTCTTCCATCAGTGACCCTTGTATAATCAGCTATTCCGCTGTGGTTATATACAGAGGGAGTCGAACCCTTAGTGATGTCTATCTGATATTAGCGTCTACCTATTCCGCCACCCGCTCTGAGAAATTATTTAGAACTCTTCCTCTTTGGAGCCTTTTCCGGACTTAGCAGGGGTGCGCCTTGAACTCCTCTCGGTCCTGGAGCTGCGCTGCTCTCTACCGGATTTACGAGAACGCTCTTCTTCCTCCTCCTCTTCATCGTCCTCGTCTTCAACATCGCGCCTGCGGCCTCTGCGTTTTACCGGCTCCTCTTCATCGTCATCATCTGACGGAGGGAAATCACCGTTCCTGTTAGAATCCATATTCTCAAGGAAGTACTCCATATCATCGGCGGTCTTATCAAGGACCAGCCCTCCGAGAATCTTGGGAATCTCAAACTCGGAAAGCTCGGTGTCGTCCTCATCGGTGTCGAAAATCTGATAATCGGTCTTCTTATCGTTGGGCTTGCCGTGACGCTCTACCTCGAAGATATGATTAATGATGGATGAACCCTTCTTGGTAGCTCTCTGGCAAACACCGACAAGGTTATCAAACATAGACTTGCCTCTGTCCCAAATCTGAACCTCGTTATCCTCGATATTAAACAGAGGGATGAGAAGTCTTGCCTGAACCGGGATTCTCTCCCTGCAGAAAGGACAGTTTTCGATAGGCTCGTCGTATTCTCTGAGACAATTTACATACCTGTCCTTGCCGTTAATCTTAATCTTATGAACCGATGTTCCTTCGATATCATCAACCGACTCATAGAGAAAGCGAACCGCTTTAACCCCTTTGTCCTTGGTAATCTGGAAGAAACCGCCGCCTCCCTGTCCACCGTACTTGTCTGCATCACCTGCTTTGAATCTTGCCATAATTACTTTGCCTCCTTCTTTTTGCTAGTCTTTTTCTGAGATGAGTGATTGTTCTTCTCCATACGATACGCTCTGGCAAGCTTGAGTATCTTTACAATCTGGTCCTTATCTGCCTTGGTAAGGGCCTTGTTGTATGTATAGAGATTGTCAAACAGATGCTTGATAACTCTGTTGGGAGTGATAGCATTCTTCTCGGTGAATGCCTTGCTGCTCACCGCCAGAGTGATGGAAGACATACTGAAGTTGAACTTACAGTACATATGACCTCCGACCTTGAAAGCTCTCATATTGATATCCGTAGCGGGCTTGAAAATCTCATCACCCTCGGATTTAACCTTAGAGAAAATGAACTCCATCGCTTCGGTTATATAAGGCTCCATCTCCTTCTTCTTGCGAGGCTGAGAAGACTTCTTAGGAGCTGCCTTCTTAGGAGCTGCCTTAGCCTTGCCCTTAGCCTGAGCAGCAATCTCCTTGCCAACCTCAGCAAGGGGTGTTCCGTCACCGGCAAGCTCATCTGATACCTCAGGAGCCGCGGGCTTCTCTACGGGCTTGGCAACCTTCTTAACCTCTTTCTTAGCCGGAGCATCTTCAAGGGGCTTGTACCAGCGCTTGAGGGTTGAGGTGGTGCAGGACTTGGTCTTGCCGGTCTCATCGACATAAATCACGGTCTTGCTCTTCTCGTTGACCTCGGTAACCTCGATGATGCTTCCACTGTTGATGTGACTGTACTTCATAAAAATTTCCTCCTGTTTAAAAGTGTTTGAGTTGGCTTGTCATCGTCAGCGGTCAAGTTGCCGTCTTAACCGGACCCGCCGGAGCGGGTTTCGACTTATTTACCTACCTTTCCAAGAGCTGCCTGAATGAATTCAGGGAAATCAGGATATTCAATCTCTTTAACAAGTCTGTCAACACTCTTCTGGAAAACCTCCCGGTCACACTTGTCTTCACCCTCATAAGTATAAACCAGCTCCAGATAATTAAGGCTCTGAGCCATCTTTGCAGCCTTGATAAGATTCTTGCCGTACTCCTCTGCATCCTGATAAGGTGAGCAGCCCTTGCAGCTCCAGTTTACTCCGAAGACAATGGGTTCATCTTCGCAGGTTCCGTTCAAGGGATATACAGACACCTTTAAAGATTCCTTGATGTTGGAAAGGGCTCTCTCAAGTGCACGCTGCTGAAGTCTTGTAAGTTTCATCATATAAATTACCTCCGAGTTGTTATAGTAGCTTGTCATCATCAGACGCTGGGTTGCTATCCCTTGCGTGACCCCTCGATGAGGGGTTTCGACTTAAAATCCGATTTCTCTTCTTGCTTTACTCGCCATAGCCAGCGCCAGTGAGGACTTAGCTACGAGCTGGTTATTAATATCGAGGGTCACGTGATATCTCTCATTAAAAGCCTTCTTGATAACAGTGATATCATTTGCATGAATCTCTACCTTGAAGTTCTTGCTCTCTAATGTAATCATAAAATTTTACCTCCGAGTGATTTGAGTGGATTAAAGGTTAAGAATCTGGTCTGCCCAGCAAAGCAATTCGGATTCGGTCATCCAACCGTGCTGGAATGCATAATTGACTTCCCACGCTCCGAGAACGCCTGCCTCCCAAAGCTCATCGAACCTGCGCTGCTCCAGCATCATAAGAATCATTGTGTTTGACATAAGCATTACCTCCGTCTGAGTTTTTCGAGTGATGATAGTGTTCTGAGTATTATCCGGGGTTCGAATCAATCGCTGGCGCTTGGCTCATCAATCGACCGTACTGACCTTCGTGATATCAACTATCATAAATATAATATAACACATTTATATAGAAAGCAACTATTTTTTTAAAGATTTTGAAGGGCTGAAAAGCCTTGATTTCTGTGACTTTTTGAGCTTTGTTTCACAGACTAAACCGTAACCCTTAGCCCGAGCCTCTGGATTTTTGAGCTTTCTCCCGCATCTGAGACAATACTGATATTCTCTAGGCTTTTCCGGTATCTGATTATCACACATCAAGCTACACATATCCTCAAGGCTCGTTATCTCTATTTCTTTTCCCATCACATCACCTCTGTTAGAATATCTTCTATAATAAATTCCTCTTCAACTGCTCCGGTCACGATATTCTGCTGAGCTTTCTGACAAAATCTCATTATATCCAAAAGCTCTCGGTTACTCCTCTTGTTCAAATGCTTCTTTGCATTCATTATTTGCCAAGGAGTTAATCCGGTTGCTTTACTGATATCAGAACTCTTGCAGCTCTGAACTTGCAGTACCGCTTTCGCGTTGTTATACAAAACCGATATCATTACCATTGTAGCCTCACCGACTGCAAGGCATTGATGATAGAGTTCGAAGGCAAGATTCACTTTGATATCCAGGACAGCATCAACAAAATCGAATATGGCATCCTTTGGTGGCTGATAAATTAATCCGGCTTCGAGTAAGTCATCGAATACTTCATCAGATGATAAGTCTGGACCTCCCATTTCTGCTGAAGCATACATATAATTTGTTATTTTATTGATTTCGAGTAAACATCGACCATAATCATATTCACAGAACTCCATCAGCTTATCACAATTCTTATTACAAAGAGTGCTATCTTTTTGGATATACTTTTTCAGGATTTCCGGTTTGAGCGGCTCAAAGTCTACAATAGCATCTTTATATTGTTTATAAAACTTAAGTCGCTTGTCAATCGATGTGAGAATTAATATCAGGATATTCTTTCCGATGATACTATTCAACTGAGCCTGCACCTTCTCATTTTGAAGAATCTCTTTATCATCTCTCACGACATAAACATAATTCTTCTTAATGAATCCGGTGTTATTCCTCTTGGCAAAGATATCTGCGATTGATTCGATGTACCGCAGCTCCTTTCCGCTGGTCTTTGAAATCTGGTCGATATACAACCGCTGGACCTTCCATTCCGGACCTGCAAAGATATAGAAAGGATTGAAAGTCTTCTTTTGTATATGTGACTTAATCTCTGTTATCTCCATAATTTATTATCCTTCTCATTTCAAGTATCCAGGAATCGAACAGCATCTGCTTATTGATTGATTTGTAATTCATCATAAAAAGGAATTCGCTGGTCGTCAAAGATGCAGTGTATAACTCTTTATCAAAGCATATCTGCTTAAATGCTTTTAAGAAAAGTATCAAGTCAAATCCTTCATCAGTATCCTTGAACTTTATCTTATCGGCAATTTTGAATGCATTGCTCCCGCTCACTGATGCGATATTATCAACAACCTTATTGACATAATCGTAAAACTCTTTTGCGTTATCTCGAATAATGTCAACCTCTCCGGGAGTCTCACATAATGCTTGTATGATATCGGCGTTCTCCTCTGAGCCATAATATTCCAGGATTTCATCTGCAGAATATCTCTCAGTATAAAAGACTGAACCGCGGCTCTTGATAGTACTGAGAAGATTTAGCTCATCTTCTACTGTCATTATGAAATACGATTTATTAGGAGGCTCCTCGGTCACTTTGAGCAAAGAGTTCTTTGCTTGCAAAGACATCATATCTGCATTCTTAATGTTGTAAAGAGTGGTTGTAGATACTTTGTATGCTTCAGTTATTATCTCACGGATTGTATCTACTTTGACATCTGATACTTCTACCAGATGAGCATCGAGCTTCTTATATATCTCAGATGCAATCAGACCAGCTTCGCTTCCTCGCTCTCCCACGATAATACAGAACTTAGGGAAGGAATCGGTTTCAATCAAATGATTCAATATCTTGAGTAATGTCTTTTGTCCTACCATATTATCACCTACCTACTGAGAAGAATGAATGCGGTTTCAATATCGAGCTTAGGGCTGGAAGAATACTTGATATCCGAATTGAGCTTCATACAGCACTCCAGGACATTGTGACAAGCACCGAAGTCATCACATTTATCCAGCCATTTCTCATAATCTGGGAGCTTCGGAATATTGATATACTTCCAATCACATCCGATATCATATTTCTGAATATCAAGAAGGAAGTGAGTATACTGCTTGATGAACTGCTTCAGGTCTCTTCCATTATTATGGATATCCTCAATAATTTGAATCATATCCTTCTGGCAATAATGGATTAATGAATCGGTAAGAGCAAACATAACCTCATAATTGACGGTGCCGAGTGCTTTTACAACCGCATCAAGTTCTATATCCTTTGTATAGGCCAGGACTTTATCGAGAAGAGTAATTGCATCACGCATTCCGCCATCAGCCAACTTCGCTATATATTCAAGAGCCTCTATTTCATACATAGCGTCCCAGTCAGGATGTTCATCCCACTCGTTATCCAGGATATATTTTAACCGGTCCACAATGCCCTGTTGACTGATTCTCTTGAAATCATATCTCTGGACCCTAGAGATGATTGTCTTCGGTATCTTCTGAGGGTCGGTAGTACAGAAGATAAAGATGCTCTTTGCAGGCGGCTCCTCAATTAGCTTGAGAATTGCATTCCAGCCCTGGACAGTAATCATGTGGCATTCATCGATAATGAATACTTTGTACTCACTTGTGAGGGATTTAGTCTGAGCCTGCTGAATCAAGTCTCTCATATCATCGACAGAGTTATTACTTGCAGCATCCAGCTCAATCGGATTACCTTGACCTTTGTTAATTGCATCTGCGAAGATTCTCGCTGATGTGGTCTTACCTGTCCCGGCTCCTCCGACAAACAGATACGAATGCTGGATTGCATTTGCATCTAATTGCTGTTGCAGGATTATCTTCACTGCTCCCTGCTCTGTTACATCATCGAATGTCTTAGGTCTGTACTTAATTGCTAGTGCTTGTGCCATTTCATTCCTCCTCCGAATAATCTTTCAGCATTTTAAAGGTCTTTTCATCTATTACATAATAACATTCGCCGTCGCCATAATCGAATGCCAATGCATTAAAACGTTTATTCATAGCAAAAGCCTCTTCTCTGTTTTTCTTGAGCCATTCTTTCTTAATAGCAAAAGAAGATTTCTCTTTACAACTGGTCTTGCATTCAATCAACCAATCATTTGTTCTTACATCTCCTTTACTAAAGGTAGTAGCTCCGCTATTTGCGGTTTGCTTTCCTCCGATGGCCTTTGCTACTTTCTTTTCCTGCTTGCTGCTATAAAATCTAGTGGGTTTATTCATCAGAATACCTCTTCCAAGATATCGAATCCAATATCCTTTAAATCATTCAAGTCCTTATATCCTTCTGGAAATTGATATTCGGTTATAATCTTGTTTGTAACTTTCTCTCGAATTCGCTTACGAGCTTTCTGACCTGCATCGTCATTATCAGTGGCTAGGATTAACTTTCTACAAGGAAGATTTCTCAGTTGCTGGAATTGCAGCTCTGTCCCTAACCCATTCAAAGCTACCGCAAATTTATCAAACTGCCAAGCAGTCAAAGCATCTATCATACTTTCACATACGATAATATCCGGAAAATATGATTTACCGGTCACATCCATTATCACAGGGACAGTCTGTATAAGCTCATACAATCCATAGAGTGGTTTAACAACTCCTCTCGGATAATTGAACATTTTTGTCTTAACTGAGCGTCTTGCTACAAACAGACAATGACCTTCTTCATCCCGCACGGGCATCGTGATACATTTGGTCTTCTTATCATATCCTAAGTCGAATAACTCGATAATCCTTTCATTAGTTATTCCTCTGCTTGCCCAATAGGGATGATAATAGCGATATGTATCTAGTTCTTCCTCGGCCACAAAATCATTATCAGCATTATCCCTGCAATTATTAAATTCCCTGCCCGTCCTACGTCGAAATTGCAATTCAACACTTTTTCTTTCCTCCACTTCTACAGATGCAAAATTTTTATTAAGCCATTTCCAACCCCACTTGCCGAAAGGGTCATCATATCCGAAGCAATGTCCGATAACCTCCTGTAATGAATGAGTCTCTCCGCAAGCAAAGCAATGAAATTGTCCATCCCTCTTTCTGATACCTGCGCTCGGCCTCCTCTCCTGACCCTCTCCGTGATAGGGACATTGAACCATTATGTCATTCGGGGTATCTTTTGTCTTTTGCAATAATGGAATGTGATTCAGAGTTAACTGCGTTCTCAGCTCTGATATTATCTGCTCCAAATCACAATTGAAAGGAACATTATTGATTATCAAAACAAATCCTCCTTTTCAATTTTTTTCTTCTCACGCTTGGATAAGTCATTTCGCTGGTGACTCTGAGAAGATTTACTATCAGTGGTTGCAATATAGGTATATTCTCCAAGATTAGGATTCCACTGATAGGTTAACTTGGCTCCTACTTTACATTCTCTTCCTTTCTGGACCTGGATTATCATATCGCCGTCCTTAGTCTGCTTGAGGGCAAGTACTTTACTGGCATTAAAACTAAGACCGTCAGAATCTCGGATACTTCCTAAGTCGGGCATATCATCTGTTTCCTTATCAGTGATACCGGTTCTGTTTGCCTGCGCTACTGCTAAGACGGGGATATTCATTTCAATTGATAAAGACATCAAATCCTCACTAATGTTTGTGAGCCTATCATTCTTGGTGTCTCCTTTCTGCGCTCTTTCATCTGCCAGATAAGTTACACCGTCGATTGCGATTGCGTGTAAATCGAATTTCTTTATCCAATTCTTGAGCTTTGTAATTGTAATCTTTCTGTCAAAGTCTTTAGGGGTAGCTACGATGAACTTACGTTTAGTCTCTGCGAGATTATCGATATACATCTTGTACATATCTTCAGGGACATCATCATTACCCCAAGTCAATCCTCGGTTATCAACGTGAGCGTGCAGAGTATCAAACCTATATCCGATACTACTCGGACCCATCTCTGGTGATATATAACCAACATTAAATCCTATTTCCCAAATGTGAGTGATTATCTTTTCCAACATCCAGGATTTTCCGATATTTACTCTAGCGAAGATTAAAAGAAATTCTTCTTTTCTCTTTAATCCGTGGATTACATCATCAAGCTCCTGCAATCCGGTAGTGAAGAACCACTTATCCTGATTCTTTTTCCTATCGATAAATTCCTCATACCGGATATGTCCTTCCGCTATAATATCGACTCCTCCCAGATTGTAATCGGGTTGGAGATTCTGCATAGCGTGAAGCATATACTCAACCGCTGCATTCGCATCTGATTCCAGTAACTTAGCAATCTTCTGGACAACCGGAACTGATTTATTATATAACCACTCTTCTCGGATAGTCCTTACAAGATACTCATCACTTTCAGTGACCTCGAGGATTTTATCATCTTCAAACTTCGAAAGGAATGATTCTGAGTCAGGAGTATTGCCATACTGCTTATAATGGTTGACAATAAAATTAAACTCGTCTTCATATCCGATGAAGTAATCCTCAGTGAGCTGGTTATCTTCGATTATTGATATATTGCCACTTGCTAAGCATTTGCTTAGTACCTGTAATGCTACCATTATCTCATATCCATTCCTTTCAATGTGATGATTTCACTTGCTTCGTAAATCCTGCTTGCAAGTCTAGACCCCAGGAGCTGCTCCAGCTGGTCATACTCTGTGATATTTGATGTATATATGGTTGACTTCTGAGCCAATATCCTCTTGTTGATGATATTAAGGAGCTGCGTCAAATCATATTGTGATATCCCGGTTACTCCAATATCATCAAATACAACCAAGTCCACCGTTTCTAGATTCTCCTTATACTTCTGAGGTAAAGGGTTATTGAAATCTTTTAGCTTCAAGAGCAGGTCTGTTGTATTGACAAACATACCGAGAAGGTTTTCATAGTTACCGACAGCGCAGTGATGAAAATAAGTATGGAGCATTTTGATTGCCCAGCTCGTTTTGCCATTCCCTACATTATCACTGCAGATATAGAGGTTACGATGCTCATCTACAAATTTAACGATATTCTTCCGGATATCTGAAAGCTGCTTATAAGCCTTCTTATCAACATCGTTATTATCGTTAATGAATAACTTGATAGGTTTCTGCTGAGCTGGATATAAACCGCTGTTATCCATCTGCCATTTCATCTGAGGATATACAACGCAGCGATTGCAATCTTCTTTGCAGCTGTCTTTATACCAGCATTCAGAATTCCTCTGCTCTTCCACTTGCTATATCCTCCTTGAATTTCTTTTTCTGCTCTCGGGTTGCGTGCTGCATTTTATCCGGATTCAAGTGCTCAATATCCTTTGCAGCGTTCTTATCCTGCTTGAGCTGATAAAATCCTGACCAGCCATTATCAAGTGATTGAACTACTATCTTTCTCTGCTTAGCAGGGTCAGATGCTAATTTACCGAGTGAATTGAGTTTGCCTTTAAAGTGATTAGTGTAAAACGGATTCCCGGATTCTTTTGAGTTATCGATGCATCCCTGCAAAAAAGTGATTAATACTTTTCGGAGCTGAGCATCATCTGTGAAGTCATCTACCAAAGCAATGCATTTACTATACATCGTTGATTTAGTAGCTTTCTTTTTGCCAAATTCAAAGGCCGGTGTCCTGTCTTTATCTTTAGATAAAGACTTATTTTCTTTTTTCTTATATTCTATATTATTGAGTAAACTGAGTTTACCACCCTGGTCAACTGAGTTTACCGCCCTAGTCAACTGAGTTGACCGGTATTCAACTGAGTTTACTCCGTTGATAATAGTATTTCTTTTTGTGATTAATTCTTTATCCAGAAGGTTTTTGATATTATTAAGAATGCCTTGCTTGGTGGCTCCACACCAATCGGCCATATACTGAATGCTACAGGTGCATTTCTGATTATCAGCTTGGCTGAATCCATAAATGATTGCATAGACCAGCAAATCATTTCCTTTTAATCCGAGCTGATTCCTCATCCATCCCTGAATCGTTATGAAATTATCATCTTTTACATTCATTCAATACCTCTTAAAAAATTGAGCCTGTATAATAGGAAGTGCCGTTCCTAATATACAAGCTCTGGTTTGACTTGAATTATGAGGTTCTATATTGCAAGAGTTCGGCACAACCCAAGCCAACCTATTTGTGATAAATCAACTTCATCAAACTGATTATACTCACGACAAAAATAAAATCAACTAGTTTCTTGATTTTTTCTTTTTGACGGTCTCGTAAGTATTGTAAACATCTTCTATCTGAGCATCAACTTCCGCATTAACGGTATCCCAGAGAATCTTTCTTTCCTCTTCGATGTTAACTCCGGGCTCATCGGAAACACTTCTGGTCTCGGAGTATTCGAGCGTGAAAAACTTGGTGCCTATCTGGACGCTCACTTTACTTGATGCTGAAATAGTAAGGATATTCGATTTACTGGAATATACTTTTTTCTTAGGAGCCGCCATCTCACGCCTCCTTCATTCTGGTGCATCTCAGAGTTTCTTTTGTAGAGACCTCTTTGCAAGAATCCATCTCAACAAGCAGCTCCTTATCTATCTTGCCATTGTAGATAAGGCCTTCGAGAGCATCAAAGTCTATATATTCCTTCTTCTTAACGATATTGAGCTTATGAGCTTTGGCAAACTCAATCAGCTTATCCTCATTGAAGGTTGAGTTATCAGATACCGAAAGCGTGACCTTCCAGCCGTCAATTTCGATATCCGTATTCTCCTTGCGAGCCTCGTGAATTGCGGTCTTAATCTTGCTGTTCAGGTCAGCTACAACCTTCTTGAGTGCATTGCACTCTGCGTTCTGCTCTCCATAGAGTGGAACTAAATCCGCCAATGTCTGTTTTCTTTCAATCTTTGCTCTTGCCATTTTTTGTACCCTCTCCTTTGTACTTGCCCATTCGGCCGGTGCGTCCTGGGATAATGTTGGATTTGAAATCCTTTAATTTTTCTACATCTTTCTCTTGCCATAATCTGACACATCCAGATGTAGTAGTTACCATTTTATAAGCAGGCAAGGTCTTGCTGATAGAATCTTTAGGATTCTCCTTTTTGAATTTATACCAGCGATTAAGTGTTTGAACACTCACTCCGACCTTGACTGCAACCTCTTCAATTTTTAAACCTTTCATTTTCTTTTCCTCCTTAATTGTTTTATCATCTCCTTTCTTCGAGTGGTGAATAGTTCGTCTGACTCTAAATGTATTATAGTATATTTATCTGAGATATCAACTTAATAAGAAATCAAGCAGCTCAGATTTATTCTGCTTATCAATCTTGCCATCTACTAATGCATCTGCCATTACTCCTTTCTTCTCTACTATCTCGTGGATTCTCTGGTCCATCGTATCCCTGCACATTAGAGTGTAGATTGTGAGGTTACTCTTCTGACCAATTCTATGACATCTGTCCACGCACTGCTCCTTCAGAGCCATATTCCAAGGCTCATCAAGAAAGATTTCAACAGTGCCTGCAGTCAAGGTAAGACCGGTGCCCATAGCTCCTGAAGTTCCGATAATAACTTTACAGCTATCATCATTCTGAAAATGATTGACTTCATCTTGTCTGGTCTCATCATCAGTCTGTCCGGTTATGATTGCGGGATGATACTTAGGATGCAATCTCTTGTAAATCTCATCGGTCATCTGTGTCCAGTTACTGAAGATAACAACCTTCTTACCATTAGTAACCGCTTCTTCTACCAGCTCCTCCATTCTATCGAGCTTTGCGGATTCCTGAATTGAGCTGGAAAGGATACCTGTATATCCGGTAGCCTGGCGCATTCTGATAAGTTCTGCAAGAGGATTGGTTGCTTTCTTTATCTGGTCCAGATTCATCTGGATATCCATCTTGATTTCATTGTAGACCTTTTTCTGCTTCGGGGTCATATCAACATATTCGTCAATATAAGTCTTCTCGGGTAAATCCAAGACATCCTCTTTACGACGACGGAGCATTATATCGTTCAGTCTTTCCTGCAGCTCCGAGAGATTCTTGTAACCTACGATTTCATATCCGCCGTATCCACCATAGATACAGTAGTGAGCTTTGAATGAGGTAAAAGAATTCTTTTCATATCCCAGCCACTTGAGAATAACAAACAAATCCTCAGGAGTATTCATCAAGGGAGTTCCGGTCATTGCAATCATTGTTTCAGCCTGCAGCTTGAGAATTCCTTTTGCCTGCTGAGAGCGAGGATTCTTGGCTTTATGACATTCATCAAATGCAATCAGTCCTATTTCACCAGATTTACAGAGAGCCTGCAGCTCCTTAACAATCTCCTCTTCTCTAAGAGTTTCAACATTAGTGATTATGAAATAAGAAGGATTGGAGCTGAGCATCTTGACATCGGTCAACTTATCTGCATTACTTCCGATTGTAATCCGGTCACGATTGATTCTCTGACCGAGGATATAAGCAGATTCATCTGAATGAACCGATACCTCATTCCTCCAATTCCATTTGAGACCATTTACCCCGCAGATGATAAGACAATGCTTGTAACCCTTTGCAAGCTTCTTTGCTATCGCAATATCGATGACCTGCTTTGTCTTGCCAAGACCCATCTCATCTCCCAGGAGCCAGCGGTCATACTGAAGACCGAAGTTAAATCCTGCAATCTGATGCTCGTAAGGGTTGGTCTTGAATTTGAATCCGGCGGGAACATCAGCTTTAGGCTTCTCAAGGCTCACATATTCACCGGTAATATTGAAATCACTCCAAGATAATGAAACAAGCAGCTCCGGGAGCTTATTAAGAGGAACTTCCCACTCTTTCTTATCAGCATACCACCATCTGCTCGGTAATGCTTTAATAGCCTGCACGATGCGGATATCAAAATCGGAAGTGATATACATTGAATAATCACCGTTGCATTTCTTTGATTTTGCAATCTGGATATTAATCATCATTCTCTCCTTACTTATCTTCCCATACATAACCATTTGAACCGGATTTGTTAGATACCTTAATTTCCTTGCTTTCAATCTTGTCAATGAACTCGATTGCTTTTTTCTTGGTATCAAAGGACTGTCTGTAAGCAAAATACTCACCAGGGGTGCGATAGCTCAGCTCTTTACCATCTTTCTCAACGAAGTAATCATAGGATACGGTTCTGCATCTTTTATGAGAAGCTCCGATTCTCTGAACGATTGTGTAATTCTTATACTGATGAAGTTTCATACGGACCTCCTCACTTGCTGTAGACATTGTTGAGCCAGTTATCAAGACTAGCTATCTCTTTAGGGAAAAGCTCCTCAGGAGTTCCTCCCATAATAAGCTCATAGGCTTCAGGGTCCATCTTGTATGCTTCTAATTCTGCTAAGATATCAACATTCATTATCATTACCTCCTCACTTTACCAGCCAGCCTTCAACCTGCTCCTCGATATCGGGCAGGGACTTGGTGCCAATATATCTGTTATCTCTGTAGACGAGTGAATATCTGTTAGTGAAGAGAACCGGATTGATTGTTCTCACGTAGGTCTGCTTGCCATCAAAACCGGTGCTGTCTCTGATAACCTCTAAATCAACAACCTTGTTATACAGAGGATGCTCAGTTCCTACAGATATCATTCCCTTAATAATGTTGTTTGCCATAATCATTACCTCCTTGAGTTTTGCTAGTTTCGATGATTAAACACTTGACATCAATCATCATAAATATAATATAACACCTTTAGATATAATTCAACAACAAAAATAAGAGGCTCCAAAGCCTCTTATTTGCTGGGTTTTCTCGATATCTAGGGTTGAGTATCTTCCTAATATATAGGGTTTTGGACCCTAACAAATCGATATCCCAATGCTTTCTAATTTCTTCTGATATTTGTGATGCTTCCTTGGCTGCTCTTCAATGATAGATACTAAATCATATCCGGTTGCTTCTTTATTGAGCTTATATCTTTCTGCTTTCTTGAGTTCAGCATCAACATCGCAGATAAATTCTTTTACCTGCATTGCGCTAGCTACTTCTCCAATCTCGCAAAGCTCCTTATACATCTTCTCATAGAGATGTTTTGTTTCTCGTTCCCAGCTGACCCATTTATCGAGACCTGCTTTCACTGCACTCTTCTTTGTACTTGCATCGACATCTTGCCTCGAATAATTGAACCAGCTCTCCGGGATAATCTCCGGATTATCGAATGCTTCTTCTGGGATTAGAATGTTATGATGATTGATAAAGTATCTGTTCAAAGCTCTGTAACTGGTCATCTCTTTAAACATATGATACTCGTGACATCTTTTATATCCTTTCAATCCGAGGAAGTCATAGTAGTTAGCCATCTGGTCGTGAAACATTATTCCTTGTATCATATGGATTGATAACTGACTGTAAATCTCATCTACTTCCATTTTTTATTTCCTCCAACAATCTGACGATGTGATTTAATTTTGTATCTTGAATTGCCAGATGAGAATGAATATCCTCTACTTCCTTTCTCAACCTCTCATCGAGCCGGTCTGAATTCTTCTGCATATCCTCTTGTGTTATATTCATATCCAGATTCTCAAGGCCTATGCAGAAACTCAGAATAGATATGATATCAAGAAATGTTATATCTCCACTCTCACCTGTTCCAATTCTTTTCATATCAAACCACCTTTGTAATCACAACATTTGCATCAGTAAAAGTTGCTGAGCTAGCTCCTACATTCTTAACCTGAAGATTGGTCGCTGAGCTGCAAGGACAGCGGGTATTATCCTCAGATACCTGAACCAATGCTAAGAAGTTAGGAGATGTCCCGGTGCTCTGAGCCTGCGGAAGAGCTACTCCGTTTTTAAAGAGCTGAATGGTTGATGCGGTTGCCGAGCTGCAATCACATTCGACCATATATACTCCACATTTATTGAGCTGAATGGTAGCATCTCCGGAAATGGTAGTAGTGCAACCCTTCTGAAGGATTACATTATTGAAAGCGATTGCTGAGTTAGTAGGTACTGTGATATTAAGACTATATGCTTGTAACATAGTTATTCTCCTTATATAAATTGAGGGCAGCCGCAGCCACCCTCGTTATGAAAGGTGTACTCAATACACTCATTTATACATTTGCACATCCACATCCAAAGATAGGAGGGAAAGGGCCTGCTCCATAACTCCAGGAGTTAGGGAAGCGAAGCATACCGGAAGTTGCCTGCGCAAGCTGAAGCTGACTTACTTGTGACTGAAGAGCTTCTATCTTATCCTGAGCAATCATATCCTTGACCGACTGAATCTGAGCAGTGAAGTTTGCATTGGTAGCTGCATCTCTCATAGCTCCATCATAATTGGTCTGCTGGATAAGCTGCTTAGTCTCGCAGCAGCACTCATTCTGCTTTGCCAGGACATTTGCTTGGCCTACTGCAAGACCTGCGATATCTCGGGCAGTCTCATTGTAAAGACTCTGCATTGCGGCAAGATTATCGTGGAAGGTCTGATTAGTAGCTGCAACTGCTTGAGCCGTTCCGACATTTACTGCTGATAAAATATCTCTGGTCTGAGCCTGAAGATTCTGATTATCAAATCCTCTGTTGATGTCGTTCTGGATTGCATTTGAGTTACCGTTTCCAGCTCCCCAACCACCAAATCCATTACCACCCATCATCGCAAGGATAAGAAGAGCGAATATCCAAAAGCCTCCACCACCGAAGGTATCAGCTCCACCGATAGGCATTACGGGAGTAATTCCATTTTCCATAGCCATATTGTTTTCTCCTTTCATAGATTTTTATATAAATCGTTCTGCGCACTAACGATTTATTTCAATAGATTGATAATCTCTTCCGGATTTACATTCATCTGCTTCGCAAGATTATTAAATGCGACCTCATAATTACCGTTTGCCATCTGCAGGACGGATTGAAGCTGAGGATTCTTAGCTGCTAGGTCACTTAGCATCATTTGAGGATTGTTCATACCTTTTATCATCGATGCCATTTGCTTCAGATTATTTGGTAGAGGTCTGGCCGGATTTAACTGCTGAAATAGACTGTTCATTTGAACCTCCTAACATTGAATTGACAAGATTCTCGACTTCCATTTTCAAATCAGCTTTTTTGACATACTCATCAGTATTCAGTGATGTATTGATTTCCTCATATCTAAATACTCTGAGATTGCACATACCTACGTTATCACTGACCTTGATATAGAAAGTGTTATCATTCTCACTATCCATCAAAATCGTGTTGCTATTAGGTTGGAGCTGGTAAGCTTTAGCTCCTTCAATACCTTGAACCCAATTAATGCCATTGTTTGAATGATAATATGGTTGATAAGGATTGTTATATAAATTCATCTGGATATCTCCTTTCTGATTTTATTGTAAAATAAAAAAGGAAGTGCAGCTTATACACTTCCTGTAAAAAACTTGTAAGAAACTTATAAAAAATTTATATATTTTTTATATAGGCAGTAAAAACCCTCACCCCGAAGAGTGAGGGAGCCTATCATCAATTAAGATTGCCTGGGTTTAATCAGTAGTCTTTGTGTAACGAATGGTAACATATCCCGAAGCATTATTTCTGTTGACCTCTGTTCTCAACATCACATAGGTCGATTGCACGGGAGATGAAGTTGAATAAATAAAACTTCTCTGCACGTTGCTGACAATGTAAAAACTCATATCGAGCAGAAGGAATATTCTTTCGGCATTCACCGCATAAGAACTCACATCGAAAGGATAGTCAACATTTCCCGTGAAATTTAATCCGCTGAACGGAATAGTCTGCTGATACAAAGGCTTTCCGAGCCACGTTCCGACCACTTGCTCAGAGGTCGTATAGTGAACCGTAGGTACTTCAGTTGTCCAATCACCCGAACCCGCAACGTCTGTGGTCTTGGTGTATTGAACGGTGATGTAATAATCAGCATTCGACCAAGAGAAGTGACTTGTGTCCAACTGAAGATTTCCATTTGTGGTATTATAGCGAATAAAGTTCCCGTCAGAGGGAATACTTCCCCAACCCCAACCTGCCTCGTATGCTGAACCGAAGGCATTGACGAATGTATCTATATCTAAACTTGAAATATCATCAATTATCAACTCGGAATACTGACCTGTGGAGTCGTGATATGTGATTGTTTTTTGATAAATCGGTTTATTATCACGCCACACTCCCACTTTTCTTTCAGTATCTGAATAAATAATCGGAGCAGAAATTGCCTTATTACCTTCTTTTCTTACAAGACCGTAAATCTTGGTGATAGTACACCACGACCCACCATATGCCGTAGAACTTCCATTGTAATAAATAATACCTCTGTTGTTGACATCTATTTTCAACTTGTTTGCAACAGAGTTATCAAAGCGATATGAAAATTCTCCAATCTGTGCCTGTCCATATATACCCAATGCACCCGAACCCGTAAAAGTATTACCGAGAACCAACACGGATACATCATTTTGCACAGCAATAACAAGATATTTGTCAAGATTAGGAACATCAATAGTGCCTGTTCCTGAGAATGAACCACTCCAAAGTTGTTCTGCTCCTGCAAGCATTGGAATAATTCCGCCACCGCCACTGCCTGAAATATTGACAATGGTTGTATCGTTCGTACTATCATCTGTAACACTTGCATTGCCTGTAAACTGCAATCCACTTCTTTGAGTCATTGCAGTTCCGTTAGAATCATAGATAGTATGCCCGCCCGAGCCGCCGCCGCTCTCGTTTTGATTTTCCCATTTCTGAGATGTGCTGTTATATTTTAGCACTTGATTATTTGAAGGCGATGATAAATTGACATCAGACAATCCTGCAAGCGATGATGAGCCTCCGCCGCCACCCATATGCTCATCAATAGTTTGCATATTCTCATTGAACTCTTCACGAAATTCATCAAAATCGTCAGTACCGTCGGGCATCCATAATTCATAATTGGGTGTTTTAGTAGCCATACGTTCTCCTTAATTCCAAGAGGGTTTATTTGTCCATTTAGCATCGAAAGCGTGCAGATTAGAGCCGTGTACTCCCCATAATCTTGCTTTATTCGCATCGTATGTCGGATATGTCAAAGGGTGGTCTTCATCTTCCACATTTGCGTTGATATATTGATGGTCTTCATAATCATAATAATAGTATGCATTGTACCACAACGGTTTGTCAATCTTTGATGAATAACAAGCAGTTCCGTCTGTGAGCATATTTCCAACTGCTTGTGTATTAAGTCTCCAATTAGCAAGGTCATCTACAGTAGTTATGTATCCGTCACCATTGAACATCTCATCAACACGTTCTGCTGAAGTCATATCCCAATTAGCGATTGCTGATATGTCAGAAATCCAAGGACATCCTTTGAACATACGATAGAACATCGTTCCATTTGATACATTCCAGCCCTCAAGTCCGTCAAGTGAAATCAAATGTGTATCAAATGCAAACACTGCCATAAAATCAGTAACATTTGAAACATTTAATCCACGCACACCACTTATGTCAACTAAAGACTCACATATAGCAAATGCCTCGGAAATATCGATTATATCGGCAGTCCAATTTGAAAGACCTGATAAGTCGGTGAGATAATCACAACCCTTGTAAATACCCTCGATATTCTCCAACGCAACTACATTCCAAAGAGCTACTGCACTTGTATCTGTGAGGTTAGTAGTAGAGAACGCATAATCAAGTCTCTGAACCTTAGCAACATCCCAATTTGCAATAGCCGAAGCGTCACTTATATTGCTATGGTCAAATATCTGTCGCATATCCTCGACATTAGAGACATCCCAATCTTCAAGCCCCTCAAGTGTTTCTCCTTGAAAGTTTGAGAATGCAAACTCCATATCGACAAATTTTGATGTGTTCCACTTCTTTAATGGTTTGAGAGATGATATATCTGAGTAGTCAATGAAACTTCTGAATACAATAACATTTGACACATCCCAATCAGCAATAGGACTTAAATCCAAATCACCTGTCCTGCCAAAAGGAGAAATAATCACTTCACACTTTGATACATCCGCATATTTAAATTCAGATATATCTTCAAGATTTGTGGATGCAAAGAAACCCGTATAGTTCCAAGATAGTCCAAGACCTGTAGCTCTCCAAGGGATTGAAGATAACTTACTGACATTGTTATGTTGTCCGAGAGAATAATCTTTTACTTCTACTCCACTCGTTGTAAGAGGCCTTATAAATCCATATCCGTCTGAGTAGATATCAAGATTATCTACCCTTTCTGAAACAGAGCCGTGGTTGACTACAGTAATAATCTGACTGATTGTTTTATCCACTATGATTGTTTCTTCATCGTGAATATATTCTCTATGATAATGAACAGATACTGTAGTTTCACCAACAGTTGAAAAAGTTGCACCAATAGCAGGACTGAATGTACAATGTGCCCGGTCATCCTTTACAGCATCAATAGGATTTCCGTTTTCATCGGGAACTAAAAAATAATATTGGCCTGCATAATTTTTAGAATTCTTAGGCACAAAAGGATGTGAAAAGAATTGTACATCTCCTTTTCCGCTATCCGCTAAAGTATAATCGTGCCCTGCGCCGAATATCATAAAACTCATTCCATTTTGTTTAATAGTATTACTCATAATTAATTCCAAGCCGGGATATTAGACCATCTGTCGATGTTAAATACTTGCAATCCTGTTCCGTTTACCGTCCAATTTGAGGCATTGCTTGCATCTCTTGTTACCTCGACAAGAGGATGCTCGCCGTCATCAACCTCGCCAACTGTATACATTGTATGATTAGCGTCATACCAAACATTACCCAATTTGATGAGGTTTTTCCCGAGTTTCGATGAATAGTCTTTCTCCATTGCGTAAAGCATTCCACCTGTGGTTGTAACTCTTGAAATGTCAAGAATAACATTATCAAGAGAAACAACGCTTGCAAGGTAGAACATAGAACCACAATTTCCTCGGAATGTCCAATTTTCAAATGCCTTAATAGATGTGAGCCAATATGCCCCTTGCAACATATAACCGAAATCTGTTCCGCTTGATGTATCCCAATCCTTTACTGCATCGCAATCGGTCAGATAGTAATTGCCTTGGAACGCTCCATTAAAACTCTGACAGTTTGATACATCAAAATTTTCAAGACCATCAAGACTACGAATGGATAATCCTTGTGCAAAACCATAAAGGCTTGTAGGTTTCGGAGTCCAATTCGACAATTCGGCAAGGCTTGCAATCTTTTTGCACTCTCCAATGAAATGAGCCAATTCTGTGACATTGGATACATCCCAATTCTCCAAACCGTGCAGGCTTGTGAGTTTGGGGTTGCTGTTATGCATATAAAGGAATTGGTCTAAAGTTGTGAGACTTTCGGTGTTCCAATTAAGCAATGCTGAAATATCAATTAGGTTTTCACAACCTATCAACATACTTATCATATTTGTCACTTTCGACACATCCCAATTTTCAAGACCGTGAAGATTAGATAAACCAATCATTCCCGCAAAGGCACTATATAGCGTTTTGACTTTGGCAACATTCCATTTTGCCAAAGGTGTTAGGTCAGTGATTGCGGTACAATATGAAAGCAGTCCTTGCATATCTTCACATTTTGAGGTATCCCATTCGGCAAGGGCTGAAATATCTGTAAGTGCTTGTGCATTGGTAAATAGGCAAATTATAGTTGCATTGCTTGCATCAACAAATGCAAATTCTGAAATATCAGCAAGCACACTACTATTAATCATAGAATTTCCTTGTCTGCCTAAACTGCTTGCTCTCCACGGGATTGAGGAGACTTTCTTGATAGCATTCCAACTGTCAGACGCATATACATATGCTCCAACATCCGTTGTGGACATCGGACGGAAAAAACAATATCCATCTGAATAGATATCACAACGCACATATTCATTCCAAGAGCCAAGCCAATGAGCCGCACTTGAAACTGTTCCGTGGTCAACCACTGTGATTGTCTGCTTTGCTGTTTTTTCTATGATGACTGTTTCCTCTTCGTAGATATACTCCCTGTAATAATGACACTCAACAGTTACCTCTCCCTCGGTGTCAAATATCGTTCCGAGAGCTGGAGTAAATTCACAATGAGCTAAATCATCTTTGACAGCGTCCAAAGGTTCACCATTCTCATCGGGAACAGTGAAATACCACATTCCTGCATACATAACCGAATTAAGTGGGACATAAGGATGTGAGAAAACTTGGATATCACCTTTACCACTATCTGCAAGGGTGTAATCGTGACCACATCCAAATATTTTAAAACTCAAATCATTAATTGCAATCGTAGCACTCATCCTAAATCGCTCCATTTAAGAGAATTATCGGTTACTTTCATATAGACTTTAGCAATGTGTGTTCCTTTTCCGGTAATGCGGAACGCTTTTGTAGCGTTTAAAATCCTTTTACCTTTCATCGCTTTTTCTTCAGTGACCTCAAAAGTATAAGCTTCTTCATCATCAACAGTTAAGGTTAAATCTATAATTGCGGTAGTTGACAAACTTAACTCACAAGTGAATACTAAAGCAAGGCGCTGTACATCAGTTATCTGTTTAAATTCAATTTCAGCTACCTGAAGCTTTGTAGAGCCTACGGTTATCGCAGAAGCATTCTCGGTATGCAGTAACCAAAAATTCTTTGTACCGATTTCTTGTCCATTATTATAAGAAGAGGACAGACCTGCTACCGTCTTAGTAAATCTATCCTGCGCCGCAGCTAATATAGGATTATCCCCACAACAATTAACTGATATCTGACTACCTAAATTATATACTATTTCAGTGATGGCTCCATAATCATATTCACCCGCTTGATTATTAGTAAACTGAATGACATCTGCCAAATCATAATGAGGCATCAAAGGCATATCCGAATCATAAGGAACGTAATAAACTCCATTCCAAGCATCGATTATCTCCTGAAGAGCTGCGAGCCTATTTGTCTGGTCATTGAATTGGAGAAATGGATTGATACCTAAGTCGAGTACCAATCCATTCGAATTATTATTGCTCACATATTCCTGAACTCCGCCGTCCTTATAGGTGGCATACAATCCATCATAAGTGGTCCGGAAATCAGATAGATTTGAAAATGAACGAAAGCTAGCAGTGATAGTATCTACAATAACTGCGTGATATTGACCGATATATAACTTACCATCTCGACCTATGTAGGCAAATCCTCCGAGATATGCTGCCATATATCCAAGGACATCTCTCCAAGTATCTGCATCTGATACTACATCTGCAAAGCCTGTAGGGCGATTGCCATTAGGCATCCCGGCGATTTGTGATGATGTATTACCAAGTACTACACCACACTCATCACATATCAGTGACAGCCAATTAAACGGGGTCAGTATCTCATTGTTAAGACTAGCAGTGAATTTAACCTTATCAAATTTCTGCATATTATCATAAGCTATGATGCTGAGTTTACCATTTGACTGGTTGCACTCTGAGATAGTAAAAATTCCCATCGGCACTTCTTCAGTGACCGGATTCTCGTTAGCATCGATACCTTCGTCCAGGATAAAAGAAATCTCACTTGTACCGCCATATAACTTATAGCGGTCAACATCAAGATACAGATTCAATTCTAGTTCTGCCGCACAAGTAGTACCGACTGATAGCTGGTCAGTACTGCACCTCTTTGTAATCCTACTAGAATTCTTAATTATATTCGCATTGGTGATTTCATAAGAAGTGCCTTCTTTATCCACAATAGTTCCGGACCAAGAATAGGATACTGTATTCCGTTTAATATAATCTTTGAAAGTTGCTGATACCGGATACATATCTTCTCCTTAAAATTCAATCAAGTCAAAGCTAAGATTCCATTTAGCTTTATTGTTATTCACTCTCAGAAGCTGCAAAGACTTATCACCTGCATACATTGTAGCGGTCTTCGCTGACCCGAAATAATATATAACGGTTAATGATGCAGGCTCTACCGCAGTAAGAATAGTATTGACTTGGTCAGTCGTCAACTGCTCCCAGCCTACTTTTATCTTAGCAATGCCACTTCTCACTCGAACTCTGTGAAGCATACCATTCTCTGAACGGCCAGTATCGTTAGAATCCAAATCATTATACTCGACCGAATAAGCCATCGGAGGAGGAAGGAGTGTGTTATTTACTTTGAGGATATCAGGTCCTGTCATTTTTAACCTCCCATTATAGCGCTGCGCTTTTCCATCTTTCTGATTTCAGAATAAATCTTATCAGTTCCGAGGTAAATGTTAATAGGCTGTTCACCAGCTCCAAATCCGACTGACTGTAATGCATTAATCATTGCCTCTTGCATCGTTGACAGAGGAGATACAACTTCGGTCTCGTGATTATTATCGCCGACCATTACAAAATGCTTTGAAGCGTTAGGAGGAATTACACCGCCGCTTGCCATTCCTCTACGACGTTTTTTACCTGCATTGGAGGCGCTGCTGATATTACCTAAATTCGTTCCAGCAATTGCATCTATCAACGCGGCTAAAGCTGATACATCTGCTGAACTCTCCAATCCAAAATCAAGAGAAGTTAATTTTTCAATATTACCGAGAGCTGATTTGAAATTCGAACCACATATTACATCTAAGAAGCTTGCGATGGCTCCGGTTAATTGCAAGAACAAATCAATTACCGGTCTAACCGCATCTCCTATAGCTTCGAATGCTAATAGCAATAAGTTTTTGAAGGTGGTGAAATTATCACCATTCTCTTCAAGCATTTTGCGAATGAAGTCTACCCCTTTTCGAGCATTCTGCATTATACCTAAAACAAAATCGCTTACAAGCTTTGCGCCAATTCTCAAGTTAGTGAGAAATCTCTGTATATGAGGATATAACATCGTCCATAGAGCTTCAAGTCCAGCAAACAAAGTATCAAGGTCACCGCTGGTTATGAAATCGCCAATCAAAGCAAAGAAAGCTCCAAACAACCGCATAGCTTCGTCGATAATAGGTTGAACACTTTCATCCCAGATAGCCTGAAGCTGGTCAATTATCCATTTGATTTCAGCATAATGCTTATTCCAGAAATCAAGGAGTTTACCAAATGCATATGAAACATATCCCATTATTTTATCCATAGTGGGTTTAATATATTCATCATATACTTCTTTCACCACCCCGACCGCGTGCATTATCTTTTCTCTTATCCATCCAAGAATATCAGATGTTAAAAGATAAAGATTATATAGCGCTAATTTTATCTTGTCGATATTATCTGTGATAGGGCTAAGAAACCAAGCAATGAAACTCTTGATAGGATTGAATATATACTTATCAAGCCATTCCTTGATTTCTGCAATTTTCTTTTTCAGCTCAGCAACTCGGTCCAGCATCTCATCGGCAATCTTCGCCTCTTCAAACATTCCGGCGGCTCCATTGCCCTGCTTAGTAAGGACATTCAGCTCATCAAATTTAGCGAGCTGTTTATTTGCTTTGCCAGCCGCATCACCAACCTGTTTGATTGCTTTGATATAAGTTGTCTGCCCGTGCATCGCTGCGATAAATTGAGCGAGTTTATCAATGGCAACGGTCAGCCATTCTACAAGTTTCTGTATATATGGAATGATAGTAGATACGATAGGCTGAAAAGCTCCCGCCAATGCATTTTTCAAAGTAGTGCAAGCATTGGTTAAGTCGTTCATCTGCTTCTTCAGATTTCCAACCCCGCTCTCCCGGAGATTCTTGAAACCCTCTACAATATAACTCCTAATCTTCATAAGGAGGGAGTAAAGACCTCTGAATCCTAAGAAGAGAATTGCAAATTTACCGAGGAGCTTTGTGATACCTTTAGTGGCTCCACTTAATCCCTTTGAAAGATTACTTGATACATCCTTGGTTGACTTCCGGACTTTCTCAGTAGCTTGATGGAGCTGAGTCATATTTGCAGTTGCCTTGGGAAGCTCCTTATCAGAAATCTCGTGATGTCTGACTATCTGCTGCTTGAGCTTATCATTAACTGCGTCCAACTCTGCTTGGAGCTTCTGGTATTCCTCAGTTTCGCGACCCAGAATTACATCAGTTCCGTTTTCACGCATCTCATTCAACTTACCTGCCAAGACATCTGCTTTACCAGCTAGCAGCTCCATATCCCTTGCCCATTGCTGATACTTACTGCTGTCGGTGTCACCCCCAGCTCTTTCAAAGGCCTTCATCTTATGAGCCAGCTTTATTGCCTCATTCTCAACAGCAGTCATATCTGCTTCGAGCTTCTGATATTCAGGAGTGACAACTTGAGTATCTGCAAGTTCTGCCATCTTCTCTCTCAGCTCAGTCGCCTTGTCATACATCTTTTTCATTTGGAGTTCAAGAGAAGTCAAGGCAGCAGATTGATTACCTTGACGTGTATTGAAAATATTCTCTATCTCTTTTTGAAGTTGTTCTGCAGTCTTATCGGCATTTGTAGTGTCGAGGTCGACTGTCAACAGGATATCGGTATCTGCCATTATGAATTACCCCACAACTGTCTTATATATTCATCAGCTTCTTTTTGTTCTGTGGTTCTCATATCGATATTGAAATACTGAGGATTATGCTGGATGAATTTCCTTTCAGCTTTTTCAAGCTTCTCGCCTTTTGCTTTTTTATACCGGAGCCGAATAACCTCTGTCAAAAGACATTCATCGATTGATGTATAATAACTTATAAAAGTCCACCAATGCAGATATTCTAATGCTCGGATTTCTTTACCTGCTACATTGTTGATTGCAGATACAATTAGATTCGAATCCTTATCCCAATCCAGGACTTTTATATTGTCAGTATTACTCTGTAAATCCTCTTCGCCGCAATCGAAAAACAGAATCATCTGCTCCTCAAGTTGGGGCATTATCTCTATTTGCTTCAGTACATCATCGATACTGTCAAAATCTTCATAAAAAATAATTAAAGCAGCGAGAACTCTTTCTCGCTCATCCAGCTCTATATCATTTAGAGCTTTAAAACAATCAAGCACCACTCGGAAATCTCCTTTGTTCCGAATTCCGAATGATGCTCCATTTATGATTACTTCTGTTTGTAACTCGTACATTATTTTTTAGATTTCTTCGTGTACTTGTCGGTATGCCTGCTTACTCTGGCCTTGAGCTTCTTATACTCTTCATTGAGATTGTTAGTATACAGTTTTGTCAAGGCATCGATGATATGCTCATACACAAACATGCCATTCTTCGGGTCATACATCGTACCGCCGCGTCTGAGGCAAGCAGCACTTACTGGATAATCAAAGATGAAATCCACATAATCACGCATATGTGCATCGCATTCTTTCAAAGCCTCTGACAGGTTTTCATCATCGGGAAGAGCTGCAATCTTGGCCATCTCATCCTGTAATTTCTCTAAACCCGACTGCATCCTATCAGTGATATTCAGGTCAGAAAGATTCAACTCGATGTATGCGTCTGAATCTCCGTTAATGCGGAATCTTTGTCTCTTAATGCCTTCGATGTTAATATCAATAACTTCGTTGGTATTCTCAGTAAGTGCCATAACTCCTCCTATTAATTAAACGGTAACATCCGGGCTGAAGTTGAGGTCTGCGCCGACCTTGTCAACTGTACCGGTGGTAATCTTGTTGCTGAAATATACCGTGATAGGAAAATCTACGTTGGAGTCGCCGCCGATGCTATCGTAGGTAATAGTGCAATCTACATGCCTCTCAGCCTCGTAGGCTCCTTCGTGTCCTACAAATACGGTGATAAGATAGATAGTGAACTGATTCAGCTCGGATACTGCATTTCTGCGTCTGATATCGTTCAGGAATGCGCCAAGTCTGGAGCCGCCCAGAATAAGGAAAGGGTCAAAGCTCTGCGAAGGCTGAGTCTTGTTCATATCGGTATAGTTGTTACCGAGGATATCGGTGGACTGCTGAATATCGGGATTGTAGTCAACGCTGGATTCCTCAGTTCTAGTACCAAGAACTTCTCTTACGGTCTCAGTGCCGGGAGTTGTTCCGTCAAGAGTATTCTCGGTCCATTCAGCGACAGTGACGAGATACTTACGCTCTGCTCTCTGTCCCTTATTGAGATTAAACTGCTTGATTACGGTTTGAGCACTCATAATCTTTTTCCTCCTTTAATTACTTTGCCATACTGATTTAGATAGGTCGATATAATCTATCTGTATTGTGATGCTGTACTTAGCCAAAGCGGGCGTCACGCTTGTGTCAACGCCGTTTAAACTAGGAGTATCAGAAGTGGTCTGCATTGAATCTATCTGGCAGGTATCTCCGAAGTTCGGATAATTCCTCAAATCAGCTTGTTCTTCAATCCAATCCACAATCCCTTGGACATCGAACATCTCTTCAACATTCTCACTCGTCTTTCCTGCTATCCTTGGCAAAGGTTCATAGCTCACTGACCTGAAATCCAGGAGAGTGAATGTAAATCTTTTTGAAACACTCCCATCGATGTATGCTCTATTCAAAGCTTTATCGGTGGATTGAGTTACTATCTGCTTGTCATCGTCCTTTCCGTTGATGAAATTGAAG
>Ga0265301_10000421_pt1 | contig 62923 bp, 49 predicted proteins | sample AusTroGonzalo_MG_2_FD_193488 | JGI IMG/M metagenome (GOLD analysis project Ga0265301, IMG submission 193488) | Bovine rumen microbial communities from tropical cattle in Woodstock, Queensland, Australia - Gonzalo_04 | ecosystem: Host-associated > Mammals > Digestive system > Stomach > Rumen ... | reverse complement strand
ATGCGGTAGCGTCCTGATCGACCTCGGGAATACCAAACATTGTACCATCCTCGCCAATACGATACTTAGCATCACGAGGAATCTGCGTGATGGGTGCCTGATGGTAGCCGAAGGTCTCATCGGCTGTAATAGTGATGGTCTCGTATGGTCCCCAGATGCTCTTGGAACGACTGCACAGGGTGCGACCATTAGGACGGTAGTCGGTAGATATGAGGTAGTACATACCGTTGATCTTATACATGTGATGCCCTTCGCCAATACCACTGCCCTCAGGGATGATGACACGGTCAGTACCTTCCACGGGACCACTCATATCGGACTTCAGTTCCGTACAATGCACTTCCCCATACTTATGGATGGCATAGATCTTACCATCATCGTCGAAGAGTACGCTGAGGTCGTATATGTCACCTTGCATATTGTGGTGCTCCCAAGGCCCACGGATATCCTTCGAGGTGTAGCACTGAAGACCTTTTCCATTAATGTTCGTAAAGACATAAAACAACCCATTCGCATAACGGATGGCGGGTGCCCATACACCCTGACCGTAAACCTCCTTGTGGTTCCTCAACGAGAAGGCGTCATCGTCGAAGTCGAAGCGGTCGAAGCAATAGGAGATGTTCTCCCAATTCACCAGGTCTTTCGAATGGAGAATAACCAGGCCAGGCACAGTGTGCATGGTGGTGCCGGCCAGATAGTAGTCGTCACCTACACGGAGAATATCTGGGTCGGAGAACTCATCGTAGAACAACGGATTGGTATAGGTACCGTTGCCGTTGTCGGCCGTCCACGACTGGGCCGAAGCCGTCAGACTTGCCGCGGCGAAGAGAGACAAGAATAAGTGTTTCATGTGACCTGCACTTACTTGATGATGACCTTCCTGCCGTTCTGGAGATAGATGCCCTTGCAATGCGGTGCCGTGACGCGACGGCCCTGCAGGTCGAAGAGCGCACCGTCGGTCTGGACTCGGCTCTCGACGGTCTCAATGCCTGAAGACAGGTCCTCATACTTGTAACCCCACACGGAGATGCCGCTGGTACGAGTGCCGGTGAAGGCGACCACTTTCGTATCTGTCTGCTCCATGGTCTGTTCCACCATCACGCACTTATAGGTGAGGTTGTTCAGTTTGATGTGGATGTAACTGGTGCCATCGACGACCTCCCAACTGTTCTCGCCCGTCACATCGCCCGTGATGGTACCGTCGGTATTCAGTTCTATCTCGACGGGTTTGCTGGCTTCCTTCTTGGTGTGGTCGAGTTTATACTTGTGGGTCAGCAACATGTACTTGCCGGGGATCCTATCTGTGGTTATCTGCTGCGTGGTGGCAATGTCGGCACTCTTCACCTCCTCGCCCGTATATTCGAACGGTGCGGCCACCAGCCAGCCATCCTCGTTCTGGAATACCTGATGCACGCGCACTTCATGTTCCTCGCTCCTGTTCTGGAATCGCGTATGATAGACCAGATAGGTGCGCCCGTCCTCGGCAGCAATGATGCTATTGTGGCCTTGCGAGCGCTCACCGTTGTTGCCCGTGGTCTGGTTGCCCCAACTGGTATAGGCCCCCATAATGTTCATGCCACGGTTATCAGTGGCATTGGGACCGAAGTTCAACTTATAACTGGAAAACATGGCAGCCGTGCCAAAGGTGTCCACGTATGGACCGTCAGGACTCTCGGAACGGAACACGCGCATCTGATAGCCACCGTTATTATAATCGGTGGAAACACCACCAGCCGCCAGTCCGCCGTAAGTAACGAAAAGGAAATAGTAGCCGCCAATATATTCGATATAGGAGGCTTCGCCAGAAACATAGTAGCCGCCGGCAATCTTCTTACCGAAATAGGGATCGACAGTGATGCCGTTGCCCTCACCCACCTGCTCGTAGGTGACGTCATAGTCTCGCAGACCCGTGTTTTCGTCGAGTTCGAGCATCCAGATGCCGCCGCTCCAGGAACCGTAGGACATCCAGAGTTTGCCCTGCTCATCGTAGAACACGCAGGGGTCGATGCAGTTGGGATAGCGCTCGCCCCAGTTGCCCGTCCCGCCATCCTTCATGGCATAGCGTTCAGGGAGGGAACTGAGCGATCCCAGCACCAGTTCCAGATCGGTCTCCTTATACGTGTCGTTCTCGAAGAAGCCACTGATAACGACGGGTGCCTGATAGCGGTAGGGACCATCGATTTTGTCGGCTGTCAACAGGATAATACTGGAATACCAGTAGTCACCGTTGATGCTGAGATACATGCACCATTTGCTCATTACAGGGTTCCATATCACGTCGGGTGCCCACATCATACCATTAACATTGTATGTATTGCCCTTGCGCGTGCTTCCCTTTTCTGCCCAGGTTTTGGCGTTGAAAATAAAACTCACGTCCTGTCCCCCCTTCTTCATGGTAGTCACCTGCGGAGTGGTGAATGCCAGATTATTGGCGGCATTGTCGCTTGTGGATGTCTGCCAAGGGGCCGTGAAGGCTGTCCAACTCATTAGGTCTGTCGTCTTGGCGGCGGCACGATGTGAACCAAAAATATAATAGGACTTTGTGTTAGGTTCCCACACGATGCTTGGATCATGCACGCTGACCCGCTTCAGTTCATAGGCTGAAACACATAATGGCAACAAAGCCAATAACAGGTAGAACAGAAATCTTTTCATTGTTTACAACATTTTAGTTATACACACACTTCGTGTGCAAAGATACAAAAACTATTTCAATTATGCAAGTCTATCTCCGGCCAATTATCACTTGTCCAGCGGATAGGACACTGGATGAGGACGGAGGCTCCTTGCTGAGCAACACTATAGCCGTGGCAGATGAAGATGTCCTGTCCGCCAATGTGATAGGCAGCACAGTGTCCTGCTGCCTCATACTCCTTCTTGTCGCCCTCGAGGAATAGTTTTCCACCACCGTCGCGCATATCAATGCCCTCAGAATCAAGATAAGGGCCTTCGACACTCTTGCTACGACCTACAGCAACGCGGTAGTTGCTCTTCGAACCTTGGCAACAGTAGTCCCAGGAGACAAAGAGATAATAGTATCCTGCATGTTTGAAGACAAACGGAGCCTCGATCGCGTTGGGTCCTGCAAAGTCGGATGTAGGATTCTTCGGAGGATTGGGATTGACAGCGAGTGCCTTCTGGCCATCAGGGGTCGAGAGGTTATAACGACGGGCAATGGTACGCGGTTTCTCACCGGCAGCGATATGCATCGTCGTGTCGAGTCGGATCAGTTGGATACCGTCCCAGAACGAGCCCCACACAAGCCAAGGCTGGTCATTGTCGTCAATCACGAAGTTGGGGTCTATAGCGTTCCAGTTGTCACGGCCTTCACGGGAGCAGATGATGGCACCCAAATCGTCCCAGAGGCCTGAGGCCAATGAACGGGTAGAGAGGAGGCCAATGGCAGAGCCGTTGCGTCCGAAGGTAGAACAACTGTAGGCAAGCCACCAGCGGTTGTGCCACTGAATAATATCTGGCGCCCACACATGATGGGTGAAACCAGGCACGGAATCGCACGTCCACTGGGGAATAACCGACATGAGGGGATCAGCCTTCACCGTCCATGTCTGACAGTCCTTGGAAGTCATCTGCTGAATACCCATGCCCGTGCAGTAGAGATAATAGATGTCACCTTCCTGCGCCATCACTGGGTCATGGACCATTGGTGTGGAGGTCTGGAAGTCTGTCCGTGGGAAGTGATGCGGCTGCCCGATGACCGAAAAAGGCATCATAAGGGCTAACAGCGACCACAATATTGTTTTCGCTTTCATAATTTACAGTATCAAGAAAAGTGGAAGGGGACGGGCTTCACAAAGTCCGCCCCCAATAAAGATTTACTAACTAACTAAATGACGCAGAATGAAATATCCGCTGTTTATTCGAACACAAGGTGAGATCCCTCACAGGTGAAGTGGAAATAGAAATCCTCACCGTCAATCGGGCTGATGCCGATGTAGTCCTGATAGTAGGTCACACCGTCGTTACCCACCATGACACACTTCACGTCGGCCGATCTGCCATTATTCGTGACGGAGACGGTCACCTTGGCACCGTCCATCGCTGCCAGCCATGCTACCCAGTCGCTCTGTCCACCGCTCGGTGTGCAGGCATCATAGCCAGCACCCCAGCCGTAGTTGTCAGCGCGGAGCACGGAGTACTCCGTAGTACCATCTTGGTTGGTGAGTACCACAAGGAAGTTATTCCAGTTGGCAGAACCGTTGGTATAGTTCACGAAACTCCTGGTATATGTCTGACCTGCGGGTACGTAAATGTATGGAGAGTGAGCAGTCCACCAGCCTGTAGAGTTGTCTTCCTCACCCAGCACGTCATCGAATTCCAGATGACCGCCTTCGATCGTGAAGTGAGTATAAAAGTCCTCGGAATCAATTTGGATACCAATGTAACTCTGCTCGTAGGTCACGCCGTCGGTGCCCACCATAACAGCCTTCACGTCGGCCGTTCCGTCACCATTATTAGTGACGTATGAGGTCACCTTGGCACCGTCCATGGCAGCCAGCCATGCAACCCAGTCGCTCTGGCCACCGCTCGGTGTGCAGGCATCATAGCCAGCACCCCAGCCGTAGTTGTCAGCACGGAGCACGGCATATTCGGTAGAACCGTCCACATTGGTGAGCACCCAGAGGAAGTTGTTCCAGTTGGCAGCACCGTTGGTATAGTTGGTGAAAGTGCTGACAAATGTCTCCTTAGGAGCAACTCTAACCTTCTCGGAGTGAGCCTCCCACCAGCCAGTTGTATTGTCGGCATTACCAAGGATGGTGTACATCTTGTCAACCACCTCGAATGAAGCGTAACCGATAACAGGCTGTGCAGCGGCCTCACCCTTATAGGTCTTGCTATAGACAGCCACCAACGTCTTGGCACCCAGATTAGCCATGTCGGGAATAGCCTGGAAGGTCAGGTCGGCAGCGGTCACATCCAGCGACACACCAGTTTCAAACTGTACGGTAGCGGTCACATTGGCGAAAGCCTCTTCGAGCGTTGCACCCTGAAGCACTTTCTTGGGCACACCATTCAGCGTCATTGACAACGGCTGCTTATCCTCAGCAGAGGTGAAGCCCCCAATAGGTTCGATGGTACTGCCAAGCCAGTTGATGTAAGAGCCCTCAGGAACGAGGAAACAACGGATGGTCGTATTAGACTGATCGGCATTGAGGTTCACCAGTGGCGATGTCTGCGTATAGGTCTTTGTCACAGTACCATTCGTCATTGTGACAATCAGACCACCGCCAGTACGGTCAACCGTCAGCGTTACCTTACCGCCGAGTTTATCTACACCAGAGTCGGTATCGGTAGCAAACTCCAGGTCACTCGTAGCCAAACTACGGTCGATATAGTCGCCCCACTCAGAGTTACCGCTCGGCTGATAGTCATAACGGATGGCTCCGTACTCCTTATAGTTGGCAGCACCACGATCCTCGTCGTTACAGATAATCATGGCGTAGTTCTTATAGGTGTTTGTTGCAGCAGGGTTGATATTCAGGTTGAACTGGGCAATCCACTTCTCACCCTCGGGAATCTGATAGTACTTAGAGAACTGAGCCCACCATCCTGTAGAGTAGTCGGTGGCACCAACGGTATATACGTCCTCTTCCATTCCCTCGATTACATCCTCACCGCCTTGGTTGTTCTTCTTGGCCTCGGCAATAGAGTCAGCCTTAGAAGACAGCCAGTCGGGAGAGTCAATGCTAAACAAGTCACCGCCCTCACAACTCGTAAGAGCCATTGTGGCAAGTGCAATAGCGCAGAAAACGGTTGCTATTTTATTCAAATATTTCATAATCGTATTCTTTTTCTTAATTCTTAATTCTTAACTCTTTTTTAATCAGAGGTTCACAACGGGGTGAACCGTCCAACCGTTGGAAGAGAAATAGTCAGCATTGCTGGTGTTGGTGTTAGCAGAGTTTCCCACCAGATTGGGGTTGTCATTCAGTGTTCCTTGATAGATGGGGAAGAATTCATGACCCTGCTGGTATGTATCATAAGAACTCTTGCTGAAAGTGCTGGAACCATAAGTAACAGGATCCTTCGGGGTGAACTCCACGACACCATCATTGTAGTTGGCCTTTGTCCAGAAACTGACGGCAGCGTGCTCTTTCAACTGCTGCAGACGGTCGGCGCTATAGAAGAATCCCCAACGGAGGAGGTCGAAGCCACGGCCGAATTCACAGCCGAACTCCTTCGGACGCTCCACATTGGCAATCTGCTCAAACAGTTTGTCCTTAGAGTCGAAGTCAGCGAGTTTCAGGTTGGCCAGACCAGCACGATTGCGTACTTGGTTGATCCAGTCGATAGCCTGCTGGGTAGGACCACTGATCTCGTTCTCGCACTCAGCGGCACGGAGCAGCACGTCGGAGTAGCGCATCATACGGAGGTTGATACCACAGTGCAGACCTGTCACAACCTTGTCGTAGATACCTGTGCGCAGGTTGGTATTCTTGGCCACGGGCAGTCCACCATAGTTGTTATTGGTCACATACGGGATGTCAAGATTACCCCAGTCGGCACCCTGCTGAATGGTATAGCACACATTGCCGAACTCAAAACCGTCCCATTCCGGCTCGTAGGTACCGATGGTCCAGTAGAGGCGCGGGTCAAGTGAACCACTGGTAGTGCGCTCTGCCTTGAACAGATTGTAGAGCCATGGAGAGGCCGAGAGGTCTGCCCATCCGCCGCAGTCGCCAGGACCGAAGTTCGACTCGATAGCCGAGCCCTGAGTAGCGTTGGCACTGGTGTTCACCGGTGTCCACTCATCGTCGGTACCCTGTGAGCCGTAATCCAAGAACTGAACCTCATAGAGACTCTCGTCATTGTTCTCGTAGGCAGCACCCTCACGGAAGTTGTCACCGTAGTTGGCCATCAGTTTATAAGTACCATACTGACCGTTGATGATAGCCTTCAGCACGGTAAGAGCCTCACTGTACTTATGACGCATCATCAATGCACGGGCATAATAGCCTGCAGCGGCACCACATGTGGCACGACCCTTGGCCCACTCACCGCCGGCATCACGGCTGGGCAGCAGCGTCATCGCCTCAGAGAAGTCCTTCTCCACTTGATCCCACACCTCATCGTATGTAGCATTCGAGCCATAGAGACCTTCCAGTGTAGAATAGGTGTTGTAGTCGGTAATCAAGATCGGATTCTGGTAGTATCCGGCCAGGTTATAATAGCCCAGACCACGGATAAAGAGCATCTGTCCCTTGATGCGCTTCTGCGCCTCGGAGAGGGCGCTGTCGTCATCACCGAGCACAGACAGCGTATAGTTGGTCACGTTGATGGTGTAGTACCAGTCACGCCACGACCACTGGCCGATCTCGTCGGTGAAGGCCACGTTGAGGTCGTCGAAGGGCATGTACCATACCTGTGAGGAATTCCACACCTCGTCGCCGCGGCACACGTCGAGCATATAGCCGACACGGGCATACGTACCCTCCATACGAGTGTGGTTGTAGGCTGCGATGACTGTCTCCTCAAGAGCACTGAGGTCTTCCTTGAAGGTGGCAGCCGTCTGCTGGTTGGGATTTATCACATCCAACTTGTCATTGCACGACGTAAGTGTGCCAAGACCCAGCAGAAGAACAAAGGATATTTTATATAGTTTCATATCGTTATTCTTATTTATTTTATGTAAATCTGTGAAATCTGTGGCTTAGAAGGTAAAGTTCAAACCTGCCATGAAACTGCGTGGCGTGGGATACGAGCAGTAGTTGTAGCCCGGGGTGAACGTGCCACCGGCATAGTCAACGTTATAGCCTTTATAACCAGTGAAGGTGTAGAGGTTCTGAGCCGACACATAGAGACGGACACCGCTCACGTAGCCACCAAACCACTTGTTGGGCAGGTTGGCGCCGATCTCAATGTTGGCAATCTTCCAGTAGGCAGCATTCTGAATCTGACGCTCACTGAACAGATCGTTCCAAGCCAGTGTGCCGGGGTTCGACAGATAGGTACGAGGAACATTCGACACATACGTGCTACCATCCCACTGGTTGGCGCCAAGTACATCCACGTGCTTGTTGCCGTAACCGTAACTGGAGTTCATCGTGTTATAGAGATAATCGGTCACGTGATAGTTCAGTGCTCCGAAGGTAGAGATGCTCATGTCGAAGATGCCATACTCCAAATGGGCACTCAGACCGAAACTGACCTTTGGCAGACCGCTGCCCAGCACCGTCTGGTCGTCGGCGGTAATCTGGCCGTCACCATTGATGTCGCGATAGTAGCAGTCGCCCACCTGTGCACCGGCCTGATATTCTTCGTAGCCGTTGGCCTGAGCCGTAGCATTCAGTTGGTCAAGTTGATCCTGGGTACGGATGATGCCCTGATAGTCCCAGCCGTAGAACTGACCTACCTCTTCTCCTACTTTTGTAATATAGGAACCTGTGATATACTGCTCTGTGCCGAAACCAAGTGAAGTTACCTTATTATTCAGGGTGCTGAGGTTGGCTGAGATTTCATGCTTCAGCGCATGGTCGCGATTGCGGTATGTGAGTGAGAACTCCAGACCGGTGTTCTCCATAGAAGCGGCGTTCATGGTCACACTACCGTTCGACACACCGGCACTGGCTGGAACAGGCACTGCATAGTGCAGATCCTCGGACTTGTTCTTGTACCACTCAGCAGTGAACTCAATACGGTTGTTGAAGAAGGCCAGGTCGAGACCGACGTTCATGGTCTTTCTCTTCTCCCATGAAAGGTTCTCGTTCACAAAGGTAGAGATAGCCGAACCCGTAACAGGGTTGTTGCCGAACGAATAGGTCATGTTGTTACGAGCCATGGTAGCCTGAATAACATAGTCTCCTACGGCAGCCTCATAACCGAGTTCACCATAACTGGCACGCAACTTGAACAAATTGACGATGTTGCGGTCGATGGGGAAGAACTTCTCCTTATCGAAACGCCAACCGAGAGAGAATGAACTGAAGGTATCCCAGCGATTGTCAGGGCTAAGACGTGAGCTACCATCACGACGTACAATGCCCGAGAGCAGGTACTTGCCGTCGAAGTCGTAGTTCAGACGAGCCAGATAAGAGGCCAGCGTGTGCTTGTACTCATAGGAACTGGCATCACGAGTCAGGGCATTCTGAATCTGCAGGAAGTAGGGCTCGTTCAGGTTGACACCCCAAGCGGTCAGCGTCTGAGTATTCTCCTCTTCATAGGTCTGACCTGCAACGAGGTTAATGTGATGCAGACCGATAGTGCCGTCATAAGTCAACGTGTTCTCAATCAGGGCATCAGTGTATTTACGATGACCTTTTGTCAGACGCTCATTCTCCTTGGCGAGATACACACGATTACTCTGAACCCATGCGGGAATCCAGGTCTTGTCATTGCATGAGGTCGTGCTGTATGAGAGGTTGATCTTATAATTAAGTTTGTGGTTCTTCGACTTGATACCAAGCATGTCCAGCAGATCGACATCAGCCGAGGCCGTACCCATGAAACGATCTACAACGGTGTTGCGCTGCAACAGGTTGTTGACCAGCAGGGGGTTCATGGCTGAAATGTCACCATGCACGGTATCGTAATATACGCCATAGCCGTATGCATCGTACTTCCAGCCGCTGGCAGAGCCCACAATATCGTCGAGCACCCAAGTTGACTCGTCATAAGCCTTAATAGTAGGTTGCATATTCAGCACACCAGCCAGCACGTTGCCCAGGTTTCCGTAGAGACCCTGGATATACTCATTGGCATTGGAAATAGAAGTGGAATTCTGGTCAGAGTGAGAATACACAAGACTGGTACGGAACTTGATGAACTTAGTGTCCATCGTGTTGTTCACACGGGCCGTATAACGACGGAAGTCAGGACCTGTACCCTCGATGGTACCTTTCTGGTCGTAGTAGTCCAAACCGATATTATAGGTATTGTTGGCACCACCACCACTCAGGTTCACATTGTGGTTCTGACGGATACCTGTCTTGAAAGCCTCCTTGAACCAGTCGGTGTTGGTGTTGTCCCGGAAATGGTAGTTACCATCGGCACCCAGACTGTAGCCACCGGGAAGCGGCGTACCTGAATTGGCTGCGGCAATACCGAGGTAGTTGCTATACTGATCGGCGTTCATCAGGTCATACTTGTCGTTAGAAACGACATCAATACCGAAGTAACCCTTATAATCCACCTTCAGCGGCTGGTCCTTCTTACCACCCTTGGTCGTGATGATCACCACACCGTTGGCGGCACGTGAACCGTAGATGGCACCCGCCGAAGCATCCTTCAGCACCTGGATGGTCTCGATGTCGTTCGGAGAGAAGTCACGGATGGACGTACCCATAGGCACACCGTCAATTACATACAGGGGAGCGGTACTACCAAAAGAGCCGATACCACGGATACGTACGGTCGGGTCGGCACCCGGCTGACCGTCGGTAGTGATCGACACGCCAGCCACCTTACCTTCGAGCATCGAAGAAACGTTAGAGTGAGATACGCGCTTTAGTTCGTCGGCGTTTACGATAGATACAGAACCTGTCAAGTCGGCCTTCTTCTGAACACCGTAACCTACGACAACCACCTGGTCGAGCATCATGGCGTCGGACTCCAGTTGAATCTGATTAAGGATCGCGCGCCCACGTACGGCAATCTCGCGGTCCTTGTAACCAACATAGCTCACGAGGAGAGTTGCATTAGCGGTAGCATCAATGGTGAAATTTCCATCGAAGTCAGTCACAACGCCACTCTGGGCACCCTTCACTCGGACGGTGGCGCCAATGAGTGCCTCTCCATTCTGATCAACAACCTGACCACTTACCTTGATGGTCTGGTCCTGTTGCACGGATGCCGTCGCAGTAGCCGGGCAGACTGTCAGTCCTGCCAAAGTTCCCAAGAACAGCATCGCAGAGAATAATACTTGTTTTCTCATTGTGAATTGTTTTTAGTTTAGAATTATATTATAATGTTAATGGAATTTTTTGCAAAAGTAACCTGCTTTGACATAAATCAAGTGGACAAAACGATTTAATAGGTGGACAAAACGAAAATAGGTTAACAAAAAGTATTATTTCTACAAAACAGACACTTTTCGTCCACCTCAGGCGACAGTATAGGAACTTGGACTCACCCCAAACATTTTCGTAAAACAACGGGTGAAATATTTGGGATCATTAAAGCCAACCCTATAGGCTATCTCAGTAATATTGCGGTTGCCCGTCTTCGCAGAGAGCAACTCCTTGGCCATGTTCAAGCGGTAATTACGGATAAATTGTCCAACTGGTACGCCTACCTCGGCATTCAGATGCTTACTGGCCACGCTACGGCTCATGCCAACGGCATCACAGAACTCCTGAACACCAAACTCTGAGTTCATATAGTTCTGCTCCATGATCTCCATCACGCGTTCCATAAACGGCCGGGTGCTCTGCTGTACCTCCTCCTTATCGGCCTCAACACTCTTCGACACACTCTTACGGTAACGCTCTTGGTTGTCGAGGATATTCTGGATACGCGACTGCAATTGAACGGGGTTTTCAGATTCCTGTAACACTTTACGGATCGGATTAAGCAACTGCTCTGCCTCACGACGCTTCAGTTCAGCCACCCGTCTGTTATAAATGTAGATAATCAGTCCGACGAACAGGAGACTTAGCAACAGACGGAACCACCAACTGTTCCAGAAATACGGACTCACCACAACCTCAATCGAAGCCGTATCAGAATATTCTCCAGACAAGGTTGACATATACCTGACCTCAAAGGTGTATCGTCCGGCAGGCAGTGCACTATATCGAACGGAATGCTCACCAAGTTTCAGAGGCGTCCATTCCTTTTCGAGACCCTTCATCCTATAACTGAACATGGTCTGTTCCTCATTTCCATAATCCAAGGCAGAGAAAGCGATTGAAAAAGAACGATTGCCTTCGCGTAACTGGATGGACGAAGCAATGGAAATATCCTCCGACAGGTAATCACTGCCAGCAGTCACCTCTTGGTTATCCACCATCAAATGGGTAAAGACGAGTTTACCATATGGTTTGGACTCGTTGTTCTCCCCAAGCACCTCTATCAAGCCCCCTTCACTACCTAGATAGATAACGCCTGCATCGTCTCTGGCTGCTGAGTTCCAATAGAAATGGTGATTGATCAGACCTTCGTTCTCATAATAATTGGAGAAGATATGAGTCTTAGGGTCATATACCGACAGGCCATTCTGAGTCGCCACCCAAAGACGGCCGTTCAGATCCTCAACGACACCCTTCACACTGCTGAAGGCTAACCCGTCTTCCGTGGTCAGCGCCTCGAAATGTCTGCGGCCATCTTTGTCATCCTTTACCAAACGGTATAGCCCATAGCCGTTACTACCCAGCCAGAGGGTACCATCCTTCGTCTGGCAGAAAGAGGATATCTTATCTACTATTCGGGAACCTGGCTCGTCAAGTTTATGGGTAATACCCTCCGTCTTAAACGGTCTGTGGCCCTGACGCCCTGAGTTGAGATCGACGATTCTTAAGCCTTGCATACAGCCCATCCACAGGAAACCGTCACGATCGACGATGGCACCAATGCTACCAGTTACATGACGACATCCTTCAAACGGTTCTTCTATCTTCTGTGTCTTGAAATCATAATAGAAAAGACCCGCATTACTGCCAATCCATAATCCATCATTGATCGTGTCATTGGCAAGTGCTCCAACGAAGGTGGTACGTATAAAATACTCCTCAGGAAGTTCGAGGCGTGATATCCTATGCGGGCTATTTCTGTCAGTCACACAGACACCGCCTCCCCAAGTGCCTATCCAGAGCCTGCCATGCTGATCAGCAGCAAGAGCAGAGACACTGTTATGCGACAATCCGGAATTAGAGACCGTGTAGTGGATAAAATCCGTCGAGCCTTTTTCCCTGAGGTTCAGTCCCCCTTCCACCGTTCCTACCCACAGACGGTTATCGGGATCAACATACATGGCGTTGACGGGATTAGGCGACAGTGAGCGGGGATCACTTGTATGAATGGAGTTACGCAGCAACAGTCGGCGGGGTGCCAGACAGGTAATACCACCCGACTCCGTACATATCCAGATATGTCCATGAAATACTCGGATACTATGTACGAAATCACTCTTCAACGGAGGGTTGCTCTCTGTGGTCCATGTCGTGAAACTGTCTGTCAGGTCATCATAGATGTTAACACCAAACAGAGAGCCAATTAGCAGATGATTGTCAGGTGTTATTGCCAGGCTCGACAGGAAAACATGCGAAAGCGATCCCGGTGCACTGGAGTGATGATACTCATCAAGTTTCTGCTTATAAGGATCATAGCGGAAGAGTCCCATGTTGGTTGTAATCCACACGACGTTATTACGTTTCAGAATATCGGTAATGTAATAGTCCTCCAGTGGCTTGAGCAGAGGAGATATCTCCTCACGCACCAATTTGTCATCTCTTTCTACTAATCTGTAAAGGCAGCTATCAATACCTATCCAGGGCTTGCCATTTTCATCCACATCGCTAATGGCCATGTCGAGCATGCGCCAATTATGAGGATACGAACAGATCTTATCGATCTCTCCATCCTCTTTGAATTTCACCAAACTCACTTGCTGGTTGTTGATGACCCAGATACGGCCCATCGCATCACGATAGCACCTGATAGAAGGTTGAACGAGCAATTTCTTAAGTTCAGGATGATCAGGTACCACTGCATTCATCGTCCTAAGGTCGATGATGTTGATACCCTCGTCGAAGGCCACCCAAAGCCTACGGAAATCATCTTCCGTTATACTTCTACAAGACTTGCTGTTCAAGTCAAGTCTGGGCTCCATAACGCCATAGCCGTCATAGCGCACCAATCCACCTCCATAGGTGGAAATCCAAAGGAAACCGTTTGAATCCCTGAAAATGTCTCTTACGTTATTATGAGGAAGACCGTTGCTCAGGTCCAGATATGTGAGATTATAGCGCTCTGTCAGCATATTCTCACTGGCATGGCACGCCAATGGGAATAACACTATGAATAGAACGGCCCTGAGACAACGCATCGAATACGATTTATTTCTTCTCCTTAATCACATATACACAGACAGCGCCAATCAGGAAACTGACGCCTGCAACGATCATCATCGATGACTGATGATGTCCCACCATTGAGAGGATAGTGCCACCACAGAGAGCCGCTATAATCTGTGGAATGCAAATCGTTCCGTTGAACAGACCAAGGTAAGCCCCCATGTGGCCATAGCCCTGCAAAGCATTTGTCACGAAAGTAAATGGCATGGCCAGCATTGCTGCCCAGGCACAACCTATTAATATAAATGGTACAAACAGGGTGTACTGGTCATGAATGAAAGGTATGATGGTAAAACCTATGCCACCGAGGACAAGACTGGCAGCATAAGCCCACTTCGTGTTCTTGAACTGAGGAAGAAGAGCAGCCCATGCAACACTACCTACAGCTTGAACTGCAAAGAGAATACCAGTCCAGTTGCCGGCCTCCTGGAAGGCCTCACTGGAGGCGTCAGTCGTATTCCACACTACCTCCGCAATAGCACCAGTGGTATAGTTCCACATATAGAGCATTGCCACCCAAGAAAAGAACTGCACCAATCCCACTTTCCAGAAAGTCGAGGGCGCATTCTTCAGCAACGTAATCCAGTTTGCACTATTCTCTTTTTCCTCCGAGACAGGATTATATTCCTTATACTCCTGAGGATTCCACTCTTTAACCTTCGAGGTCGTATAAATGACACAAAGAATCAGGATGGCGGCCCCAATATAGAACGACCAGATGACCGAGTCGGGCACCACACCCTTCTCCGCCACATTGCTGATACCGATAAACGTAAATACGAAGGGGAACACATAGCCCATCACCGATCCGGCATTGCAGAGGAACGACTGGATACTGTAGGCCTTGGCCTTCTGCTTCTCGTTGACCATGTCGCCCACGAGCATCTTGAACGGCTGCATCGCCATGTTGATGCTGGTGTCTAGGAACATCAGGGCTACCAGTCCGAACATCATCGCGGCACCGACCGTCAGTCCCAGCGACCCGGAGTTAGGGAGCAGACACATCACCAGCACGGCCACGGCAGCACCCACAAACAGATAAGGGATTCGCCGCCCGAAACGCGTCCACGTCTTGTCGGAGAGCGTGCCGACAATCGGTTGCACGAGGATTCCCATCAGCGGTGGCAGGATCCAGAAATAACTCAGGTTGTGAGGATCGGCACCAAGCGTAGCAAAGATCCTGGAGATGTTAGCACTCTGCAGGGCGTAAGCGATCTGCACACCGAAGAACCCGAAACTCAGGTTCCATAATTTCCAAAAGGAAAGATCAGGTTTTTGTTTCATATTTTTGTTTATTTTGTTGTTCCGCGAATGATAAGGCGGGTGCGCACGACGCGCTTCTCCACCTTGTCTATCGGACTGAGGCCCTCCACCTTGTCCATCAGGATCTCAGCAGCTTCCTCGCCCACCCGGTGGCCGCGCTGTTCCACCGTCGTCAGCATCGGGTCACAGGCGATGGCCCGCTGACCGTTGGTGAAACCGCAGATGGAGATATCCTCTGGCACTCTGTATCCCGCATGCTTCGCGGTATAGAGGATACCGATGGCCGTATCGTCGTTCACGGCGAAGAACCCGTCGGGCGGTGATTCCAGCGCCAGAATCTCGGGCGTCACCGTCTCAGCATCCACGCGGTTGTCACACACGCAGATCAGTTTCTCATCGATGGGCATGCCATGCTTTAGCAGGGCATCCTTATAGCCGTTGTACCGGTTCTTGGAGATCTCCAGGTTCATCGGACTGCCATAGAAGGCGATACGCTTACAGCCCGTCTCTATCAGATGGTTCACGGCGTTATAGGCACCCATATAGTCATCGACCACCACACGACTGGCATTCACGCCCGTACAGATACGGTCGTAGAACACAATCGGAATACCGGCATCCAACAACCGTTGGTAATGGTCGTAGTTCCGCGTGTCCTTCGCCTGTGAAACGATGACCCCGCAGACCTTATTACGGTGGAAATTCTCGCAGATTCGAGTCTCGCGCTCATACTGTTCCCCGCTGAGGGCCACCATGATACTGAAGCCCCGGGCAGCGGTGGCCTCCTCAATGCCCGTCAGAATGGAAGAGAAATAATAGTGGGTGAACTCCGGTACGATGACCCCGATCACCTTCGACGGCATCACCCGGCTGTGGCGCAGGGCCTCACCGATGATGTTGGGCAGGAAGTTGTGCTCACGGGCATACTGTTGGATGGCCTTGCGCCTCTCCTCGCTGATACGGGGCGAGTCTTTCAGGGCGCGCGACACCGTTGCCACGGAGACTCCAAACTCCTTGGCAATGTCCTTCATCGTCATCGGTACATGCTCTTTCATCCGGTTTTTAATTATTTACGATGCAAAGGTACAAAAAATACAAATAACTGCCTCTATTTCATAAGAAATAATGTACACACGCGCCCGTGCAAACGTTTGCATTGTGCAATTATATTTTTTTTATTATAAAAAAGAACAACGTATCAAAAAGAACCCTATCTTTGCACCGTAGAACCTAAGCCTCAGAAGCTTGAAACGATATAACAAATAAACAATTAACTCTAATTAAAAGTAATGATGAAGCAGGTAAACATTCATTTTCCGCTTAGGATGCTCGGCCTTATATTGGGGCTGTTCCTATCCGTGAGTGCCTTTGCCCAGATCGAGGTTAAAGGCCATGTGAAAGATGCTACAGGCGAAGACATTATCGGCGCAACAGTACGCGTTGACGGCACACAAACCGCCACCGTGACCGATTTCGACGGTAACTTCGTACTGAAGGCCAATGAAGGCGCAAGCATTACCATCTCGTACGTTGGCTATCAGAATGCCACGGTAAAGGCTGCACCGAGCGTGGAAGTCACGCTGCAGGATGACGAGACAGTACTGCAGGACGTCGTGGTCATCGGTTACGGTACTGTCCGTAAGAGTGATGCCACAGGTTCTGTGATGTCTGTGGAAGCCGACCAGTTGAACAAAGGTCTTGCCACCTCTCCGGCAGATCTGCTCCAGGGAAAGACTCCGGGTGTGCAGATTACGACCAATAGTGGTGCTCCTGGCGCCGGTGCAAAAATCCGTATCCGTGGCGGTTCGTCACTCTCTGCCAGCAACGACCCTCTGATCGTGATCGACGGTCTGCCCATCAGTTCGACGGATATCTCTGGTGGTGATGTACTGAACACCATCAACCCGAACGACATTGAGAGTTTCTCCATCCTGAAGGATGCTTCTGCCACCGCCATCTACGGTAGTCGTGCATCTAACGGTGTGATCCTGATCACCACTAAGAAGGGTAAGGCTGGTTCGAAGCCCCGCATCAATGTGGACATGAGCGGTACATTCAAGACCGTCGCTAAGAAGGTCGATGTACTCGGTCCCGAGGCGTTCCGCGAGTTCTTCATGGCCAACTACGGCGACAATGCCGACGCTGTTGCAGCTCTAGGTAATGCCAGCACCAACTGGCAAGACGAGATTTATAAGACCGCTTTTGCCGAGGAAATCAACGCCAGCGTGACTGGCGGCTATGTTTCTGGCAGCAAGGCCTTCAAGATGCCATACCGCGTCAGTGCTGGCTTCCTGAACAACGATGGTAACCTAAAGACTAGCGGCATGACACGTGGTACTGTAGGTTTTAACCTGACGCCAACACTGCTCGACGACCGTCTGACCATCAACCTGAATGCTAAGGGTGTGTTCACACATAACTCTTATGCTGACGAGGGAGCTATCGGTGCTGCCGTACAGTACGATCCCCTGAAGCCCGTTGACAACAAATGGGAGAGCAATGGAGCCCCCAACACCATGTCAACACTGAACCCCGTAGCCATGCTCAATGAACAGAATAAAGACGCTTACGTCCGCCGCTTCGTGGGTAATGCTCAGTTCGACTATAAGTTTAAGTTCCTTGACGGCCTTCGTGCTAATTTGAACCTCGGTCTCGATTACTCAACCACCTCAGGTTGGAATGTCTCTGAGAAGGGAAGTGAGATTTCTTACCACAACAAGGTTGAAAACGGAACAGGTGCATGGGAGAAATATACCCAGACACGTCGTGACCAGACATTGGAGTTCTATCTGGCATACGCCAGGGATCTGAAGCAGATCAACAGCCGCTTTGATGTCTTAGCCGGTTACAGCTGGCAGCACTTCTACAACGAGACAACCAACGATAAAGTAGCTAATGACGGAACAGATGCAAGGTTATGGGGTGAACCGACCTTATTCAAGACAGAGAGCTATCTCATCTCTTTCTACGGCCGTTTGAACTACACGTTCATGGATCGCTATCTCTTAACCTTCACGATTCGTGACGATGGCACCTCTCGTTTCCAGAACAATAAATGGGGTGTGTTCCCCTCTGCTGCCTTCGCATGGCGCATCAACGAGGAGGCATTCCTGAAGAATGTTGATTGGCTCTCTAACCTGAAGCTCCGTCTGGGTTGGGGTATCACTGGTCAGCAGAACATCAACAGCGGTGACTATCCTTCTATTGCAACTTATCATACTAACCAAGCCGGTTCGCTCTATATGTTCGGCAATAGTATCGTCACCCCAATCACTCCGAAGGGCTTTGCCTCCAACATCAAGTGGGAGGAGACCACAACCTATAATGTCGGTTTGGACTTTGGTTTCGCCCGCAACCGGATCAATGGTAGCATTGATGTATATAAGCGCGTCACCAATGACCTGCTGAATAAAGTCCCCGTGGCTTCTGGTACCAACTTGACCAACTATCTGTTGATGAACGTAGGTGACATGGAGAACAAGGGTATCGAGGTTGCATTGAACGTGGTGCCCATTGAGAAGAAGAACCTGCGTTGGGAAGTTGGTTTTAATATTGCCTACAACAAGAATGAGATCACCCGCCTGACTGCCAGCGATGATCCCAGTTATCTGGGTGTTGAAACAGGTGACATCTCGGGTGGTGTTGGTAACAAGGTCCAGATTCAGCAGGTTGGCAATCCCATCAACTCGTTCTTCGTATTCCAGCAGGTTTACGACGAGAATGGCAAGCCGTTGGAGGGTGTCTATGTGGATCGTAACCATGATGGCCAGATTACTGACGACGACCGTTACGTATATTACAAGCCCGATGCTGACGTGAATATCGGCCTGAACACAGAACTGAACTATAAGAAGTGGACACTCTCTGCATCCCTCCGTTCAAGCTTAGGCAACTATGTTTACAACAACGTAGCCTCCAACACTGAGATGAAGGCCGACATGTGGACCAACAACTTCATCTGTAACCGTGTGTCAACAGCACCTTACAGTAACTTCCAGCAGGCTCAGTACAAGAGCGACTACTATGTTCAGAATGCTTCCTACCTGAAGCTCGACAAGGTGACACTGGCTTACAATATCTGCGACTGGTGCCGTGTGAACTTTACAGCGCAGAACGTCTTCACCATCACCAACTACGACGGTGTAGATCCTGAGGTCGGTAATGGTATCGATAATAACATGTACCCCCGTTCACGCAACTTCATCTTAGGTGCAAGCTTTAACTTTTAATTAATAAGGAGGACAAGAATATGAAATTCAACATAAAGAAAAACGGAATTTATAGTTTTGCCTTTGCTACCGCCGTGTCGCTGACAGCATGTGTGGGCGATTTGGATGTAACTCCTATCGACCCCAACCTCGACACGCCGGAGGGTGTGCTCTCAAATACTGAGGCATACAACCAAGTGCTGGCAAAGTGCTACTCGGGACTCGCAGTAAGTTCACCCGACGGTGATAGTGGAAGTCCTGACATCGAAGGTATCGATGGTGGCTTCGGACAGTATCTGCGCGCCCTGTTCAACCTACAGGAGCTTCCTACCGATGAGGCCGTCATCGGCTGGAACGACCAGACATTGAAAGATCTTCATGGGCTGCAGTGGACATCTTCTGACGTCTTCGTTAGTGCTTGCTACAGCCGCGTATTCTATCAGATTTCTCTTTGCAACGAGATCATCCGTCAGATTGATGCTGCAGGCAGCAACGACGCCACTATGCAACAGTATCGTGCTGAGGCCCGCGCTATTCGTGGCCTGAGTTATCTCCATGCCATCGACATGTTTGGAAACGTACCTTTCACGGATGAAAATTCTACTGTAGGCAGTGACAACCCCAAGCAGATGAGTCGTTCCGAACTCTTCAACTGGATGGTAAAGGATATGGAGGAGACTGCTGATATCCTGCCTGCCAACCCCGAGAAGTATCGCGCCGGCAAGGGTATGGCCTACATGATTCTGGCCAAGCTCTACCTGAACGCTGCTGTCTATACTGGCACAGCCAACTATCAGAAGTGTGCAGAGTATTGCAAGAAGATTATCGACCTGGGCTATCAGCTAGAGTCTGCCAGCGATTGGAAAAACCTCTTCTGTGCTGACAACGACCAGTATCTGGGCGTAGGCCACGAGATTATCTTCAGCGTCTATCAGGATCACGTCAACACTCAGGCATACGGCGGTACAACTTACATCATCAACGCCATGGTAGGTGGTAAGATGGCATATGCTGACTATGGTCTTGGCGGCAATGGATGGGGTGGTCTTCGCGTCACACCGCAGTTCGTTGACAAGTTCGAAAACGGAGACCAGCGCGCCACCTTCTTCACAACAGGACAGAATAAGGAGATTATTGATATCAGCGACTTCACAAGCGGTTATGCCTTCACAAAGTTTACCAACCTAAAGGCTGACGGTTCAATGATTAACGGTGCCAACTCCTTCCCCGACACCGACTTCCCCGTCTTCCGTTTGGGTGATGTTTTTCTGATGCTGGCAGAATGTGAAGTTATCGGTGGCGTCAGCTGTGACGGTATTGCCAAGTTCAACGAGATCCGCACCCGTGCTGGCGTTAACCCGATTAGCAGTCCGTCAAGGATTGACATCCTCAATGAGCGGGCCCGCGAATTGGCTTGGGAGTGCCACCGCCGTTCAGACCTCGTTCGCTTTGGTCTCCTCACCTCTGGTGATTACCTCTGGGCACACAAGGGCATGAACAGCAATGTCGGCACGCCTCATGGTGTCAACAGCAAGTACAACCTGTACCCGCTGGCTTCCAGCGATGTGATTTCTAACACGAACCTCGTGCAGAATCCTGGTTACTAATTCTTATTGGTTATATAAAATAAAGAAAGAATTTATGAAAACAAAATATTTCAAGAGCAGTTTGTTGTTTGCGGTCTGTGCCATGCTGTTTGCAGCCTGCGACTCTGATCGCGACGACAACCCCACCCTCGGCCCGAACAACACCGCATCAGAATTTGTGGTGAACACATCGGCCGTGGCAGACCAGTACATCCAGCTGTCGCCAGACAATTTTGTCAATCTCACATGGACACAGCCTAACTACGGCGTGAACACCGTCGTCAACTATAAAGTTCAAGTTGGACTGGTAAATGATGGAAATATCAGATGGGGCGATGGCTATCTGGAAACAGGTTTCACCTCCTGCAACGTGAATATCAGCGGTGAGGAGATTGCAAAGGTTCTCTGTAAACTCGACGGTTTTGCTACCGAGGATGACTACGTGGATCAAGGTTTCCGCGAGGTGGCTTTCCGTGTAGCCGCCAATATCCAGACCACGACCTCAAACGTGGTAGAGGGAACGGAAATCATGTCAAACGTCGTTACTTTCAAGCACATGGCTGCTTACTGCAATATTCCTACCAAGGGAACTCTCTATGTCATTGGTTCCTGCTGTGGATGGCCAGAACCTTCAGGTAGCAACAAGCAGACGCTGATTGACGGAGGCTGGTTTATTACAGAAACAGAAATCGGCAGTAACATATTCAAGGGTCAAGTGGAGATGCCAGAAGGAGACCTAACCTTCCGTTTCTATAGCAAGCTGACTGGCTGGGGTAGCGATGATGCTCCTGAAGGCTCTATTGGCCAGCAGGCTAAAGACGAGGCTAAAGAATACACGCTCCCACATTCTGGTCCTTGTATGCCAGGTAAGGGTTCTTGGTCATTCCCGGGCTTCCCAGGCGGAACTCTCGATATCACGGTTGATATGAACAATAAAACTGTAAGTTTCGTACTTCTTTAATCATTTCGTCAACTATAACGATCGTTTAATCAAAAGAATAAGAAGATGAAAAAAATTAGTTTATATATAATGGCTCTGCTCAGCACGGGACTCGTATCCTGTAATCAGGATTTCGAGACGATTTTCAGTCCGCAGACAAACGGGCAGGAGAGCCTTCTTCAGACAAGCGATGTCAGCGTCACCAGCACCTCAGCATCTGCAATCAGCATTGCAGATTACATCGATGCTGACGGAATGGAGACCCCAATTCCCATTGGTACTGTTTCGGTCAAGGAGGGTGCCATGCCTGCCAATACCATTCTCAAGGCAGAGGTGGAGTTCTCTAAAGATGCCGACTTCAACAGCAGCATCTCCATCGACGCTAACAGCATGGAGGAAAGTAACGAGATCAGCATACAGCCAGGCCTTCTGCAGGATGCATATTTCAACTATATCACCCGCAACCCTGCTACGACTGACATGTATATCCGCACGATACTCTATACCGTAACAGGTGGCACAGCAGAAGCTATCGTTGGTAAGCCTGGCGAGAACTACTTTGCTGAGAGCACGGTGAAATTCACCCCGCTGAACAAGGTACAAATCTCTCCCGCATACTATGTCATCGGTGCTGCTGGTGGCTGGAGTGCTGACGGTGCTCGTACGCAGAAGTTCAACCATAGTGATGCTGACGTCTATGAGGATCCCATTTTCTCTATCGTTGTTGACGCAGGCGGTGATGACTGTTGGTTTGCTATCGGCGACGATGCTGCACTTGACGCCATTGCGAATGATAACGACTGGACAAAATTGCTTGGTACTAAGGGTGCAAGTGAAGACCTGAAGGGAACGATGGATTACCGCTACAATCTGGGCGGCGACCACTCCTTCCACGTGACGGGTGCAAAGAAGATCAAAATCACCCTGAACATGATAGAATATAGCTACACCATAGAGCCCATTAATATAGCAGATGCTTACTATCTGGTTGGCGGACCTGAGGATTGGGCTGGTTCCGCAGCTTCTAAGAGTCAGAAGTTCTCTCACAGCGCTGCCAGCGTGGCCGACGATCCCATCTTCACTTACGTTCTCGAAGGTACTGGTGGCGATATCTGGTTCGCTATTGGTGATGACGAGGCTTGTGATGCTATTGCCAATGACAATGACTGGTCTAAACTCTTCGGTACTACATCAGGTAATGGTAACAATGGTCTGAGTGGTTCTCTGTCACGTCGTAGTTCACTTTCTGATGACGGTTCGTTCAAGGTGGATGGTACATCCAAGTTTATACGCATCCAGATCAACATGGCCGAGATGACTTATACCATCACCCCGCTTGACTTCGATCCATACGTGTACTTCATTGGAGCAACTGATGGTTGGTCAAAAGCCGAGCAGAAACTGGCACTTACAGATGAAAGCGGAATCTACACAGGTTATCTGTATTGTGCAGATCCTAATGGATGGGGCAACGAGTTCAAGTTCCAGAAGATACCTGGTGACTGGGATTCACAGCTGAACAGCGGCTCATTCACAGGAGGCATCAGTGGTGATTTCGCTGATGGTGGCGACAATATCAAGGCTAATGCTGGCGAAGGTGTCTATTTCGTGACACTTGATATGGCCAACCTGACCCTCAATGCCGTGAAAGTTGAAAAGATGGGTATCATTGGTGACTTCAACGGCTGGAGTGCTGATGTCGAAATGACTTGGAATGCAGACGACTACTGCTTCGAAGCTACAGATGCAGGCGTTAACGATAAAGGATGGAAATTCCGTATCAACGCAGATTGGGGCATTAACCTCGGTGGAACATCACTGGGTAATCTGGTTGCCAATGGTGATAATCTGACTGTAGTTGGAAATACCATCAAGCTCTATCCGACACGTAAGGACAACGACAATATCTACTGCACGGTAGAGTAAAGTCACACTCCCTATACACACTCAGGCGGACCGTTTATCACGACGGCCCGCCTATTTTTATGAATAAATCTTAATTGTTTTTGTCGTTTCAGAGAATTATTATACCTTTGCACGCGATAATGCATTATTTACACAAAAAAGAGACTTTCGAATGAAAAAAATTCTTTGGATCATACTGATCTCTTGCAGTATGCCCCTGTTGACCTCTTGTGAGGAATTTCTGGATCTCCTCTTCGACAACCCGGCATCCCCTTACACTCCCACCTATTATGACGTACCCATTCCCGACAGCGTCTATGTCGCCGACGTCAATCAGCCGAATGCAAAGGAGTACCTGCCGGCACCGCCGACCTCCGAGAGCGATGTCGTTTTGCTCGACGACAAAATACAGTGGGAATGGGGAAAGACCCAGCGTGGCACAGACCGTGGAAAGATCGCGATGACCCATATGGGCCGCACCCCGAAGACCATGTGCAAAGTGATGGCCGAAGTGATGGGTCTGCAGACCATCAGCAAGGAAGCCACCCCAGCCATTTACCGTCTGCTGAAAAGAGCCTACCGTACAGGTGAACAGTCCACTTCAACGGCCAAGTCGAAATATAAGCGCCAGCGCCCCTTCGCCGTATTTGGCGAGACACCCTGGTATACCGACGACGCACAAGACAAGACGGGTTCTTACACCTCGGCCACCACAGCAGCCGGATGGGCTGTGGGACTTGCCTTTGCCGAGATGTGGCCTCCCCTGCAGAACAAGTTTTTGAGGAAAGCCTTCCAGTTCGGAGAAGACCGCGTCATCAGCGGCTCCAACTACCAGAGCGATGTCGAAGGCGGCTACTGTTGCGGTGCTGCCGCCATGGCACAAGCCCATCTTGATAAAAAACTGCAGGAGGACATCGCTGCTGCCCGCGAGGAATACAAGAAACTCCTGGGCGTGGCCTCCTCCTATAATCCCACTACCGGTGCCAGCATCCCTAATGGCGTCAGTATCCTCAATGCGCCCCTCAACACCAGCGACAGCCGTTATCAGGCTGACCTGATGCGCTATTACGAGGCTAAGAAACTGCGTGACACCAACCGCGGTCAGCAGGCCGTCATGGACGCGGACGCCAATACCGATAACATGGCTAAGATCTTTGGCGGTATCCTCGGTATCACCATCAGTCCGAGCACTACCCCCGCTATCTACCGACTGATGGAGGAGATCCGCCCGAACAATGCCAATATCTGCCAGGCTGTGAAGCTTACCTATTTCCGCCTGCGCCCCTTCGCACAGTTGAGCGAACCGACACCCCTGCCCGCCAAGGAGCCCTATTACAAGACGCAGAGCAGTTATCCTTCAGGTCATACCTGCTACGCCTGGGCCGTGGGTCTCATGCTGGCCGAGGTGGCACCAGCCTATCAGAACCAGATCCTCGCCCGCGCCTACATATTCGGTGACAACCGTGTGGTCGTAGGCTACCACTGGCCCACCGATATCGATGCCGGCCGCATACTTGCATCCTCACTCATTGCCTATATGCACACCAGTGAGGTTTTCCGTAACCTGATCGCCCAAGGTCAGGCAGAATATAAGAATCTGAAAAATTAGCCAGACCACATATATGACCAGATTTGCAACTAAAGGGCGACTGTTTCTATCGGTCCTGCTCGGTCTCGCACTGCTCATGTCGTGCGACAGCAGTTCCCCTGCGCCGGAACCCGAACCGACACCGGAGCCTCCCCCCGTCACCCCAGATCCTCCTGTCACACTGGAGGACACCGTCTATGTTGAACTTGCCAATCAGGCCGATGTCAGTTTCATCCTGCCTGCTCCCCCCTCTGTCGAAGATCAAGATTTCATAGATGACGAGATACAGTGGCAATGGGGTCAGACGCAGCGCAATACCGTGCGTGGTGACGTGGCCATGCTCCGCATGGGTCGGACGCCTGCTCCCGTGCGTCTCATGATGGCTGGTACCCTCGGGCTCGACGTCATCAGCAAGGAAGCCACCCCCGCCCTTGAACGTCTGCTGGTCCGTGCCTACTGGACGGGCTTCCAATCCACCAAGAACATCAAGTCGAAATACCAGCGTGTACGCCCCTTTGTAGAACTGGGCGAGACGGCCTGGTATGCCGCCGATGCTGACGATACGACAGGCTCCTATGCCTCGGCCACCACGGCAGCAGGATGGGCCGTCTGCCTCATCTTCGCTGAGATGTGGGCACCCCGCCAGGATGCCATCCTGCGACTGGGATTCCTGTTCGGTGAAGACCGTGTGATCAGTGGTTCCAACTACCAAAGCGATGTCAACGCCGGCTATCTCTGCGGGGCCACCGCCGTAGCCCTGGCCCATAACAACCCAAAATTGGAGGAAGATATCGCCGCTGCCCGCGAAGAATACAAGAAATTGAAGAATCTGGATATCGACCCTCAGGGCTTCTGCGACCTCAACGATCCTACGGGACTAACCATCATCAATCCCCCTGTGACGACCAGCGACTACCGTTACGAAGGCGACTTGGCGCGCTATTACTACGCCAAGAGCCTGCGCACCACCATCCAGGGCACGCAGGCCACTCAGGATGTCAATGGCTACTCCGACAATATGACGAAGATCTTCGGTGAGGTGCTGCGCATCGAAGCCTCGGAAGAGACCACACCCGAGATCTATAAACTCATGGAGATGATCCGTCCGCGCAGTGTCCATATGGTCCGTGATGTGAAGCAAGCCTATTTCCGCAACCGTCCCTTCGTGGAGTTGGGCGAGCCGACCTCCGTACCTGAGGAAGAAGACAACTACCGCTATGAGAGCAGTTTCCCCTCCGGCCATTCCTGCCTGTCGTGGGCCGATGCCCTGGTACTGGCAGAGGCCATCCCGGAGCGTGCCCGCAATCTGCTGCACCGCGCCTACGAGTTCGGCTACAACCGCCAGATCACTGGCTACCACTGGGCCACCGACATCGATGCCGCCCGCATACTGGCCTGCGGCCTCGTTGCCCGTCTGCACGCCGAGGAGGATTTCCGCAAGCAGATCCAGTTGGCCCGTGAAGATTACCTGAGAGTCGCTAACGGCGAATAGGTCGCGCATACCAGCCGCGGCATCCCTGTATCGCACCGTAAGGGAAACGGCAGGCTTTCAGCGCCATCGTCAGCATTTTTATATTAGGCACGTCCGCACCACGGACGTGCTTTTTTATTTCCTCCTGGATATCCACCGCCCTGAGGAAATACTCCTTGGAGCGCTCCGCAGGTTCGAAGAACGACAGGAGCAGCGTCTCAGGCGTCGATTCCCGACGATAACGCTCGTTATGCTGACAGATAGCCTCCTCTTCGGCTTTCGTGAAGTGCCACAGGGCACCGCAGTGCAACTCCTGCACGGCCTGGGCATAGAGTTGACGGTGGTCGATGGGCGTGTCGGTATCGATCAGGCCTGTCACCTCACAGCACAGGTAGCGCCGTGAGCCCGTCGGATCGACCAGCGGCTCCTGCTCATTGGTCGTGGCGATGAACGAGGCCATGCGGGGGTGCAATTCGTACTGGTCGGAGCGCATCTTCCGCGTCTGCACGTCCTTCTCTGTCAATACCCGCTTGATCTTCGCCTGCTCACGGTCGGTCTTCGCATTATACTCGTCGATGTTCACCAAGAGCATCCTACTGAGCATCCGCTCCACTTGCTCCGCGTTGTCGAGTTTGATATCGTCGATATAGTACTCGCGCAGTTCCGGTGGCAGGAGCAGTCTGCAGAACGTCGATTTGTGCGTACCCTGACGGCCGATGAGCATCGGCACGACGGCATTGCCGTAGTCGCGCGAGAGGTTCATCCACTGCGCCACCATCGCCAGCATCCAACGGTGGAAATGGTCGGGCCACAGGTCATAGTCGGTCGGCACGCGCCGCGCATACGCCCGGATACGGTCCTCACCGTCCCACGTACCACAGCCGTCGAGATAGTCGGTCACGGGATTGTAGAGTGGCACCTGCGCGCTGCGCACATACAGTTCCACGTCGATCGACCAGGCCACGCCCACCTGCTCCATCTGTTCAAGCGCCATCCGTCGCAGTTCCCGATCGGTCAGTTGTTGCCAGATTCGAGCCTCCGCAGCAGAATTTCGAGGCCCCGTAGGAAAATTTGGAGCCTCCGCAGCAGAATTTGGAGGCTCCGTAGCAACGGAAAGTGGCCGGAATTCCTCGGTTTGCTTCATCACATTATACCTCAGTTCATAATTTCTCTCAAAAAATTCACGCACCCCCTTGACGATACGTTTCCGCTCACGGGTTGATGACAGGTGTTCCTTCTCGTCACGATCCCGCACCTGACGCATCTGAAAAAGGTCGTTGATCAGGTTCAGGCCGCTTTTCAGCAGCGATAAGATAACATGAATATTCATTTATAGTTGTTTTATGTGGTTTTTATCCCGCACTTCTTACACTTCTCACACCCAGGCCACCTGGTCTTAGGTGTGGGAAGTGCGGGAAGTGTAGGTTATTTTCAGAGTTTCCCTACTACCACGCGCGCGCGTTGCTTCATCATCCACTTGCGCCAGGCCTGTTTGGCGTGGAGTTCGTAGTGGCAATGACGGCACACCCGCCGCCGCGTACCTGAGGGATACAACTCGAAGCGTTCTTCGGGCAAGTCCTGCCCACAATTCTTACATGTCATAAGTCCTTCACCTTTCACTTCTATAGTTTCCTATCGCCATGTGGCGATTCTCCTTCGGGTCGAGGCACACGGAGCAGTGGATCCACATGGCACCCCGCTGATTATACTCAAACAGTAGTTGGTCGAAATCGACGTTCTTCTGGATAAACTTGAAATACTCCAGGCCCTGTTCCACGGAGTCGATGCGGATATCCATCGCCTCGCCCTTGAGATGTTTCGAGCCGCGCACGCCGTGAACGCCGATGTTCACCTGCTCGTTGCGGAAACCGCTGTTCACGTGGATTGGACCGAACACCTCGCGCAACGGTTCACCAAGTTTCCAACAGAGGTTGATCAAAGCGGCCAGTTGCAGTTCGTCGGGCGCGTTATCCACGCGGTGGGTCTGTGCCCACGTGGAGCGGATCATCTCGTCGTAACTGAAATGCGGACTCAACATAAAATTCTTTCTTCTTGCCATAACTTTTTAATCTTTAATGTTCAATGTTTAATGTTTAACGTATGCAGTCGCGACTTGCGAGCACAAAGTTACGGCACACCAACGACAACGGCAAGCCTTTTGCCTGCCGTTGAGAAAATCGTGGTGAAATGAGAAAATGCGGGAGTTTTTCGGTGAATTATTTCTTCTTGTCTTCAAGGAAGCGGCGTTTCTTGGCGCTCATGGGGCGCGACTCCTTGGCGGCCTTCAGAGCGGCACGACGGGCATTCTCCGCCTTGCGGATCTTCGCCTCGGCCTGACTCTTACGCCGTTTGGCATCACGGGCACGGGCCTCGGCCTTCCGCTGCTCTTTCTTCTGGGCCCGCAGTTCTTCCTTGGCAGCATCGCGCGCCTCAACCTCCGCCTTACGCTTGGCCCTCTTCTCCTCTTCGCGAGCCAGCACACGAGCCTGATACTCAGGATTCGAGAGGATATACTTGCGCGAGGGCAGGGCCAAGATGTCGAGCGCCAGTTTCGTTGCCTTCTGACGGGCGTAACGCCAGCTCTTACTCTCGGCCTCACAAAGCAGCGTACCGTCGGAGAGCACGGCCTTGGCCCTGTGCAGACCCTCTGCCGTCTGCTCCATTTCCATCGTCAGCCGCCGTCCGTCGGTCTTTTTCACGATGTCGTCGGCCTGTGCCAGCAGGTTGTGGTTGCGCCGCCTGTGAGTCAGCAGATGCTCGGCCTCACCTATGATATATTTAGAGATGAACCACTGGCGGATGTCCTCGTCGAGGGTCGAGACATAGCCGTAGATGGCATAGACGAAGATGTGCTTGTGGGTCCTGATGTCGAACTGCTCGCCGGCACGGGCAAACTGGCCCAGGTGCCACTCGTCGAACTGCCGTTCTAAGCGCTCCTGACGGAACAGATTGCCTAAGATATGCTGCAACCGCGTACCCTCGCCGATTGCATAGCGGAAGAGCACGTCGGCCACCTGGCCCTTGAACACAAACATCCCCGCAAACACATAGCGACTGTTCCCGCGTCCTTCCGCCTCATAAAAAGAACTATGCGTCAGCACCTCGCGCAACTTGGCACGCGAGAACAGACGGCGAAGATCCTCAAAGAGCGGATCGTCCCACCGTCTGAAGTTGTCCTTCGCCTTAGGCTGTTGCTGTAATGTCTTCTCTTCGTCCATCATTGCACGGGCTGGCGGAATCGAACCACCTCTGTCGGATTGGAAGCCGACCTTCAGGCCCCGAAAACCTGTGTGCTGCCGTTACACTAAGCCCGCATTTTACTTGAGCGGGTGACGGGAATCGAACCCGCGCCTGCGCACTGGAGGTACGCCGAATCAAGATCTGAAGTCTTGCGTGCTGCCACTACACTACACCCGCATGCTCACGATGCAAAGGTACGAAAAAACTGCAAACATCGCAAATTATCACCGAAATATTTGGAACTTTTCGGATTATTCCCTATCTTTGCATCGAAGATGCGAAGATTATTTAATTCGGGCTTGTCCCGATCGCGAGCGTGCGACGGAGGTCACGGCAGGGGGTAGCGTTTATCTGCGTTCACAGCCCTGTGCGACAGCAAAGGAAAGGCCGGGAGAGACGGTGCAAGGGCGGGGAAGAGAAAGCGTGTGCTATTAAGCTGCATAGGGATATGGAGGCAAGTGTGCATGGCTGCCGCTCATAGATAGGCACATGGTAAAAGGCGTCTCTCCACATGGTGGTACTTCTCCTCATCCTCCTGAACATGTTCAAATGCGGACGGAAGAGCCCACTGAAAACCAATAGCGTATGAAGACCTGAAGACTGTATTCGTTCTGGCAAAGCATTTTTAAACTGATCCTTATAGCATGAATGGCCATTGTCATTCCTGCCAGTTCTTTATTTGCGCAAGACTATCAGCCTTTGGAAATCAAAAATATCAGGCCAGCTGACATTCTACCTATCATAGGACAGATTGAAGCATGAGACAAGAAAGCATACGACCACATAGAACACCTCAAGATAGCCGAAGCAACCAGAATCAGGGATATGATGTGGGAATATGGTGCTGGTAATCATTCTCCACAAGAATATCAACAATTAATGAATAGACTAAATACAGGTATGACTATGGAAAATCCAAAATGATATGATAATTATGAAACTATAGGATGAAAATGATGAACAGCAGATTCTAACCATGCCCACGATGAACGAGACATAATAAATACACTAATAAATCATGCAAATTTAAAAGTATCAAATCCTCAAAACTCAGAACGATACGAATATATGCAAGAAGAAGTAAATAATAATCCTAATAAAATCTATATATTTTGAAATTCATCATACGCAAGCTATGATAAAGAAACATTTTGATACGAAAGAAACCGCAACAACAAAATCAGGAATTTATGTAAATCCAAAAATTTCTTAATATTTGTAGCATGAACAAATATAGAAGAAGAAAACTGAATACTAAAAAACCAAATTTTACATGAAAATATTACCTGAGATGAACACTGAGTCTATTCACTCCCATCCATTACAAACTGAAGAACTGATTCAAAAACAGACATACATTTAATAGCAACAATATGAACTGATGCTGACTGAGATATAGACCAAACTAATGAAATATATGAAAGTAGCAAATTCCCCGTATGATTTCACCCTGATGTACTATTTGCATGACGTACATTCCCTTTTTTCTCAATAAATTTATGAAAAATCTGAGCAGAAAAATGAAAATATGCTACATCTTATGTAAATTATACAAACGTAGCAGTAGCTGATTTGTGTTTCCAAATGTTTGCAGAAGTAAAAGATGTAGATGAATTACTTGAAATGATTAGGAATTCTAGTGACCTTAGAGACTATATCAGATTTGACCTAAATGGAGATGGTGATACTGACGATACAATTGATGGTCAGCCAGAGAGTCAGCCACTCATCCTGATGAATCCTGGCGGTTTCTTCCAGAAATACCTCATGCCTTTGGCTCTGCCTGACTGCATCAAAACCGATGAAGCCATCACTTTGGAGAAGGGCTACTATCATGGCGTCGTCTTCGACATCCCTGGTGCCGAGGTGAACATCAACGGCGAGTGGATTGCCTTTACCGATAATAACAAAGACCTCATCCTCGCCCAAAATCCTATGAATCTCGAGTGGAGACTCAACGGAGAACTGCTCAGCAGGTATGGCTACAAGCAGGGCGACACCCTTACGGGCCAGGTCCTCGTGGTCGATGACCAGTGGAACGGTCTCAACATCACCAAGGACTTCTCCGTCAGCATAGAGGCAGGTGATCCTGATGCCATCCACTCAACCGTGCTTGGCCCTTCTGCCGAAACCTGGTACACCGTCGATGGCCTCCGTCTCGATGCCAAGCCCACTAAGCCAGGCGTCTATGTCATGCGCTCGGCCGAAGGATGCTTGCAAGGCAAGAACGGACAGAAAGTTATCGTCAAATAATCATCAGCTAGAGATCAAGGGTTATAAACGTTCCATCCAGTGAGAAAGGAAAACATCGTTTAGGGAATAAATTATTCCCTCAAGCGTAGCTTTGTCATTAAGGAGTCCTTTCTCACATAGAGCTTCTGCGAGACGACGTGATACGGAGGGTGTACCAATCTTGTGATCTTTGAGGAAAGCTGAGGCTGTAATCTGTTGAACACTTCCTTCCTTTGCTATAGCGATAAGATAGCTCCATTGTTTGTCTGTCAGCATCTGGCGATACTGAAGATAGACAGCCTCACCTTGTTTCATCAGTTCTTCGCAGGCAATTTTTACATCATCGATGGTGATGGACTTACTTTCATTGGCATATACGGTATGACATAACTGCTGGGTATAATAGGTATGGCGGCGAGTCCAATCCAAGATAAATTGCAATGCTTCATCGGTAATGCTGCGCTGTCGCTCATTAAACAGACGACGAATAAAGGTCGAATAGGATTCTTCGGATATTTTGTCGAGTGATACAAAGGTCGTACTGTTGTAGAACGGTTTCTTTTCATTGGCAAAGATGTCAGCCATCATGTGTTTCTTGCTACCACAGAAGATGAAAGACAGGTTGTGGGTCTGCTGGATATAGGTTCGAAGCAAGGCTTCCATGTTTTGTTCCGGGTAGTCTCGAATCTGTTGGAATTCATCAATGGCAATTACTATCCTTTCGTTCTGGCTATCGAGAAAATCAAAGAGTCCTTTCAGTGTAAACTCCTTTTCATGAGCTGTCTGATAGGCTATTTGCAACTGAGGCTCTCCTGTGATAGTATCAAACGAGAGTTGTGGACGGAGTGATTTAATGAACGTCAAGAGTTTTTCGCCCATCGTTGTCTTAGATGGAAATAATTTCATGGTGGCTTCTGCCATCAGTTTGATAAAGTCATCAATGTTGCGTGAGGCAAAAATATCGAAATAGATGGTATGGATGTCTGGCCTTACATCGTGCAGTTCATCAAACAGACGTAACACAAGTCCAGTTTTTCCCACACGTCGCTGTGAGATGAGTGTCATGTCGGTACCATTGATACAGTTTCGGAGCATCAACTGCAGCTCTTCTTCACGATCGCAGAACAGATCTTTTGATTCATACGACTTGATGATAAACGGGTTATCCATACCTTTTATATATTGATGGTTTCAAAATCTGCTGCAAAGATACAGAAAAATATTGATTACACAAAATGTGTAACACAAAATGTGTAATTAACCAACAAATAATCGCCTAAAGATTTGGATCTTTGCGGAATAATTCCTATCTTTGCCCTCAGAAATGTTTAATCCGAGCAGTCCGAAGCTCGCAGCGTGCAGTAGGGGACACGGCCAGGGGTAGCGTTTATCGGCGTTCACAGTCTGGTTCGTTGCATAGGAAGGTCCGGAGAGATTGTGCAAAGGCGGGGAACAGGATGTTCCGATGAAGAAAGCATGCTATCCTAGGCTGTATAGGGATATACAGGCAAATTAGCACGGCTGCCGCCTCTCGATAGGCACATGGTAAATGAGTTTCTCTCCACTTGCGGCCCCAACCCTCACTCCCTGAACAGCGTCTGAACATAACAGAGGGGCTTTGTTAGAACTTCTGTTAGCAGAGGCGGACAAGGCTCACAGAAACCAATAGCGTATGAAGACCTGAAGACTGTATTCGTACTGGCAAAACATCTTCAAGATCATCCTCATAGCATGAATGGCCATTGTCATTCCTGCAAGTTGTGGCGGTGGCGGTAGTGAAGACGCGCCACAGCCTCAACCTACGCCACAGCCTACCCCAACTCCAACACCTGAGCCACTGCCCGATATCTCAGGTTTGGATAACCTGAAGAGTTTTCAGGTAGATGTGGAGACCGACCTGCTCAGCGGCATTACCTTCAACAACGGGGCAGAACTGACAAAGACAGAATTCGTCTTTGAGGGCGAGACCTCCGTCATCGACGACCCCAAGCACTTTACACCCGAATACCCAGGCACATGCGCCATCATCTTTACCGTGAAGAGCAAGGACGGCACTGTTAAGGAATACAAGGCCGAGAACCTGACCATCAAACCGCTGGAATACAAGGCGATGACCGTCAACAATATCCAGCCAGTAGAGATCCTGCCGATCATCTGACAAATAGAAGCCGGAGATAAACAAGCATACGAACATATAGAACATCTCAGAGTAGCCGAAGTTACCAGAATCAGGGATATGATGTGGGAATATGGTGCTGGTAATCACAGTGCTGAGGAGTATCAGCAATTAATGAACAGGCTCAATACAGGAATGACCAGAGAATATCCCCTATGATATAGTAATTTTACATTGTTAGGTGATGTATCTTGGACGGCTCCAAGCCTTCATGCACAAACATTGTGGTCTATATTAGATTGCCTGGTTAAACATGCTTCATTGGTTGTTGTTACATGAATAGAAGAGAGTCAAAAATCAGGCGAGGAGTTACTGCTAGAGTATGTAAAGAGTCATCCGAATTCAATAAATATCTTTGGCCAGTCATCCTCTTGGGATAGTGACACAAAAGAAGAGTATGATAAAGTAATGTCGGGCTATTATATGTATCCTTCAACTGATGAAATTGAGAAGATTTTTAAATTGTATCATTCTAAAAATTATCTTCATTTCGTTGCAGGAACAAATATAGAAATCAAAAAAAATAAAATATACAATGGAGAATATGAAGCAGACAAATATGGAATGTACTCTACTGCCTCATGGGCTAATTCAGACAAGAACACACAACCAGGCTCCCATCTAATGGTGACTATAGCAACAGATAAAAACGGAGACATAGATCAGACAAATGTAGATTGGGAGAGTAGTAAATATCCAGTATGATTTGCAAATAATGTACTATTCTCTTGACGTGGATTTCCCCAACACAGAGAAGGCGTTATTTATTGACCATCGTGAAGATATACAACATCTGACACTAATTATTTCAATGTAGCTCTTGCAGATCTCTGTTTCCAGATGTTTGCCGAGGTGAAGGATGTGGATGAATTACTGGAAATGATCAGGTCAACGGCCTTGACAGACTATATCAGACTAGATGGTCAGACTCAAGAACTTCAACTTATGAATCCTGCAGGCTTTTTCCAGAAGTACCTGATGCCTATAACCCTACCTGCCAGCATCAAGATCGATGATACCGTCGCGTTGGAGAAAGGCTACTATCATGGCATCGTCTTCAACATCCCTGGCGCTGAGGTCCTCATCGATGGCCAGTGGATCGCCTACAGTGACAATAACAAAGACCTCATCCTCGCCCAGAACCCCATGACCCTCCAGTGGAGGATCAACAGCGACCTGCTCCGCAAACTTGGCTACAAGCAGGGCGACACCCTCCCGGGCCAGATCCTCGTGGTCGATGACCAGTGGCACGGCCTCAGCATCACCAAGGACATTTCCATCAAGATCGAGTAAGCGATCAAGGGGACAGTCGCCTACCCCTTCCCTTCGTCAAAAAAAGGATCTTTTAGCACAAGGAATAGAATATATTGTGGATTCCTTGGTGGTTTCAAAGAATATCTGTACCTTTGCACTGAGTAAAACTGCTCAAAGCAATGAGTAAAATGTAAGCACATGTACAAAAGAGCTGTATTTCAAACTATTAAGGGCCGGATGGAAGAACGCCGTAAGTTCATCCAGGTTGTCATGGGACCACGACAGGTTGGCAAATCAACAGTAGTGAAGCAGGTATTGGAGGAACTGACCACGCCATATCAGTTTTTCTCTGCCGACAACGTGCCAGCCTCCGACTCCGACTGGGTGTCTAACTGTTGGGCTGCTGTGCGTAGTCTAAAAGCAAACAAGGGACTTGACTGCATGATCCTGGTTATCGATGAAATCCAAAAGATACAGAACTGGAGTGAAGTGGTGAAGAAAGAATGGGATGATGACACCTTTCACAACCGCAACATCAAAGTGCTACTGCTGGGTAGTAGCAGGGTGTTGCTGGAAAAGGGACTGTCGGAGTCGCTTGGCGGACGCTTTGAGGAGATACGCATGACGCACTGGAGCTACCCAGAGATGCAGGAGTGCTTCGGATTCAGTCTTGACCAGTTTATCTACTATGGTGGCTATCCTGGTGCTGCAGAGCTCACGGACGAGCCTGACAGATGGGAGCAATATGTTCAGTCGGCTATCATCGATGCCACCATCAACAAGGATATTCTCATGAACACACCCATCAGCAAACCGGCCCTACTGAAACAAACCTTCGAATTGGGTGCTGCCTATTCGGGCGAACTGCTTTCGCTCACCAAGATGGTCGGCTCGTTGCAGGATGCCGGAAACACCGTCACATTGGCAGGCTATATCAATTTGCTTGATGAGAGCGGCTTGCTATGTGGACTACAGAAATACAGCATTGACACGGCCAGGAGAAGGGCGAGCATCCCAAAGTTTCAGGTGTACAACAATGCGCTGAAGATGGTATATTATCCTCGTACTCTCGAACAGGCCATCATGGACAGGGAAGAATGGGGACGGATATTTGAATCGGCCATAGGCAGCTACCTCGTCAGCCAGGCCTTTGTTCATCGCTTCGAGGTGTTCTACTGGCGCGAGCGTGATGACGAGGTGGACTTTATCATCAGAAAGAAAGGTGTTGTGGTGGCCATTGAGGTCAAGAGCAATGCCAAGAAGAATACCACAGGGTTCAATAAGTTCCGAACGATGTTCAAGCCTCAGACGGCCTTTATTGTTGGAGATGGTGGCATCCCTGCTGAGGAGTTTCTGGCAATGGATATTAGAAAGCTCTTCTCACAGGCGCAGTAATCATAGGGGGACGGTTTATGACCTGTTCCCCTGATCACTAAGAAAAATATTGATTACACAAAATGTGTAATTAACTAACAAATAATCGCCTAAAGATTTGGAAGTTTGCGGATTATTCCCTATCTTTGCATCGAAGATGCGAAGATTATTTAACTCGGGCTTGTCCCGATCGCGAGCGTGCGACGGAGGTCACGGCAGGGGGTAGCGTTTATCTGCGTTCACAGCCCTGTGCGACAGCAAAGGAAAGGCCGGGAGAGACGGTGCAAGGGCGGGGAACAGAAAGTGTGTGCTATTAAGCTGCATAGGGATATGTAGGCAAGTGTGCATGGCTGCCGCTCATAGATAGGCACATGGTAAAAGGCGTCTCTCCACATGGTGGCACTTCTCCTCATCCTCCCGAACATGTTCAAATGCGGACGGAAGAGCCCACTGAAAACCAATAGCGTATGAAGACCTGAAGACTGTATTCGTTCTGGCAAAACACTTTTAAACTGATCCTTATAGCATGAATGGCCATTGTCATTCCTGCCAGTTCTTTATTTGCGCAAGACTATCAGCCTTTGGAAATCAAAAATATCCAACCAAAAGAAATCCTCCCTATAGTAGGACAAGTGGAGGCGTGAGATAAAAAGGTATATAATCGTATAGAACATCTCAGAATAGCTGAAGCAACCAGAATCAGGGATATGATGTGGCAGTATGGTGCAGGCAATCATAGTGCTGAAGAATATCAACAACTAATGAATAGACTTAATACTGGAATGCTTCTGGAAACCCCTAAATGATATAGTAACTATGAAGTAATCTGATGAGATTGTATCGATGAGCCAACTAACCATTCTCATAATGAATGGAACATACTAAACACACTGATAGAACATGCAAATTTCAAGGTAGTTAATCCTAATTCTTGACGACGTGAATATATAAAGGATGCTGTAAACCAGCACCCAAACAGCATTTATGTATTATGAATGTCAGCATATGCTTATGGAGATAAAGATCTTTACAATTCTTGGAGTATTAGTGCGCTAAAGGAATTATATAAATCAAATAATTTATTGATTTTTGTAGCATGATCAAATATATGAACTAAAAATGGAGTATTAAAAAATAAAATATATCATGAAAATGTAAACTGAGATGAACATTGAGTTTATGGAGCTCCTTCCAGCGCAAATTGAAGAAATGATAACAGTGTAGATAGACATCTATTGGTAACGATATGAACTGATTTCCGCTGAGATATAAACCAGACGAAAGAGAAATACGAAAGTAGCAAGTTCCCAGTATGATTCCACGACAAGGTTCTCTTTGCATGACGTGCTTTCCCTTATGTGTCGTGATCAAACAATGAAGTAACGGGTGAACCTTGAAAGTATGCTACATCCTTCACGAACTATACGAATGTAGCTATAATAGATTTATGTTTCCAAATGTTCGCTGAAGTGAAGGATGTAGATAAATTATTAGAAATGATTAGATCAACAGCCTTGACTGACTATATCAGATTTGACCTAAATGGAGATGGTGATACTGACGATGACGTCGATGGCCAGCCTGAAACCCAGCCTCTCATTCTGATGAATCCAGCAGGTTTCTTCTTGAAGTACTTGATGCCTGCGACCCTACCTGCCAGCATTAAGACCGACGAAACCATCGCCTTGGAGAAGGGCTACTATCATGGCGTCGTCTACCAGGTTCCTGGTGCCGAGGTAAAAATCAACGGCGAGTGGATTGCCTTTACTGAAAACAATAAGGATCTCATCCTCGCCCAGAACCCAATGAATCTCGAATGGAGACTCAACGGCGACCTACTCAGCAGGTATGGCTACAAGCAGGGCGACACCGTCACGGGCCAGATTCTTGTGGTCGATGACCAGTGGAACGGCCTCAACATCACCAAGGACTTCTCCGTCAGCTTAGAAACCGATGGCCCTAATGCCATCAACGCCCCATTACCTAACTCTTCTGACAAGACATGGTACACCGTCGATGGCCTCCGTCTCGATACCAAGCCCACTAAGCCAGGCGTCTATGTAAGGAACGGACAGAAAATCATCGTCAAATAGTCAGCAGCTTATGAAACAGCTCATGGACAGAAAGAATCACTCATATTGGAATTCAATCTTTAAGATCATCCTTATAGCATGAATGGCCATTGTCATTCCTGCAAGTTGTGGCGGTGGCGGTAGTGAAGACGCGCCACAGCCTCAACCTACGCCACAGCCTACCCCAACTCCAACACCTGAGCCCGAGCCTCTGCCCGATATCTCAGGACTGGACAACCTCAAGGGAAAGGTGCTCCAAGTAGATGTGGAGACCGACCTGCTCAGCGGCATCACCTTCAACAACGGGGCAGAACTGACGAAGACAGAATTCGAGTTTGAGGGCGAAACCTCCGTCATCGACAACCCCAAGCATTTCACCCCTGCCTACCCAGGCACTTGCACCATCATCTTCTCCGTGAAGAGCAAGGACGGCACTGTCACGGAATACAAGGCCGAGAACCTGACCATCAAACCACTGGAATATAAAACTATGGAAGTAATAAATATGAATCCCGAAGATTTAATGCCAAAAATAGAAGTATGAAATAAAAATGTATATAAATATATAGAACACCTCAGAATACCAGAATCTACTGTTATTACTGATATGATGTGGGAATATGGAGCTGGTAATCACAATGCTGAGGAATACCAGAAACTAATGAGTAGATTAAATACCGGCATGTTGCATGAAGTTCCTTTATGATATGATAACTACGAAATTATTGGATGAGAAATAGTAAGAGAGCCAAGTAATCATGCATCAGCAGAATGGTACACATTAAATGTGCTCATCAAACATGCAAGTTTTAAAGTGATTAATACTTTTCAAGAAGATTTAAAAATACTATATGAGTATTGCAAAAACAATCCGACAAAAATAAATATAATGTGAGGGTCTGTATGAGGTGATGCAGAAAGTAGAGCCGAATACAATCTCTGGGATATAGATAACCTTAAAAAATATGAGAAAGAAAAAAATCTTCTCGTTTTTTATGCGTGATGAAATATTTGAGAAAGTAGAAATTGAACCATACTTAATAAAATATACCAAGAAGAGTATAATTTACCGGATAAGCACTCAACATATAGTAGCTGGTCGCATGCACATAATAGAAATGACAACATATTAGACAGACACCTTATCATAACCTTTTGAACTAATGAAAATGGTGATATAGATCAAACTAACGAAAGATGAGAATCCAGCAAGTTTCCTGTATGATTCCATAACAAAGTTATATTTTCATGACGTGATTTCCCATATAAAAAAGATCCTAATGACAAAGTTAGAGCAGCAGGTTGAAAATATGCGACATCACACACAAACTATGTAAACGTAGCCATGGCTGATCTGTGTTTCCAGATGTTTGCTGAGGTGAAGGATGTGGATGAATTACTGGAAATGATCAGGTCAACGGCCTTGACTGACTACATCAGGTTTGACCTGAATGGAGACGGCGACACGGACGATGTTGTTGACGGCCAGCCAGAATCACAGCCACTCATTCTGATGAACCCAGCAGGCTTCTTCCAAAAGTACCTGATGCCTGTGACCCTACCTGCCAGCATAAAGACCGACGAAACCGTCGCCTTGGAGAAGGGCTACTATCATGGCACCGTCTTCGACATCCCCGGTGCCGAGGTCCTCATCGATGGCCAGTGGATCGCCTACAGTGACAATAACAAAGACCTCTTCCTCACCCAGAATCCCATGACCCTCCAGTGGAGACTTAACAGCGACCTGCTCCGCAAACTTGGCTACAAGCAGGGCGACACCCTTACGGGCCAGATCCTCGTGGTCGATGACCAGTGGAACGGCCTCAGCATCATCAAAGACATTTCCGTAAGAATAGAATAATGGCATATAAAAAAGAGAGGCACCAAACATGATGTCTCTCTAAAATGTCATCTGTAATCTATTACAATATGTTATGCTGCTTCAACCATCTCTTCCCAAACGGGGTATAGCTGAAAATGAGAAACAATATACACGGAACACCTACAAATAGAAATGCTAAGTATACTCCCATATATTCTTCATACACATGATGATTTATGTGAATATTATAGATTATCCTATGAGTTCGGTGAAATGATTTACCTAAAAAAATGGACAGAGAGCCAAGGTCTGATCCTGTAATATTGCTCCCTGTCCTGGTTTTTAGTATTAGATTGATAACGTAAGTGCCGCTAATGTTGAGCGGCACTATTCATTATAGACTGATATTACCAAAGAAATACCAGTTACCCCAGATCAGACGGACCTCATAGTCGCCGGACAGGGTGGTGGGCAGAACCACTGAGTTGACACCTGCGGGAAGAACCGTCTCATAATAGACAATGTCCTCCCCACTAGAATCTACTAGTTGAAGTACATAGTCAGGATGTGCACTCACCGTAAAGACGTTGCCTTCAATCTCAGCGGAAGGTACATAAATAGGACCACGTGGGGCGTCATTTCCTGTTGACCCCTGATCAATAATACCTGCTGTCAGGTGAATCTGACCAGCCATGGCAAGTGCAGTCATGCCGCACCATACCATCAAAGAAACAAAAAATCTTTTCATAATTCTATTAATTTAGAAAATCGTCAGCGAAAGTAGGAAATATGTAGTAACAAAGCAAGTTCTAAGACGATTTCGAGTTAACAGATAATTCACAAAAATGCGTAACTTTCAATGTGCCAAATGGTTAAGCAAAAAATGGCTCGTTTTGACCCGTAAAAGGGATTCTTCATGGATAATCGGATTTCGTAACTCCTTGAAAATCAAAGGATATGTCATATATGCGAACTCACTGAGAACCGTCCCCAGTGAGTTTTCACAGAAATTTCACAAGATTTTCGTAATCTACTGAAAATCAGATAATTTGCTGAACCAATTTATCAAAGGTATCTGGTGAACCATCGATGTCGAAGATCCTTAGTAAAAGTCGGGCGCGCTTCATGGAGATACCCGAGGCGGAGTTTCCCGTCAGGTTGGAGATTTCTTTAGGCGGAAAGAAGAGGCGCACGAGCATACAGATCTGGTAATCTGCCTGCGACAGGCTCTGCTTCTGGCTGTTCATTCTGGCATAGAAACCGGGGAGCACTTCGTCTATCAGGTCCTGGAGTTCCTGCCAGTCCCTTTTACTGATTCTTGCTTTGGGATTGAGCGCAGCATCCTTGAAATGGCGATAGACGGGGCTCGACATCAGTTGCTCATTGACATTCTTACTCCGTCTGATTTTCAGTTTCTCTTCCAGTTGACGGATTTGTATCTGATGCGCGCGCACGTCCATTTCCTTTTCCTCCACCAAGTCACCAATCTTAGTGTCCCTCATTTCCAGGGCTTCCTTCAGTTTATTCAGCTCATTCAGGGCCTTCTGCAAGTTGGCTTGCTCCTGGTCATACTGCGACAGCAACGCCCGCCGCTTCCTGCGGTAATGCAACCAAAGGGCAACGGCTATCAGGATGAGAATGGCGGTCAGGGTGATGACGGCATAGAGAGTCAACGTCTGACGGTGGGCCTTGGCGGTCATCTGCTGCGCCAACTGCTGTGAACGGCTGTAGTTATAGAGCGACTGCATGTGACGCAGATTATCGGAATTGGTGGTGGCGAGTTGGTGGATACTCTGCTGGTAGCACAGATCGGCATATTTCGCCATGGAGTCCTTCTGGCCCGTCTGCTGGTAGAGGAGATACAGTCCGCGGTAGCCGGCCTCATTCTGCCCAGTGGCGTGCTCGGTCAGGAGCAACCGACGGAACATGATCTGGGCGGAATCAGTCTTCCCTATGGCCAGATAGTATTTGCCCTTGGAGTAATAGTGGAGGGTCTTGCGGGGGATGGGCTCTCCATCAACGAAGGCACTGGAGGAAGACTCATAGCGGGTGATGCATCGGCGGGCCTCTGCCGTGTCGCCACGGTCTGTCAGCAGGTTGATGACGGGACCCAGTGCCTGGGCGGCTTCCTCAGTAAGTCCGAGTCCTTCATACATGGCGGAAGCCTTCATCCGGATGGGGATGATAGAGTCTGGCTTGTCGAGCAGGTAGTAGGCATTGGCGCGCCGCTCGATGGCATTCGCTGCGGCCTTGTCATCACCAGCCCGCAGGGCATAGCGGTGCTGGGCGTCGAGTTCCTGCATCATCTCGTAGGGAAGCAGTTGTTGGTAGAACAGTTCTGCCATCTGGGCATGCAGACGCATCAGCAGACCGTAATCACAATCCGAACGGGTGGTGTCGGCACGGTCGGCGGCCTCATGGTAGGCCTCCAGGGCCTTGGGAGCCTCTGCCGCGTCGCGGTAGGCACAGCCCAGCAGGTAGTAGGCACGCACCTGTTCATTGGCCGTGCCATGACGGTCCATATAGGCAGCGGCCGTTTGGATGGAGTCGATGCCGGTGATGGAGTCAAAGGCGGCGTTCTGGCGTTCTGCCCTGTCAAGCGTCTGCCTGTATGCCCCTCCCGAACAGCCCAGCAGCCACATAGCCCCGCTGATCAGGAGAATGATTGTTCTTGTCCTCTTCATTTTGTACTGCAAAGATACAAACATTTTTCCAATCCGCAAAATTTGTGGACAAGAAAATGATAATTAGGGACTTACAGAATTTTGTGAATTATTTGTTAACTCGTTTTTGCGAAAAAGTTTGGTGCGTTGTCACTTTTTCCCTACCTTCGCGATGGCTCCGCGGAGGAACTCGTCGAGCACCGCGTCGGGATCCCGTTTGGTCTGAAGGAAGTACTGACGGATACAGCTATCCAGTTTGGCCTGCCCGGCCAGTGCGGTCATATCGCGAATCACCTTCTGGCGGTAACGCTCGGGAGATTCCACCAGAAGGGCCTCGTTGTCGGTCGCTACTGCGAGAAGTTCACGGAAGATCTCATCGTCGGTTCGCTGCATGTCGTTGTCGTTCTTTTCCATTTGGCTGCCTGTATATAAAAAAAGGTGTGGGAGATGATTCCGCTTCTACCAGGTTTGCGACGACCTTTAAGGACGGAACATCAGACCACACCCTATGCAGGGTGTTATCGAACCTCCTTATTCTTCCTTTTGTCGCAATTTGGTAGAAAGGATTCAATAACTCCAAGAGTAACCCACGAAAACGGCTGTTAGGCCGCTGCAAAGATACGAAATTATTCTGAATAGATAGTCAATAAAACAATAAATAAAGAAAAAAGGTACTAAAACTATGGATTTTACAGAGAAAGAGCCCGATTGCGGGTTAGGATGCCAGGAGGCAGACCGTTGTCCGCTGGCATCCAGACTGAAGGCATACGAACGAGGTATGCGACAGGCAGAACACCGAATCAATGAGACGTGCAGCAGGATTGGTCAGGTATTCAGGCAGATTGCCGATTCGTTACAGGGTGTGGCGGATGCAGAGACGATGGTTAGGCCACTGGCCAGATTGGACAGGGAGGATATGTTGCGGGAGTGTATCCGCAGGCTGATGGAGGAACGTGATGCTGACGGCTGTTTCCTGATGAAGCGCAAGAGTCAGTGGCAGGCAATCTACCGCATTCTGGTGGATCGGGGACTTGGTGTCGCCGAAGGTGACTATGCGGGTTTCGAACGTCTGGTCTGGCGCATCCAGCCTGCCGACTGCCGCGTGCCGTTTTCGCTGAGTGCCCTGAAGCAGATTACCAAAACGAGTTTCACCCGCCCTTTTGATCGTTGGACCTTTGACCCTGCCTATTTCAAGACACGCCGCCCCTACGACGAGATGGTCGCCGTCGCCACACGTTTCACCGAACTCATTGAGTACAGTTTTCCAAAAGCAGATTTATAACAAACTAATTACCAATATGTTAAGATTTTAGGATTTGTCCGGCCCCGTACTTTTTCCGGAACGTATGTCTTTTTATCGTACCTTTGCAACCGCAATCGAGAGACAAAGGCAGTGCGCAGGCCGGAGGATCAAGGGCGCAAAGACAACAACATTATTAATCCTAAAATTTGAACACTATGTTAGAACTGAACATTTATCAGAACACCCGTCAGAACTCCCCCACTCAGGGAAAGTACTACGCCCGCGTAGAGTACAAGCAGACTCTCGGCATCGACGACATGGCCAAGCACATGGCTGAACACAACACCCCGTTCTCAGTCGGCACCATCGCAGGCATCCTGAAGGACTTCGTACGCTGCACCCGCGAGCAGTGCCTGAACGGTAACACCGTGAAGATCGACGACCTCGCCATCTTCAAGTGCTCCGTGGAGGCCAACGGTATGACGCTGGCTGAGGACTACAAGATCAACTGCGGTCTGGGCGGCATCCCCAAGACGGGCCCCGACGGCACTGGTGCCCCCGACTACACCCAGCAGGCCCAATATGCCGTTAAGAGTGCCAAGCTACTCGCACAGGCCACGGGTGAGTTCACCAAGAAGGAACTCAACAGCGACTCCTCCTTCCGATGGACGAAGGCCGCCTCTGAGAAGATTGACGCGATCATCAGCCCTGCTCCCAGTAACGGCGGAAACGGTGATTAATCATGAATAAACAACGCATTGTTGAGATTGCGGTGAAGGTGATAGTAGCCGCACTCACAGCCTTCCTGACGGCCATCACAACCACGAGTTGCCTTGGCTACGGGCCTATCCACTTCTAAAAAGGCATATCGAAACATGCAAACGTTTGCATTTGCAACTTGCACATTTTCAAGCCGATTGGTAACCGCCGATCGGCTTTTTTGTGTATCTTTGCATCAGTATTATTGACAATCACTAAACTGCTCTGCGTATGAAAAGAATCTACACTTCTCTGCTCTTCCTTGCCGTGACCCTCGTCACGATGGCACAGGGTTGGCCCAACGACTACAAGGGTGTGATGCTACAGGGTTTCTATTGGGACTCGTTCGAGGACACACAGTGGACGACACTGACGAAACAGGCTGTTGACCTGTCCTACAGCTTTGACCTGATCTGGATTCCGCAGAGCGGCAACTGCGGCGGTACATCCATGGGATACGACGACCTGTGGTGGTTTAACGACTATAACAGTTCGTTCGGCAACGAGAAACAGTTGCGTACGATGATCAAGCACTTCAATTTGTTCGGTGTAGGAACCATCGCCGACGTAGTGATCAACCACCGCAAGAACGTGTCGAACTGGGTGGATTTCCCCAAGGAGGAATATGGCGGCGTGACCTATGAGATGCTCTCTACGGACATCGTGGCCAACGATGACGACGGGGCCACGAAGAAATGGGCAACTGAGAACGGCTATAGCCTCAGCCCGAACAACGACTCAGGAGAGGGCTGGGGCGGCATGCGCGACCTCGACCATAAGAGTGAGAACGTGCAGACCATCGTGAAGGCCTATCTTGACTTCCTGCTCAACGACCTCGGCTACGCGGGATTCCGCTATGACATGGTGAAGGGTTACGGTGCCGAATATACAAAGATGTATAACCAGAGCGCCAAACCGGAATTCTCCGTCGGCGAGTGCTGGGACAGCTCGAACACCATCAAGAAGTGGATCGACGGTACGGACAAGGAGAGTGCCGCCTTCGACTTTCAGTTCCGCTACACCATCCGCAACGCCATCAACAACGGCGACTGGAGCAAACTGGCACAGAAGAACGAGGGCAGCTGGCCCCTCGTGAGCAACGACTTCGAGAACGGCAGTTACCGCCAGTGGGCCGTGACCTTCGTGGAGAACCACGACACGGAGAAGCGTTCGAACGCCGCCCAGGATCCCATCAAGAAGGACACGCTGGCCGCCAACGCCTATCTGCTGGCCATGCCCGGCACGCCCTGTATCTTCCTGAAGCACTGGCAGGCCTACAAGCCGGAGATCAGAGCCATGATCGAGGCCCGCAAACTGGCTGAAATCAGCAATACATCAACTTACACAAATATAGAGAGCCAGAAGAAATACTATGCCAACACGGTGGATGACAAACTGCTGGTGGTCGTGGGCGACGAGCAGCAGGTGACACCCGACGCCACCCAATGGACGAAGATACTCTCCGGCCATCACTACGCCTACTATCTGGCCAACACGTTGGAGACAGCCTGGGCTGATAAGGGGTCTTGTGAATTCTCAGAACCCTTTGACGTGACACTCACTGCCGTCTCGGCCGACCCCGACGCGAAACTGTTCTACGGACTCATCAGCGCTACCACTGGTGAAGTGTTGGAAGAAGGGAAAGTTGAGAGCGGTACCACTATTAAGATCGACGCCAAGGAAGAGGTGGCACTTACGGCTTGCCTTAGCCTCAGTAGTGGGCTCACCGGTGTCATCAACCGCGTCTTTACCTACACGGAGCCGGAGCCTGAACCCGTCATCCCCGACTTCTGTCAGGTGAACGAGGGTGAGGTCTGCGCCTTCTTCGAGGCACCCGAGGCCTGGACGAACACCATCCACTGCTGGGCATGGTCTGACAAACCCTCGGACAACTTCACGGGCGGCAGTTGGCCAGGCGTAGCCTGCGAGGAACTGGGAACGGCCCCTAATGGCAATAAGGTGTGGAAATGGACATGGGACGGCAAAAAGCAGAACAACTCCTCGGCCACCCAGCCGCAGATGATCATCTTCAACAACGACGGACAGCCGCAGCAGGATGACCAGGTCTTTGAGAACGGCGGCTACTACCTCAAAAAGGGTCTGCAGGGTGTGGTCACCCCCACTGCCATCCGCGACATACAGACCACGAAGGAAGGCGTCGTGAAAGTGTATTCCCTTGACGGCCGTCTGCTGCGCACGGTCAAGGACAGCCGCGAGGCGACAAGTGGACTACCGAAGGGCATCTACATCATCAACAACAAAAAGTTCGTTCTTAAATAATTATAGTTAGTAATTGGCAGAAAAGGCAGCATCCTGATTGAGAGGCTGCCTTTTCTCATTTCAGGAATGAGCGCAGGACAAACCAGCCATGGAGCAGGAAGGTCTGGATGCGGCCGTAGTGACGCTCCATGACATGGTAGCGTTCCCAGAGTGACTCACGGTGATGGAGTGTCGTCTGACCCTCTTCGGTATAGTTGACCACTACCATGTGGAGGTTCAGCATCGGGACATTCTCCTTGGCCGCCGCCTTCATCACGCGGATGCACCAATCGACATCGGCGGAATAACGGTACTGTTGGTCGTAAGGTGTGGCGATGGCGAAGTCGGTACGGGCATAGAAAGCCTGGTGACAGACAAGCATTCCCTGACGGAAGGACTTCCATGTCAGTTGTTCAGGAGGTGACAGCCGACGATGATAGAGGAAACGGCCTTCGCCATCGACGATGTCAGTATCGCCGTAGAGGACAGCGGGAAGTGCACATTGGGGACAGTCCCCGATGTGCCCCACGATACGGGAAACGGTGTCGGGAGCGGGCAGGAAGTCACCAGCGTTCAGGAAACAGACATAATCGCCGTCGAGCGAGCGCAGGCCTTTGTTCATCGCGTCGTAGATACCCTTGTCGGGCTCCGAGGTGACATGTATGCGGTGGCCGTTCTGGACAGCGTTCGAGCGCCCGATATAGTCGTTGATCATCTCCAAGGTCCCGTCTGTCGAGGCTCCGTCGATGATCAGGTGGACGATGTCGGGATAGTCCTGGCTGAGCACGCTGTCGAGTGTGCGCTGCAACACCTTGGCGGCATTATAGGTAATGGTGACGTATGTGATCCTGATGCTCATAGACTCTCCTTCACCAGTTGTTGATACAGGTGGATGTATTTGTTGGCCACCACACTCTCAGCATATTTCCTGATCACCCGTTTCTTCAGGTCCTGAGGCTGCAGACGGGCATGGAAGGCCCAGTCGATACCGTCAGCCAGACTGTCGGCAGAGAGATAGTCGGCCAGATAGCCGTTGACCTGATGCTCGATGATGTCGGCCTGTCCGCTGTTACCGAAGGCCACGGGCGTGCAGCCGCAGAGCTGGGCCTCGATGATAGTCTGACCGAAAGTCTCGTAGAGCGATGACGACACGACGACATCGGCCGCGGAATAAAGCTGTGACAACAGGACATGATCGTTGACATAGCCCATATAAGATGTAGGCACGGGCATGTTTGCGAGGACACGCTCGTCCTTGATACCACCGAAGAGCACCAGACGGATATTCTGACGATCATAGCGCCCGTCGCCAGTCAGTTTGTTGAGGGCTGCGGTCAGATAGTCGAGTCCCTTGATATCATCATCCACACGTGCCGCACCGAAGACGATGTAGTAATGTTCGTTCCCCAGAGCCAGCATGCTCCTGGCATCCTGACGGTCGGTCATCGAGAACTGGGAGGTGGAGATGGCATTGGGGATGACGGTAACGGACTGGTTGCCGATCAGCGCACTCTTCTTGGCCCTTTCGGCCAGCCACTGACTGACAGCCACGAAATGGATATCTGCCCCTGCCAACAGTTTCTGTTTCTTACGGAAGACACGGTTGGAAAGGTCGTGTCTGGCGGGAAAGCGCAGGAAAGGACAATGGTGACATTCCGTCTGGTACTGCTCACAGGTATAGGCATGATGACAGATAGCCGTCGCTTCCCACATGTCGTGCATCGTCCAAACGACGGGTTTCCCACTCTGCAGGATCTTGCGAATGGACTGCAGTGAGAGAAAGCCCTGGTTGATCCAGTGCAGATGGATGATGTCGGCCTCTTTGAACTCCGGCAGACGGGTGATGTCGGTACCTGTATTGGCGATCGACACCTTGAAGAGGTTCTTGCGGCTGAAGAGGTTGTTGAACCAGATGACCAGCCGTTCGGCCAGGAAATGCCACTCCTCCAGCATGTGTCTGCCCAGAGCGACGACCGCGGGCGACTCCGTCTCCTTATCACGCACGAGCATCTTCGCCTTGACGCCGTTATTGTTCAGCGCAATCATCAGGCGTTGGGCAGCAACTGCCGCACCACCCGTTCGTTCACTCGTATTGACAATCAGTACTCTCATTTTGCTGATACAAAGGTACATCAAGTTTTGTTAAAAACCAAGCAAAAAGTATAAATATTTGTTGTCTGCGCACACAAACGGTTGATTTACGTCAAGAATAATGGGTAATTATACACTTATTCCATCATTATTCTTGTGGGAATGAAAAAATCGTCGTACCTTTGCATCGTCAAAAGGTTAATAGATTGTTTTAGGTTAGTAGTAATATTTATAGTTTTAGGTTTTTAGTTATTGGTAAGAGAAAGTTTTCAACTGTAGGATAACAGGAGGTCGCTGCGAAGCTCCCTTTTAAACTTTCAAATTTTTAGCCCTTGCGGCTGAAAATTTCTTTTAGAGAAAAGGATTTTTAGTTAAACATAGGCTTTTTTCGATGCCGCTGCTCGCGAGAGTGGCGGCTTCTTTTTTACAAAGAAGGTCTGCCAATTGGCAGACCTTCTTTAGATTTTGGCTCAGCGGATTTAGATTTTCTCTATCAGTACGACGGCGTAGGCGCTAATACCCTCCTCGCGGCCAGTGAAACCGAGTTTCTCGGTGGTGGTTGCCTTGATGGAGATGTCATCGACATCACAGCCGCAGATCTCCGCCATGCAGGCTTTCATCTCGGGTATGTGGGGATTCATCTTCGGACGTTCAGCACAGATGGTGGCGTCGATGTTGCCCAAACGATAGCCCTTGGAGGCGATAAGGGCAATGGTCTCCTTCAGGATCACCTTGCTGTCCATGCCGTTGGTCTCTGCCGAGGTATCTGGAAAATGATAGCCGATATCGCGCATGTTGGCAGCACCGAGAAGGGCATCGCAGACGGCATGCAACAGCACGTCGGCATCGCTATGACCCAACAGGCCCTTACTATGATCTAACTTTATGCCGCCCATCCACAGGTCGCGGCCTTCCACTAACTGATGGACATCGTAGCCCATTCCTACTCGTATCTTCATATTAATTATCCATTATCAATTATCAATTACCTCTTAAAGAGGTCTTTAATGCCATCCATATCGAAGGCAAGGGTGAAACGCAGCGTCTGGTCAAGAGGGTTAGAGCGTGCCGTGGAGATGACATAGCCCACATCGAGCGAGAAGACGCTCATGCGGAAGCCGCCACCCACAGTGAAATATTTCATGTTACCCTTTGACTCAGCCTGATGGTGGTAGCCAGCGCGGATAGAGAACTGGTCGTGATATACGTATTCTGCACCCACACTCCACTGGATCTCCTCCATTTCCTCCTTGAAGCCGCCAGGGGCATCGCTAAAGCTCTTGAAGATACCACTGATGGCACTCACGTCGGCATACTCACGGCGCACACGGTCCTGATAGTCGCTGTTAGACTCTCCCTCTTCCTGTCTGGGCACGGTGGGCACCAGCAATTTGTTGAGATCGGCGGAGAGCGAGAAACGGTTATACTCATCGACGGGTACCATCAAAGAAGCACCCAAGCGCAGGTTAGCGGGCAGGAACTGTGCCTCGTCGTCGCCATAGAAGGATATCTTTGAACCGATGTTCGACATATTCATTCCGAGACCTATCTGACACTCACGACTGCCCAACATGACGTAGTTATTATAGTACATCGCCAAATCGGCAGCGAAAGCCGAGGCAGGTTTGGAGTCTTCACTGTAGTCATAGCGCAGGTCACTGTAGATCCAACGGATGGCGGCTGCCAGGGAGAACTTCTCGCTGAGCATCAGCGAGTAGGCCAGATCGAGGGACATCTCGTAGGGCTTGACAGACATGCCATCGTCGGCAAACACCTCTCCTAAAGAGAAATAGCGCAATGACCCTGAGAGTGCTGAATAGTCGCCGATACGGTAATAGCCTGCCACGTAGGCCAGATCAATGTCATTGACCAACTGGCGGAGCCACGGGGTATAGTTCAGGGCGATGCCTGAGCGGCTGATGCAGAACGGATATTTCGCAGGGTTCCAGTACTGGGAGTTCACATCGGGATCGGTGGCCACACCGACATCACCCATACCAGCACCACGGGCGTCAGGTGCGATGGTCTGCGAGATGACGGCATGCTCCACGGGGTTGAACATCGTGGTCTTGTCATCATCCTGGGCGAAAGTAGCGAAAAGTGAAGAATGAAAAGTGAAGAGTGTCACCACCATCACTCTCATCAACACCTGCATGCTATGGTCCTTGCTTGTATTCATCATTTCTAATAACGTTTTCGTTGCCTAATTATTGCTTTAATATGATCAATTTATTGGCGTAGGAGGCACTGCCGCCATTGCCGTTGAACTGAATGCGGTAGATATAGACACCTGTCTGAAGACGGCTGCCCCCGTTGACGGAGAGATCCCAGTCGAGGACTATCGTTCCCTCCGTAGCCACATTCCTCTCCACGCGTTTCCACAACTGTCGGCCAGACATGTCGAAGACATCGAGCACCACGTCAGCCTCCGTACTACTGCGGTCGTGGTTGATGACAAACGACGTAGAGGTCGAGGCGGGATTCTTTGTGCAGATGACACTGATGGTGCCGTCGCCTCCACCCTTGACGACATTAAAGTTCAATTCCGAGATCGATGAGTTGTTCATCACATCCCAGGCCCTGAAGAGGAGCCGATGCGGACCCACACTCAACTCAGGAATCGTAAAGCCCACACTTCCGCTACGGTAATCGCCGAAGTCGAAGGAGAAATAGTCATTGAGGTTGTAGGTCCTGGACAACTCACCGTCGATGACCAGTTCCAGATCATGTCCTACACTGCTGCCTGCCGCATTGATACCGTTGTCATCATACAGGTCGGCACCGAAATAGGGCGTTGTATTCACGTTGCCGCCATTGACAAAGGACTTCGAGTTCAGGTAACAGAAGATCGAGGGACCGATGGAGTCGTTCGGGCTGACGGCACTCCCGTCAAGCACGAAACTGTCGTTCTCACCATGGACAGTCGTCTGTTTGGTGTTATCCACGGCATAGAGCGTCATCAGTCCGTTTCCATCAGAATAGCTGACATCCTTGGGAACGGCAAAGGTAAAGCGGAAGATGCCACCCCTGATACTATCGGAACCCTGATAGAGGGTCTTCGTGCGGTCCGTATAGGTGAAAGGCTTTTCTGTCCCTTCGTCTGATTGGTCGTTCTGCTTGCAGACAATCGTTTCCTCTGCATCACGGACAGTCGTCGTAACCACCCCGTTGAATGAACTGGCAAGTACTTGGTTCTGTTCGACATGTCCCCGTACCGTCGCCACGGATCCAGCGGAGAGACTGACTGCTGCAGATACAGGCTGCCCGTTGATGCTGTCGATGACCACAGACGGCGAAGGACAGGCCAGTCGCAAGGCCGGATCCCCCAACAGTGTGTATTGCAGTTTATTCGGCGACGTGTCGCGTCCCTGACTGACAAGGTCGCATTTTGCCTGACGCACGGCCTCGCCGATGGTATAATCCGGATTCAGCACGTATTTGGTGAAATCCAGGTTCATCTGCTCGTTGAAGGTGGCATAAACCGTACGTGTCGTACCAAAGAACGCCACGCCCCCGCCCCGTTTGTTGAGCATGACTGTCTCACCGATGTTCTCCTCCTGACCGTCGAAGGGCATGATGTCGCACGATGCCGTCACCCACAGCGGGAGGTTATTGGAGACTGACGACTCGAAGTCGGCCAGTTTCATCACCAATTCATGGGAAATGGCGTAGGCAGCACCGTGACCGCAGTAGTTCATCATCAGTGCCCCATTGGTCATCTGTTGTTTGATCAACTGTGTCACGTCAGGATAGGTGTATCCTGTGGATGAGGACGTACGCTGGTATGCGTCCCAGTATATCTTCTTAATCTGATAGCCTGAATAATTGTTTTCCACGAGTTTAGCCACCTTGTCGGCTGTCGCCATGTGGGTATTGCCATTGCCGTCGTCGCCCATCATGCAGATGACGTTCTGCCAAGGGCCGGCATATTTGTTGGCCGCGTAGTTGAGTGTCTTATCGGCCAAAACCTCCGCCTCTTCTATTGTCCTGGCAGGGAAACGGCCTACGGCCACGTCGGGTTTACCCAGATAGGAGTAAGAACTGCCTGTCCGTTGCTGGATCGTTTCCTCATCGTCGAGAAGACAGAAGAAATCATCACTGACATAGCAGTTCACATGACTGAAGGAGTTCTCGCTCTCGAAACACAACAGGAAATTGTCAGGATCATAGCCTGACCAGTCGGCGCTCTTCATGCGATTGTCCCATGCCCCGTCGCCAAAGAGCAGCAAGTAGCCAGGGATATCGGCATCCGTACTAGCCTGATCATAGAACATCTTCAGGTAGCGACGGTAGGCCGTGGCATCGGGTGTACCACTGGAGAACTCGTTATACAGTTCGTCGGCAGGAACGATTCTCACCTGCAGCCCGTCCTGCGCTTCATGCCAGGCTTTGATACGCTCCGCCTGTGCCAATACCTGCTGATTCGTCGGGATGATAATAACCATATCTACAGGCTCGTCGGCATGATGATCCTGGTTCATGATATTATATACATATTCAGGCACGGGAAGACTGGCGGAAGAAAAATCTGGCATGGCTTTTGGCGTATCCAACCGTAAGGAAAGATAGTCAAGGCGCAGGTTAGCACCTGCTGTCTGTGTGATCTTAACGGTGTTACTGGCAACCAGGATTCCGTTCAACTGGAAATCCCATACCGTCTCTTCCGCCGCCGTATATGTGTCGAGGGAAGCGATCTTCGTGATAGTGCTTACCACAGAGTCGTTGACTGTCACCGTGGCTTCGAAGTTACCATCGTAGGACAGTGCCACAGACAGGGTACCCGATGTGCCGGCAGCCGTTAGCATATAGGTCTGCTGTGTGCCTATGGAGAAGAGCGTTTTGTCAAACAGGTTCCGTCCCCCATGATACCATGCATAGTCATCGACCTCGTAGAGCGTATGATAATCTTCTGGAGATGGATAGTATGCCGCCACCAGTTCTTCGCTACTGATGGTCAGCGGCTCTTCATCGTTCTCCGTCAGGAAATAGTAGCCATAGTCAGAATAAGGATTACGTGTACGGACAAGCGTTTCCGGTGCATCCCATGTCACAGGCCCTACCCCGTAGAAGACACGCTTCCCGTCAATCATACAGGTAGGCACTTCCTGCAGGTCGTCCGTAGAGGCCAGGTAGTCGCCCGTCAGACTCTCAGGCTGCAGAGCACCGCCATAGCCATAGACTTTCACCTTATTCATATCAGAGAAGCCTGCCTTCTTGACGAGGGCATCCGTCAGTTGGTAGAAGCCGCTCTCAGGGATGCGGATCTTCGCCCACGTACCTTCACGCAGGACGGAGTGCTCGGCATAACGCTTTGACCCATCCTCACTGCGGGTACGTGTCTGAGCCTTCGGCGCGGCCACAACATTTAACTTGAAACTCACCAACTTCTGATACCTGCCATCCCTGAACACCAACGGCACGAACGACACGTCGAGCACACCCTGCTTACGTGCCACGCCCACCGTCTGTGTGACCACTGGCGACTCTGGCAAAGGCTCTCCACTGATCTGCTGATAACGACGGAGATCCGTTTTGCTCATCTCTATAAATTCCGGGTATTCGATGCTGACGGTATAGACAGAGTCGGCGAAATGATCGGGAAGAATCTTCTGATAGGTGAACACAGGCAACAACGAGTCGATCCTCACCTGACGCGCAGTCAAGTTAAAGAACTCCTGTGCCCCTACCTCTTGGCAGAGAAACAGAAGTGCTAAGCCATATATCAGCCTATACAAATGTTTCACTAAGATATTAACGGATTCTCGCCCGCTTTATTGCATCACTTGCAATTAAACTCCAGAACCTTACGCTCTTCGAGCCATCCCTCAAGGTGGTCGTCAATATGCACGGGGCCCACACCGACAGGTGTCCCTGTATAGAGCAGATCGCCCGTCTTCAGCGTGAAAAACTGTGAGATGTAGGCAATGATCTCATCCACTGTATAGAGCATGTCTGAGGTGCAACCCTCTTGCACCGTCTGGCCATTGATATCCAGATGGAAGTGGATGCGCTGGATATCTAAGAATTTCTCCTTCGGCACCCACTCGCCAATGGCAGCAGAGCCGTCGAAGCCCTTGCAGATAGTCCAGGGTTGTCCAGCCTCGGAGGCTTTTCGCTGCAGGTCGCGCGCGGTGAAGTCGATGCCCACCGTCAGGGCATCATAATAACGATGGGCGAAGCGCTGTGGAATGTTCTTCCCAAGACGGCAGATGCGCACCACCACCTCCGTCTCGTAGTCGATGCGTCCCAGATGGTCAGGAATGAAGAAAGGTTTTCCCTGGTTGAGGATGGCCGAATCGGCCTTGGTGAATATGACAGGTTCGTCCGGGCGTTTCAGCGTGCCATGGAGTTCCTGGTTATGTGCGGCATAGTTCATGCCGATAGCGAAGATTTTCATGCTGTTTTGTGGTTTGGTTACATCATTCGACGGCAAAGATACGAAAAAAAGTGAATTGTTAATGGGGTATTATGGATTATTTTGTATCTTTGCAGGCAAATAACCCCTAAAACCAACTGATATGAAAGTAATCAAACTAATGCTGGCCCTTGTGGCAGTGATGGTGGCCGCAGTCTCTTGTGGCTCGAAGAAAGAAGCGCCGAAGAAGGCGTTGGTGATCTACTACTCTCAGACGTCGAACACGAAGACTGTGGCACAGGAGATTGCCACACGTCTGGGTGCTGATATCGAGGAGATTGTCGCCGTCAAACCCTACGACGGTGACTTCCAGGCTACGATCAGCCGTTGTATGCAGGAGCGCGAACAGGGTATCACACCTGAGATCAAGCCTATCGCTGCCGACCTGTCCCAGTATGACGTAATCTTTGTGGGCTACCCAGTATGGTTCGGTACCTTCGCACCGCCCTTCGGAGCCTTCCTGGATCAGGTGGATCTGAGTGGCAAGAAGATTGTTCCCTTCTGCACCTTCGGTAGTGGCGGACTGGACTCCAGTGTGAAGAATCTGGCAGAGAAACAGCCGAAGGCTGAGATCCTTCCCGGCTATGGTGTCCGCGCTGCCCGTATGGCTGCCGTGCCCAATGAAATTGACCAGTTCCTGAAGGCTGGAGGATTCATCGAGGGCGAATACACCAAGTTGGAGGCCTTCCCAGAGCAGCAGCCCGTTACGGAGGAAGAGTCGGCCATCTTTGATGCCGCCGTCAAGGACTATCAGATGATCCATGCCCAGGCCAAGACCGTTGCTTCGCGTACCATCCCTGGTGGCACGGAGTATCTGTTCACTGCCGTTGACCTGCCTCGCGAGGGTGCTCCTCAACCCGCTCCCGCAGGAGAGATGAAGGTCTATGTGACGGTTCTGGAAGGTCAGACCCCAGAATTCACACAGGTCGTCAGATAAAAACAATAGAAAAAAACCTTGTGAAACGATTTCACAAGGTTTTTTTCTTTAAAAGTTGGCCATTGGCAGATTTATGATTACCTTTGCAAGTTAAGATGATGAAAAAGTTATCATATAATCTTCTATGCTTATGCGCCTTAGGACTGATGGCAGGGTGCTCAGGCAATGGAGCGCAGATACGCCAGCAGTTAGAAGCACTTGAACAGCAGAATGTCAGTGGCGAGCCCATGCTCAACGACTCATTAGCCGAGTCTTTAGTGGAGTACTTCGACAAACATGGCGACGCTAACGAACGTATGCGCGCCAGATATATCCTTGGGCGAACCTACTACTGCTTAGGCGAACTCCCCCGTGCTCTCGAGACCTACTTCGAGGCCGCTGACTGTGCCGACACCACTTCTGCTGATTGCGACTTCGCCAAACTGAGCCGCATCCACGCACAAAGTGCAGACGTATTTAACCTGCAAGTTCAGCCACGCAGCCAGTTGAAAGAACTACGATTGGCAGAGTATTATGCCAAGAAAGGAAAAGACACACTGATGGCAATAGAGTGCTATGGACAACAAGCCAATGCCTACGATTTTCTACATGAACGCGATTCTGTAGTATTAATTAAAGAAAAGGCTTATCATTTGTTTTTGGGAATAGGAAGGAATGATCGCGCAGCTCAGACTTTGGGCAATGCTATTCCATCATTAGTTGAGAACCATCACATTGAGAAAGCAAAAAAGTATATTGATTTGTATGAGAATTACGCTAATCTCTTTGATGAAAAAGGTAATATAGAGAAAGGCCGTGAGATTTATTATAGCATAAAGGGGAGATACTATTTAGCAACCCATCAACTTGACTCAGCTGAATTTATGTTCAGAAAAGAGCTAAGAGAAGGAAAGGATTTAAATAATCAAATAGCAGGCAGCAAAGGTTTACAGGAGGTATTCGAGAAGAAGAAAAACTCCGATTCCATCGCCAAATATGCTACACTTGCCTATGAGTTGAATGATTCTGCCTATTCCCTCTCAGAAATGCAGAACATGCAACAATTACAAGCATCCTACAACTATAACCATCACAAATACCTGTCAGAGAAAAGAAAACTGGAAGCACAAGTCGCATGGTTGTTATTTGCATTAGCCTTGCTTGCCCTTCTATTAATAGGATTCGTGTTTGGCAAAAAATATCATGTTCTCAAAAAAGCCGCTTTCGACTATCGCTTGAAGAATGCCAATATCACCAGACATCTAAGAGCCTTGGCTAATAGTAACCCTCCTCAATATCCCGATTTAGGCGACTGGAAGGAACTTAGATCGCTTGTTGAGAAAGAGATTCCTACTTTCCATGATATCATGTACAAAAGAGCAACTCTCACAGAGATGGAATATGATGTCTGCCTGATGACACGTGTACAAATATTGCCCAACGAGATGGCCAAATTAAAGAACTGCGTTCCTTCATACGTCTCAAATATTCGGAAAAGCCTTCTGAAAAAGGTGTTCGGTAGAGAAGGAAGTGCCGATGAATTTGGCTATGAAATCAGCAATATTGGTAACTTCTGACCTTCGTAACCTCGTAAAATGCTTTGACAACAGATTGTGAACGCAATTCATATAGCTTTTTAACCTCCCTGTTTCTTTTCTTCATATCTTTGCGGCGTAAATTTATTGTTTAACAATTAAAACCGCTATTAAAGATTATGAAATCAAGGAAGTTTTTTGGAATGTTAGTCGTGCTGATGTCATTGGTTAGCGTGACAGCGCGTGGTAATGAGAATTACGCCAATCAAGACTCTGGCGATACCAATGCAAGTGAATTGATATATGGCGAATGGTGGCTGGTAGGATGGAGCGACAAGGGAACTTGGGTTAATGTGGATAAAAAGTATGTCGGCCACCATAGTCTTAGTATTGAGATACCAAAAGAAGGCTATGTGATGGCCTATTCTATGGCCAACGAAATATTTGTAGGCTTGTTAACTCTTAATGGAAACGAGATGGTTTTTGGCGATGGAGGAGGCTCGACAAAGGTGTATTGTAGTTTAGAGGAAAACCTTTTCTTCGAAGATCATATCTGCGACATCAAGTCCTATCAGCTGGAGAAGAACCAATTGAAGCTGTACTATACTGATGATGACTACTTCTTATTTACCTCAGACTTCGGAACCAGAGGGACAACCAGTGGGATGAAATCCACCAGCGAGGCGAAGACACCTGCCGCCAATACGCTTTACGATCTCCAAGGCCAGCGCTTAATCGGCCCACCGACAAAGGGCCTCTACATCAAAAATGGTAAGAAGGTTGTCGTGAAATAAAAAACTTGTGAACTGATATCACAAACTGCTTTTAGGTATTTATGGAACAAAAAAGAACCGACACTGCGATGAGGCAGTGCCGGTTCTTTGTATAGAATGATAAATGATTACTCTGCAACGAGTGTGAAGCGCTTGAAGTCAGCGATCTTCAGATCCTTGTTCTGAGCGGCGAGCCACTGGCTGACAGTCTGCTTGTCACCGTCACCGAACTGGAACTCCTGATCAACGAGGCAGTTCTCCTTCAGGAACTTCTGCACACGACCCTTAGCGATACCCTCGATCATAGGCATCTTCAGCTGAGCCTCACCCTCGGCCTTGCCCTCTTCGATGAGTTTGCGGGCCTCGTCGGCCTGAGCCTGTGTGAGCCAACCCTTAGCCATGTTGCTCTCGATATGATCCTCAGAGTCAACGAGGTTGGGGTTGATACCAGCCTTCTTCAGTTTGTTATCAACATACTTCTGAACCTGCTCGAGTTTAGACTTCTCAACAGCAGTCTTGTACTCCTCGTCGAGGATGCTCTGGGGCATGCTGGCAGAGTCGAGAGCCACGGGCTTCATGGCTGCCACCTGCATGGCGAGTTTGTGACCCACCTCAGGAGCGTTCAGAGTGGTCTGAACCATGGTGCACAGGGTGTGCTTACCCATGTGGTCATAGACCTCCACGTTCTCACCCTCGAGTACGAGGTAACCGTCGAGTTCCATCTTCTCACCAGTGATACCAGAGCGCTGTGTCACAGCGTCCTGAGCACTCTGACCATTGATGTCGAGAGCCTTCACAGCCTCGAGATCCTTGGCCTTGGCGGCGATGGCGGCGTCGAGGATGCTCTGAGTCAGAGCGATGAAGTCGGCACCATTGGCCACGAAGTCGGTCTCGCACTTCAGGGCGAGCATAGCAGCGAAGCCGTCAACGCTCTTTACGAGTACACAACCATTGGATGTCTCACGGTCGCTACGCTTGGCAGCGATAGCGAGGCCACGCTCACGGAGGAGTTCCTTGGCCTTGTCGAAGTCGCCCTCGGCCTCTGTGAGAGCCTTCTTCACGTCAGCCAGACCAGCACCGGTCATCGCGCGGAGCTTCTTGATATCGTCAATTGAAATTGCCATTTTAATGTTAAATTTTTAATGTTTAATGTTTCATATATTACTCTGCGGCGGGAGCCTCTTCCTCAGCGGGAGCAGCAGCCTCGGCTACGGGAGCCTCCTCTGCCTTGGGCTCAGCCTCCTTGCGGGGCTTGCGGGCAGCGCGCTTGGGCTTCACCTCTTCAGCCTCAGCCTCACCCTGAGCATCAGCAGCCTTCTCGTCGGCCTTCTCTACCTTGCGCTCCTCGATACCCTCGGCGATAGCAGCACAACAAGCGTTGAGGATCACCTCTACGCTGTCCTTAGCGTCGTCGTTGGCGGGGATCACGAAGTCGATATTGTTAGGATCAGAGTTGGTATCAACGATACCGAACACGGGAATACCCAGACGGTTGGCCTCACGAACGGCGATCTGCTCCTTCAGCACGTCAACTACGAAGAGTGCGCTCGGCAGACGAGTCAGGTCGGCGATAGAACCGAGGTTCTTCTCCAGCTTAGCACGCTGACGAGTAATCTGCAGCAACTCACGCTTAGAGAGGTTAGAATAGGTACCATCCTGCATCAGCTTATCGATGTTCGCCATTTTCTTCACGGCCTTACGGATTGTCGGGAAGTTGGTGAGCATACCACCAGGCCAGCGCTCAATCACATAGGGCATGTTGATGCTGGTAGCCTTCTCGGCGATCACTTCCTTTGTCTGTTTCTTAGTAGCGACGAACAGGATCTTCTTGCCACTCTTGGCAATCTGCTTCAGGGCGTCGGCAGCCTCGTCGATCTTGGCAGCCGTCTTGTGCAGGTCGATAATATGGATACCGTTACGCTCGGTATAGATGTAGGGAGCCATTGCGGGGTTCCACTTACGCTTCAGGTGGCCGAAGTGACAGCCAGCCTGCAGCAACTGATCAAAATTTGTTCTTGACATTGTCTTAAATACTTTTTTAATGTTTACTTTCTTTTTAATTCTTTGTCCAGAATCAGCCGGAGGGTAGTCCAGAGGAATCCCAACGGTTTAGATACTAAACTGTTCAGTCTCCCAAAGGGATTAACGCTTACTGAACTGGAAGCGACGACGAGCCTTGGGCTGACCCGGCTTCTTACGCTCAACCTCACGGCTGTCACGTGTCAGGAAACCTGCATCCTTCAGCTTCTTCTTGTCCTCTTCATTGATCTTCACCAAGGCACGGGCGATAGCGAGGCGGAGAGCCTGGCTCTGGCCAGTGAAACCACCACCATCGAGGTTCACCTTGATGTCATACTTCTCAGCGACCTCCAGCAGGTTCAGCGGCTGCTTCACCACATACTGCAGGATGGCTGACGGGAAATAAGTCTCTAATTCCTTTTTGTTAATCGTGATCTTGCCAGTACCCTCAGAAACATATACGCGGGCTACAGAGCTCTTGCGACGACCTATTGCGTTAATTACTTCCATCTTTCCTTATTATTTATACTGGTTAATATCAATTGCCTTCGGCTTCTGAGCCTCGTGCGGATGTTCTGTACCCTCATAGATGTAGAGGTTGTTCAGCAGGCTACGGCCAAGGGGGCCCTTGGGCAGCATACCCTTCACAGCGTGACGGAGGAACTTCTCCACACCACCGTTGCGCTTGCGAAGCTCGGCGGGAGTCTGGAAGCGCTGACCACCAGGATAACCTGTGTAACGGGTATAGACCTTGTCTGTCTCTTTCTTACCAGTAAATACCACCTTATCAGCATTGATAAGGATAACGTTGTCACCACAATCAACGTGCGGTGTGAAAGTTGGCTTGTACTTTCCACGAATCAGCTTTGCTACCTTGGAAGCGAGACGACCAACGACCTGGTCTGTGGCATCAATTACCACCCACTCCTTCTTTGCTGTTTCCTTGTTCACGGAAAGAGTCTTGTAACTTAAAGTGTTCATTTCTTTTAATTTTACTACTAAAAAACAGTTTTACTTAAATAATGTACGCACATAAACCCACATCCGAGGTCTAACTCCCGGCTGCAAGTCTAACGAGCGCCCCAAAGGGAT
>Ga0265301_10000420_pt1 | contig 62932 bp, 74 predicted proteins | sample AusTroGonzalo_MG_2_FD_193488 | JGI IMG/M metagenome (GOLD analysis project Ga0265301, IMG submission 193488) | Bovine rumen microbial communities from tropical cattle in Woodstock, Queensland, Australia - Gonzalo_04 | ecosystem: Host-associated > Mammals > Digestive system > Stomach > Rumen ... | reverse complement strand
CAGAGAAAATCCCATATTCGTCTATTGTTGACGAAACACTTGTTAAATTCTAAATAATACAATATCGTTTTATTGAAATATAGTTAAATTCATTTATATCTTACAAGACTAAAAGGGATAATTCCGAAATGAATTATGAAACAAGAAAAACGAATAATCACTAAACAATTCTTAAAAAAATATGGATTTGTTTATTTAGAAAAGTTTGGTTTTTGGTATAGACATATTTCATTTCCTCGGTCATATAATGGCTTAACTTTTAGATATAGATATGAACAAAAAGAATTAGAAACTCAAGTTTCTCATATAATAGGAGGTGAAGATAGTGAATATCACAGCGAAGAAGTGGGGTATAAACTGATAAAGGAATATGCTAAAGAAGGACTATTTTCATAAACAGTGTTAACAAGTATATAATCACCTTAAAATAACCCAATTAAAAATCAAAAAAAATGAAAAGTTCAACTATTACACAAATCATTATCGGCATTGTATTGCTTGTCGGTATCACAGTAGGTGCACTTTACGGAGTGCCGAAGTACAAAGTATGGGCGAAAGAAATGGACGGTAAGGCGCAGTTTGCCGAAGCCGAGCAGAACCGCCGTATTAAGATTGAGGAGGCAAAGGCCAACCTTGAATCCGAGAAACTCAACGCACAAGCAGAGATTGAGCGTGCGAAAGGTGCAGCCGAGGCAATCAAGATTGAGAACGGACAGCTCACCACCACCTACATTCAGTATCTCTGGGTTCGCCAGCAGTCCGATAACAAAATTCAGAAAATCGTGTATATTCCGACAGAGGCGAGTATGCCGATTCTTGAAGCAAAAAACAATCAATAACCATTATATTAACTTAAAACCAAATCATTATGCAGTTATTTATTTTAATCGCAGCAGCAGTAGTTTTATTGGTAATCTTTATCGCAGTGTGCTATGTTAAAGCACCCCCGAAAGATGCCTACATCATTAGTGGTCTTTCAAAACAGCCACGTATTCTCATCGGTAAGGGCGGTTTCCGTATCCCAGGCTTGGAACGAGTGGATAAAGTGTTCCTCGGCCAGACTTCCGTGGATATTAAGACTTCCGTACCCGTACCGACAAACGACTTCATTTCCGTTATGGTTGATGCCGTTGCAAAAATTCGTGTAATCAATTCCCCAGATGGTATCAGACTTGCGGCAAAGAACTTCCTTAATATGACGGAACGTGATATTGCCAACCAAGTCAAGGATTCTCTTGAAGGTAATATGCGTGAAATTATCGGTACGCTTGACCTCAAATCCCTTAACATTGACCGAGATGGTTTCTCTGACCAGATTGCGAAGAAAGCGGCAAATGATATGGCCAAACTCGGTATTGAAGTGATTTCTTGTAATATTCAGAACATCACCGATAATGAGGGGCTTATCAAGAACCTCGGTGCTGACAACACGTTCAAAATCCGCAAGGAAGCCGCCATTACCAAAGCGCAGGCCGAGCGTGATATTTCAATCGCCGAATCTGTGGCCGCAAAGGAAGCCAATGATGCTCGTGTTGAAAACGAAACAATCATTGCTGAAAAGAACAACGCACTTGCCATCAAGAAGGCTTCACTTAAAGTGACCGAGGATACGCAAAAGGCAAAGGCTGATGCCGCTTATGCAATTCAGCAGCAGGAACAGCAGAAAACTGTAAATGAGAAAACGGTTGAAGCCGAAGCTGCAAAGATGATTCTTACCCAAGAACGTCAGAAGGAAATCAATGCCAAAATGATTGAGGCTGAAACCGAGAAAGCCCGCCGTGAGCAGGAACTCACTGCCGAGCAGGTAAAAATCCAGCAGAACAAGTTGGAGGCCGAAATCCAAAAGCAGGCTGATGCCGATAAATATCAGAAAGAGATTGACGCAGCCGCAGAACTTGAACAGAGAAAACGTAAGGCCGAAGCCGAGGCATACGAGGCCGAACAGCGTGCCCGTGCTGTGAAAGCACAAGCCGAAGCCGAAATGTTCCGTATGGAGCAGGAAGCAAACGGTAAGAAGAAACTTGCCGATGCCGATGCTTATGCTATTGAACAAAAAGGTCTTGCCGAGGCAGCAGCCATTGAAAAGAAAGGTATTGCTGAAGCAGAGGCTATGGAGAAAAAGGCTATGGCGTTCCAGAAGTACAATGACGCTGCAAAGGCGCAGATGGTCATTGAGAAACTGCCCGAAATCGCCAAGGCTGTTGCCGCACCGATTTCAGCAATCGACAATGTGAACATCTACGGTACTGACGGACGTGGTGTCGGCGAAATGAGCGGGAATGTGCCCGTAATCATCAAGCAGACTATGGATGTCGTGTCCGACACAACTGGTGTCAATATGAGCGAGATTATGGAGAAATCCACCCTTGAAAACGCTGTGAAGCGTGCTGGTGGAAAGAACTAATCTTTGACGATTCTACTTATGAAAAAAGGACTCACACTGTGAGTCCTTTTTTGTTATAGATATATTTCGCTTTTTATTCTTCCAGTTGGCGTTTTGATAATGGCTTTGATTGTTTTTTGGATTGAGCCATAACATTCCGTTTCATAATATATTGAATGCGACATATCCTCTTTGTCGGAATACTCAACTTGTTCAATAGCCAATGTGTCTTTTGGCGATTTTGTAGTTTTTAGTTTTTCAATAAATGCTGCACATCTTTTTTGGTTTGTGCAAGCGAATGAACGTTCATCGTTATGCTCATAGTATTCTCCCCGTTTTCCAGAAGTCGGTGCGCTATAACACATATCTTCTGTCAGTTTGAAGTTTGCATATTTCAGCAAGTATTTTTGTATTTGTGTAAATTCTTTTGCTACTTTGTTGATATAGCATATTTCAGAAATGAGTTCATAATAGTTCGGATAGTTTCCAACTTCTTTTGTTTTGACAATCATTCTGTTGTCATTTTTTGTGAGTTTTACGATTTTATCGCAAATGCTTGAGATTGTGTATGTGCTTTCAAATTCATATTCGTTTCCGAGCACATCCAATGTGTATGTAGTCATACATTCTCCATTGCGTTCACGTTCCTCGCAACCTTGGCCGAATGGACGTATGCCATATCCACGATTGCCGTATTCAAAAGATATGACACAAATATCGTCATTGCTTCTTTTTGCGTATTCTATTATTTTGCCATATAGTTCAGAAGCCACTATATCTGCGTTTCTTTTTTCACAATTTTTTAATGCTGTTTCTTTGATGTTCTCATTGATTGGGAACATTTCGTCAAATTTTTTGATATGCGTCATTTTTTTGTTTATTTTTCAAATCCGTTGTCTTTGAGGAATTTTTTTATTGTTGGAAGTTCATACAGTTGGTCTGGGCCGATATTGTATTTTATAAGTTCTTTTCTTGCGCTATCGTCCATTTTGCGTATTTCTTCATATCCAGTAAGGTATGATGCATCAAGTGATGTTGCATAGTTCTCATTCCAGAAAACAACACGCATTGCCCTTATGATTCCGACAAGCGCATCATCAAGTTTTGTGTCAGTCATTTTCATAATCTTTTGCACAAGTTCGTCTGTTGGCATAGTGAACAAATGTTTGAGAATTATGATTTTCTTTGATATATAAAACATAATGTTCGGTTTCGGCTTTGGCGACTTGTCAAGGGAATTGTATATTGCCATACCCTCGTCATATTTACCTGCGCCGTGTAATCCGTATAAGAATAAATTAAGACCAGTTTTTATGCCGCTGTCCTTTCTTGCAACGTGTGTGTTCACTTCGTGGCGTTTCAAAGAGTCTATATCAACCTTGCTGAAATTGCTGTGTGCGTTTATGAGGAATTTTTTGTATGTCTTGACGCTCATTCTTGGAACAAGGTTATCGTCAAGTTCAACTTTCCAGTCGTAACCATTTTTCTTTATTTCTTTTTCCATTTCGTCCTTGGCCTCTTTTGGCGTTATTGTGCGTTTGTAGTCGCTGTCCTCTTTTTCAAGGTCGTGTATATCTTCAACTGGATTTTCCTTTATATATTTTAACGCTTGATTATATAGATAATTGGAAGGTCTGTAAAAGTTTTTTGGCAGTTTTCGTTTTCCGTTCACATAATCGTGAATGTATTTTATGTTCTTTTTGACCGTATTGAGTTTGTCAAGATAGTATCGTGTCAAGTAGCACACTTGGAACTCTTGGAAGTCATCCATTAAAGATTGAATGTCATCCATAAATCTCTTATATTCGTTTTCGTTGCTCCAAGCGGATTTCTCATATTCTATTTTGTCAAATGTCAAATCATAGTCATCATTTTCACGAAGATGCTTTTTGTATCGGCTGATGAGTTCACTCATATTTGTTATGTTCTGGAAATGGGATTTTTCCTTGTGGTACTTATCCATTATCTTTCCATAACGCTCATCATATTTTATGAGTCTGTCCTTGTTTTCTTTTGAAAGTTTTATTTTTTCATCAATGTAGTCGTTGATGGATTCAGCAACGAATATTCCGCTATATTGCTTGTTTATGTCATCGTGATATTCAAGTTCGGCATCGGTGAGTTCGGAGAACGGAACGACCTTTATGTTGTTGTAGAACTCATCATAGCAAATGTAATTGAGTGATGTCTGGACATTTTTTATTGATATGCTGCCGTTTTCCTTAACGATATCCATAGCGACCATACCGCCAATGCGTTTTTCAATGTCATCGCCTTTTTGTCTGGCTACACAGTTTCCGAGAGAATAAACGCAAAGGGTTTCGCCGAGCCATTTTACTGGCTGTATGACGTGCGGGTGTGTGCCGATAATGACATTTACTCCGAGTTGTGAAAGCAGGTTTGAAATATGGTCTTGCTCTTTGTTCGTGCTGCCGAGCATATATTCAGTTCCCCAATGCATTGAAACAATGACAGCATCGGCATTTTGTTTTGCATAAAGGATGTCCCTTATACCATATTGCTCATTCCATAAGTTTATGCCATCCACATATTTTTTACGCATAGTGTTCACTCGTGTTGTATATGATACGAATGCTATCTTGATTCCGTTTTTGTCAAAAAGTTTCACCCTTGATTCTGGCGTGTCATCGTCAAGACCAGAAATTATGGCGTTTGTGTTTTCCCAATATTTTTTGGTTTCTTCTATACCTTCAGTTCCGTTGTCAAGAACGTGATTGTTGGCCAGAGAAATCAGATTGAAGCCTGCATCGATTATGGCATCACCGAATTTTCTGTTTGCGGAAAATATAGCTGTTCCTTTTTCGCCGATTTCTCCGCCGTGTATTTTGCCGTCAGTTATCGGTGTTTCGGCGTTGCAGAATTTCAACTCGTATTGGCTGATTCGGTCTTTCAATACGCTGAATATGTTTGTATAGTCATATTCGCCGTCTGTGTATGAGTCGCTGTGTATGGCATTATGTGCAAGCATATCGCCAACAGCAACAAAACTTACTGTTTTAACGGAATTTGATTCGTTAATGAAATTGTCGTATGATTTAATATATTGCATTGTTCCATTATAATGTCATTATATTTATAATTGGCTGCGTGTTGGCTACTTCACAAACCTTGGCTGTTTACCTTTAAAAATATCTAATGGCGAGTTTTTGAATGCCGCATCGTGCTTATCTACATTTCTGACATCCCATTCAGATATATCTTGGTCAAAGTTTGAGTTTTCAAACATATGTTCCATATTGGTTACTTGTGAAACGTCCCATTTTGAAATGTCTTGGTTGAAGTCGGAATTGTAGAACATACAATACATACGTTTTACATTTCTGACATCCCACTTTGAAATGTCGCCGTTAAACGATGAGCCGCTGAACATACACCACATTGTTTCAACATTTGATACATCCCACTTGGACAAATCACCGTTAAAATGTCGTGTTCCCCAAAACATATCACTCATATCTGTCACTTTGCCGACATCCCATTTTGATATGTCATCGTTGAAATATGAACCCATAAACATACCAGACATATCGGTAACATTGGAAACGTCCCATTCGGATATTCCTCCACCAAACGCCGAGCCAGCAAACATTTTTCTCATATTTTTGACATTAGAAACATTCCATTTTGATATATCCCCGTCAAAATTGTGCATTTCTTTATGTGTGTTTAGTCTTCCTGTGTCTGTTTTATCAAATTCAGAAAACAAGTAAGACATATCGGTTATTCTTGAAACATCAATATCGTTCAAGTCGCAGGTTGTACCATCTTCGTTTATGCGTTTTACGATTATTTCAATAAGTTCTTCCTTTGTATTTGGAAAAAAGTTGTATTGTGACAATTCGGAAAGCCTTGTTTTTGTTATTGGTTTTATATCAAGTTTTTCTTTTATGGCTTTGCTTGCTCTTGGGAGTTTGTTGCTGTCATATATACATTTTGCACTTGGCATAGAAAATATGGATTTTGAAACTTGTTCCATATAATTTTTGTCAAACGGCTGTTTTTGTGCAGTATCTTCATATATGAAGTGCGTTTCAAACAATCCGTCAATGTTCATTTTGTTATTAAGTTGTGATAATGAAACGAATGAAATTGAAAATTCTCTTGGCCGTATGAGTATGCCTTCTTCTGAATCTTTGTGGTTTGTTGGATGTTCTGGTATGAGTTTTGTGTAATTTTGGTAATCTTCGTGTGATATGTAGAAATACACGTGTCTTAACCAGTCGCCAGAACTTGTTTTTGCATCAGCAATCACGATACTTCCAGTTTTAAGCAGGCTTTTAATGTTTGAACCTTTTTTGAAATTGTCCAAATCTGTTCTGGTGATTGGTTTTATGTCAAGTTTTTCTTGGATGTAATCTGACGAACTGTATATCCGCATAAAAGCATTTTTTATTATTTATAATAAGTGGCCGCTTTTGAAACGGCTCGTATAAATATACTGATATATTATATTGAATATGGAAAAATACGTTTTGTTATCAGAAGAATATTTGGCAAGTCAAGATGACGAGCTTATGATTATTGAAGAAGGTTTCAATCCACTTCGTCTTTTTGGTAAAAAGACTGGTGGCTTTGTTAGCCAAATGCTTGGTGGTACAAGTAAACTGGGTACGGAAACATTTCACAATATAAATGAAAATGTTGATATTATTGAAGGCTTGATTAAGGATTGGAATAAAAAGCATAAGGATAATCCTAAATACAACGGCCCGCTTGCATTGAAGATTGACCGTGCTATGCTTGATTTAGACCATTTAATAGCACTTACTTATCTAAATGGTCGCACATTTATATATGACGTTTTTGTTAGTAATATTTTGAATTACCGTATGCTTATTCGACCAGTACGTAATGCAAGAATAATTGTTGCGGCATATCAATATTATCTTGCCATTATTCGTTCAGCATTACAGCAGGCTCTTGTTACACTTGAGTTTTCTGCTGATATGTTTTTCTCACAAGTATCTTTGGCTATTACGAGCAGACAAAAGCAAATGAGAGAGCTGCATAATCGTATATTTGATGAAGCAAGACAATCACTTATGACGGCAATGTCTGAATTGAGATATAATGATACTAATGATAATAAGACAAAAGGTTTGACCAGTAAAGAAATCCGTGCTATTGGACAAGCGTATAATGAGATGATAAGAATGAATAAAAACACGTTCTCGCAATATTATGGAAGCAGTAATGGTATGAGCCAGAATATTTTTGTAGAAAGTGGACGTAATGTTGAAAGTTTGCTTCGTTCAAATCAAGATAAGGAGATACAAACGCTTGCTGAACAACTTAATGCTTTAGGTACTGCGAGTTCTTTAAATAAAGATAAAGTGCAGGACGCTAAAGAAATGGCTGCGAATTATGTGCAACTTGTGAAAAATGCTGCTGAATCAAGGGCACAACGTGTAGCGGCACAAATACATATGAATATGATTGGAATACTGAAAATGTTCAGCCTTCGTAATCTTGAAAATTATACTAATATTTTTGAGGGTATGGATGAGATTGTTGAGCAGGATAGTGTTTGGAAAGAAAAATATGAAGAATCTGAACGTAAACGCCAAGATGCGATACAAAGGCAACTTGATAAAGAAAATGAAGGTATCAAATTCAATGAGGAAGAACAGAAAAAATTTCGTGAAAGTTGGAAAGCCAAAGGCATTGACACATTGTTTGGTGACCCGAGGAAATATGATGCTATGATTAGCGGAAAACTTGATTTGCGTGAATATATGGAGAAAGAAATGCATTTTACAAAAACGCAAGTCTCCAATATAATTGATGGTTCTGATAAAGTTGATGATTACGAACATATTACACTTGCGGAAGTAAAGACATTCAATAAATATTATGCTGATAATGATGAAGTTGATGAACTGAAATTTCCGAATATGGAAAAGATTGTTGATTTTAAAATAAAGTCTGGTGACAGTGATAAGTATGTCGGTTGGCTCAAAGATAATTCAAAAGAATATAAACTCCTTGAGGAAGCCACTGGCGATAAAAAGCAGACGATAATAAACAAATAGATTTATTAGGCAATGAATTTACAAGAACTTATAAAATTTAGAGTTGAGGTCGGAAGAGAACTCACGCATACCGAAGTTGATACCAATTTCAAGAAAGTCGCAAATCCTTGGGATAATAAACGTGAATATTATTCACAAGACATTGTGATATATGAAGGTAATGGTGGGCTTGATTTTTGGATGTATTATAATGATAACCCACTGTTATGTTCTGTTGTTGGCGAAAACCCAACACAGCATATTGGTTCTGGTAATCCAGATTCTAAAGGAGGATATTGGATTAAAATTGGTACAAGTGGAGGTGGCGGAGGTGGAAGCCAAGGTGCTCAAGGTAATCAAGGCGTGCAAGGAAATCAAGGCACACAAGGTTTGCAAGGCATACAAGGAAAACAAGGTTTGCAAGGTTTGCAAGGCTTGCAAGGCGGTCAAGGAAACCAAGGTGAACAAGGAGTTCAAGGATATCAAGGAAAGCAGGGTGCTCAAGGAGAAAAAGGTGCTGCTGGTGCTGACGGCTTAAACGGTGAAGATGGCAGGGATGGCACACAAGGCATACAAGGTATTGCTGGATATGCTATGGTTTATTATTCAGAAACAGATGCTTATGTGCAGGTGATACAAGGTGCTGCTGGTGCTGACGGTGAGGATGGTATGCAGGGTATTCAAGGTTTGCAAGGCATTGAAGGTATGCAGGGGTTTCAAGGATACCAAGGGTTTCAAGGCGAAACTGGCGTTCAAGGAATACAAGGAGAAAAAGGGTGTGCTTTAGTATTTCAAGGTGACCAAGGCGTTCAAATCGTTCAAGGTGCTACTGGAATACAAGGTATGCAAGGCGTTCAAGGATGGCAGGGCATACAAGGACTTTGTGGAGAAGCTGCATTTCAAGGTTATCAAGGTGAGCAAGGCGTTCAAGGCGAACAAGGCGTTCAAGGCGAACAAGGTTTGCAAGGTTTTCAAGGCGAACAAGGTTTGCAGGGTTTTCAAGGTGCTGATGGCATTCAAGGAATGCAGGGAATACAAGGTTCTGTTGGTATTGGGGAAATGGGACCAAATGGTCCGCAGGGTGAACAAGGTGAACAAGGCATTCAAGGTATCCAAGGTATCCAAGGTATCCAAGGACCCTTTGGTTTTGGTATGTCCGTTTATGAACTTTGGGTGCAGGAACTTCATCCAGCCGACCCGTCATTTGAAGCGTTTTTGCGAACAATTCAAGGTGTTCAAGGTATTGCTGGAAAGAATGGCAATAGTGGAGGAAATTGTGGTTGCGGCTGTGGTTGCGGTGGCGATGACGATTGTGTTGCCAGTGATACGATAGTTCAGCTTGTTCCGCCTAATGAAACAATGGTAATAGATTTTTCGGATGTGCTTTATGAATATTGGAATGATAACATTCAGTTGTATGTTGATTATGATACACCTGCTGGTGTATTTACCATTGTTGATTCATTGTTAAGACTTGATTTGACATCAACAGAAAATCGTTATATTACCATAGCATATTCATATTTCAAAACTGGAAACTGTATGTTGATTTCACCAACGATATATAATCCAGTTCCAAAAACATCCGATTCAGAATAATATAAAAATTAAAATACAATGCCAATTCTTACTGATAGAATGACGGCTTCAATAGCGCATAGTACAACATTAAATAATAGAAATAATGTTGCTTGGACTTATAGTGTCGTTACAAACCAAAACGGAACTTTTTTTCAAATTGTACTTGCAGCAAAATTCAAGCCATTTGATTTCAGAAGAGTTAATCGTGAATATTTACAAGAACCAAGCAATCAATCTGACAGTGAATCGATGCACGCATATATGGACAATAGGCTTGCCAATTTTGTATATTTCACATTATATAATTATGCACCGTTTGCTTTTTTGAAATCAGAAGATGCGTGTAAAATAGTTAATTTGTCTGGTAATGAACGGTTTATTGAAATTCCATATGAAAGTATAGAGATAGTTCCAGAACTTGCAAACCATCAAAATGAAAGTGATATTATTCTTGATAGGCGATTTGGAGGAGATAATTATCGCTTTAATATTGCATCTCAAAACATAATAACAAACAATCAAGATTTTTATAATGGTTATTATGGTAGAATGTTTGATTTTCATTCAGCATTAAATACTAATATGTTTTTTGATGCTGATGTTGTAAGACATAACTATGTTTTGAGTGGTAATTGTGATGAAACATTTACTAATTTCAATAAAATATTAAAAGTTTTAAAATCTGGCTCTGCTGGAGAAATGATATATGATGAATATTATAATAGATATTTGTTGTATAATGAAAACACAGATTATGGTGTAATCATTAAATCACAGCAAATTCCAGTTGTTGATGAAGATAGAACGTATCTTATTTTGTTTGGAAATCCATTTTTGGGTGACGTAACACCGAACTATTATTATACAGAAAAATCATATACGCCTCAAACACAAACCATTTATGAACTTGCTAATGATGGGTTTGATTATAATGGCAAAAAGGATGTTGATATGTTGTTATCCATTGGAAATAATAATAAGTTGTCTATTAGTTCAAAAACAACCAAATGGAACACAAAACGAGTTAATGTAAAAATGAAAGTCAAAAAAAGAGAGATACAAGTATGATTGGTGTAAGGGATTTATTGTTTTTCGACAAATATGGAAACAACTATGGCTTTGTGTATGATGAAAACACAAATCTGTGGGGAGGCACTATATATATTGAAGAAGTATCAAGGGGCTTGTTTGAAACGCAGCGTATTATGGTTATGCAGAAATACATAAAGTATGCTGAATCAAATGAATTGGAAGACCCGTCTGATGTTTACAGTCAGCTCGTGAACCCTACATACACATACGAGTATGGGAAGCCGAACTATGAAAACAGCCCCAATGATTACTATTTGTTTGAGTGGGACAATTCAACCAAAGAAGTTGATGAAATAAATTTATATGGTATAGACGATAGTGAAATTTGCGACCAAACACCAGACACATCGTCATTGACATATAACGAATATACTTGTCCGAGAATAAAATTCACAAGTGGTATAAAAGTTGATGATTTGATTGATGCCCAGCAACAAGTGAGCAGGGTGCAAACCACACAGCCGTATAAAGATGAATACACATACAATAACGGTAGCGATATAGATGACAGTGTTTCTTTCATTGACATTTGTTTTTGCAATGCGGATGACAAATACAACACATTCAGACGAGACCTTATGCTTTATTATGTGGACTGTTCTGCATCTGATGAGGTCAGAACGCTTGTTGGTGTGTTCACCGTGTATGCCGAATCCATAGAGGAAGACGAGCGGCTTTCTGTTATGTGCGGAAACCTCGGTTATGATATAGATAACATTGACTTTACCATATTTAAGGACACAGACATAAAAGAACAACTTATTGACTATGATTTTATGAACTTGAAACGCAAAGAAGCGTTGATGGAAGGCCATAACATATATTCATACATAGGTTCATATAAGTCTGTTCTTAATGCGATAAGGTTTTTCGGATATGATAATGTTTCTATAAAGGAATGGTGGAAAAACGTCAATGTTAATTCAGAGGACTATGGCAAGTATTTTGTGGCCACAAGTTATTCGCTTGAGAACCACGAGGCAATAAAAGGCAAAACCAACATAACTCTTCCGAATAAGAACTTCAGAAAAGTTCCTAAACTGACGCTTGCATATAAAATAAACGCATTACAAAGAGTTCAGAATACAAGTCAATATGTTCAAGCCGATAGTTCTTATTATGGTCACGGATACCCAGCAACAGATGAACAGTTCACATATACGATAGAGGAAGCTGTTATAAAATTGTTCGGGCTTAAACGAAAACTTGATAAAGTGTTTCTGCCTTTGACAACAAAAATTGTTGATGTTGTCGGTGAGGCTGACTCTTTTTATGCAGGTGTTGTAACTCACGTTATGACGGCCAATATGACGGAAAACACCTATGCTGGAAACCCAGTTGACTTTGATATAATCGGAGGTGATGAATACGATTGCTTCTACTTGGAAGATTTGCGTCCATTCGGCCTTTACGATTTGAGAGACCCGAATTATTCTGGTTACAATATGGTAGGAGAATCTTTAAGCGGCGGCGTGTCTTATATACCAAACGGAAATAATACAAAATCGTTTATTACGACAACGCCAGACACCAGATTGTCGGAACTTGGTTTGCAAAACATAGGCGGTATGAATACCAACTATTCTTTGGATGACAGCAGTCTGCTGACATTTCAAGGGCTAACGCACGATAATCCGCAAGATGCGTTGCAGCACCCAACATTATTTCCTCTTGGTGGAGATTTGCAAGACATAAGTTCTTTGCAAAGCATATATACGTCTTGCGTTCCTCCAAATGAACTTTATCCGAAAGTGTTTGACGGTGTTTATGGTTCAGACGAGCCTATGTGGAGATATTATCCGTTCTATACGCAAATGCTTGAATCGCAGGGTGAGCCGCATAACAATTATTTTCTTGCCCATTTCAGCGATTATTATCCAAACCTTTCGCATAACGCTGTTCCTGCAAATACATTTGATTATGATAGTGCGGAACATCTACCAGATACGGAATATGCTGTTTCTGGTGCTCTTGTCAGATTGAAGTTTGATAATGGCGACATTTGTTCAAGAATACAATGGGATATTTACAAACCAGAAACCGATACACCAGAATTTCATACGAAAATATTTGGTATGTTTAGCGATGGATATGGTGATATTGGGGTAGTTTTACCTTATGTTGGAACGTATGATATTGTTATGACTGTATATGGTTTTGACAATTCAATATCAGTTAAGACAAAACAAAGTTGTGTGACCGTAGAACCAAGAGAAGTTGAAATGACTGGCTGGTGTGTTATGGCTCGTGAATATTGCGGTTGGAACAGCGAAATCTGCTGGAATGATGCTACATTTGAATGGCGACTTCCAATTATAAACAATTCAAGCGCATCGGAGAATAAGAGCGCATCATACGAAAGTATGGATAGGGCTACTTTTATCGGTGAATATGTTGATGAAACAGAGCCAGATTCCACTATGTATTATTATGAGTTTGAAGATGCATATTCTGGTTTGCAGGGTGTGCAAGAACCTTTGGCGTATGGTGCTCGGTTGGTTTCGGTTGGACCTTATTACTGGAAAAATCTTGATTGCAACTGGAATGATTTGAGCCATTTATGGTGGGATGCTATGTGTATAAGCGGTGACCTTCCAGCATATTTTGAATTTGGATATTTTGATATGTCTGGTAATTGCACAAGTTCGCCAAACCAGTCAGATACAATAAAAGATAATTGGCTTGAAATTGTGGGTGCGGATTATCGTTATGGTGATTTCAGATTTCCGTCAAACTTATCTGGAGGTGTCAATGAACTGTCAAATGCAGTTAGATTGCTAAACGAATGCAATGACCCAGTTATAAGCAGGTATCATTATTCTTGGGTTTATGACTATAATGGAAATGTAAACGGAAATTCATATATTGGATTTAAGATTGTTGGCGTGGCAAAGTCAGCAAACCGCAGTGCTGATATTTTGTATGCAGGCATTGTTGATACAGCACATCACGCAATACCGCAGAATGGTTCTCTTGTTATACAGAATAATGACACAAATCCGTGCAGAAACCAGTTCAGATATTTGTCAAATACATTGTCATATAACCCGAATTGGTTTAATTGCGTTTATATAAACAATGTTACAAGGATTCCAAGATATACCGATGTGAGTTTCAACTATTCAAATTGCAAGATTGTTGGCAAGAAAAATCCGAAATGGACTATAACAAATCTCAATACTGGAACTGTTTATGAATCTACAAGGAAGAATTATAGAAGAATGTTCAGAGAACGTGGTTGTTATGAGATTGCTCTTACACTTGAGGATAATAATGGTAATACATATTCAGCAAAAAGAAATATGCTGATTATTGAATAACGGAATTATCACCTTTGGTATGGAAAGAATGTATACATACAAGTTTAGAATATATCCGAACAAGGAGCAGCAGGATTATCTTGCTAATGTGTTCGGCTGTTGTAGGCTTGTGTACAACTATTTCCTCAATGAAAAGAAAAACCAATATAATGAATCCAAGACAAGTGATTCATATAATGTGCAGTCTGGTAAATTGACCGAACTGCGTAAGACTGAAGGATTCGAGTTTTTGAGTGCTGTTCCGTTGCAGTCTTTGCAATGCAGTTTGAGAAATATGCACACTGCGTATGACAATTTCTACAAGCACAGAAGCTCCTATCCGAAGTTCAAGAACAGAAGGGACAAACAGTCGTTCAAAATGCCGCAGGAGAAGTGCTTTAAAATCAAAGATGGGAAGTTGTACATTCCGAAACTCAAAAGCGGAATAGAAATAGTTATGGAACGTGAAATTGTAGGCAAGATTTGTTTTGCCACAATATCAAAGAACAAGGCTGGTCGTTATCACATAGCGATAACAGTCAAACAAGATTATACACCAAATAATAAAACCAATGAATGTGTCGGTCTTGACCTCGGAATAAAGGAGCTTATAATCACAAGCAAAGGATTCAAATACGTAAGCAAACGAAACATAATCAGAAAATACAAAAGAAAACTGAAAAAGTATCAGAGATGTCTTGCAAGGAAGGTCTATGGGAGCAAGAGATACGAAAACCAAGTGTTGAAATGCAACCGAATATACCAGAAAATCACAGACATCAAAACTGACTATATACACAAGATAACCACAGAACTGGTTAGACAATTTGACTTGATAAAAGTTGAAGACCTCAACATCAAAGGAATGATGAAAAATCATAAGTTGGCAGAGTCCATATCCGAATGCAACTGGAGTCAGTTTGTCCAGACACTCGAATACAAATGCAGATGGAACGGCAAGACTATGATAAAAGTTGATAGATACTACCCGTCAAGCCAGATGTGTTCCGAATGTGGTTACATAAACAAGAAAGTCAAAAATCTGGCCGTAAGATATTGGACTTGTCCGAACTGCGGTGCTCATCACGACAGAGACATCAATGCGGCGAAGAACAACGAGCAATATGAACCAGATGAATGGCAAAGACATATCTCGGCAAGGAATGTCGAGTACGGTCGTGGAGCTGTGTACCAACCGTTTGCAAAACCCAGAAAAACTGGTGAACAAACGGACAGCAATGAAGCGATTATTGAACTTTTAAACTTGTATAAATAATATAAGAATAAAAGTGATAATTCCGTGTGCGAAATGATGAATCCGAATGTTCCAGTTGGTTGTATGGGTGCAATACAGTTTCCGCAAGACGGACAAGCAGGCTCTGGTGATGTGATTGTTCCAGCGAGCAAAAAGGTTTCAAAGCAGAAACCTTCAGCAACGGTGCTGGATTTTGACAAATTTATGAAACTAAAAAACAAAAAGAAGATGAAAATAAAAAAGATAAATGAATACAGAAACGATGACCGCTATTATTATTTCAGCGAATCATCATTGTCCCGTGAAGTTTATGTACCAGATACTTTTGATGACGAGTTCAAGCAGCAGTTTGACGATATGACAAACAAGCAGCTATACGATGCTGTTGGTGAATTGTATGATTTTGTAACTGGTGATACAAAACCGAATATGAACGACCGAGATGAACTTTTGTCTTGGATTTACGAGTATGCTTGCAGTATGATTGACGAGCAAATGTAGTCGTATAAATACATTGGATTATTCCCGTAAATTATTGAAAAAAAACAATTATGAAAATTTTAAGAACAAACCAATTTATTAACGAAAAGTTTTCGTTTAAAAATCGTGCAAAACGTTCTCGTTCTGTGAATGAAATGCACCAGCCGCTTAATTCTGAATTGATTGACACAGTTATTGCTTTTGCAGAAGACGGTGAATGTGATACTGATGAATCATCAAATGTAAAAGCACCATTTACACACGAAACAATTTATCAGTTTTTCCCGCAATTGACAAAAAGACAAGTTGAACAAATTGATTCTGAAATGAAAAGACGTGGTTCAAAATGGCGTTATCCGCACAATGCCGATGCTGTGAAAAGCGGGAAATGGACGTATGACGAACTCGGTATGGAAGACGCTGGTGTAGATAATTTTACTGATTTTGATGATGACGCAATTAAAACTATTGCCGAATTAGCACAATATGGCGATTTTGGCGTAGATGTCACGTATAATGGTTCTAAAGATAAATTTCCATTCACGCAAGAAAGCATATATTTGTTTTTTCCAAGCATTACACAAGATGTTATTGATAATGTGAATGCGTATATGAAGAAAAATGGTATGACGTGGAAATACCCAACTTATGAAGATGCTGTGAAAAAGGGTAAGTATTCTTGGAATTACATTAACCAGTATATTAACTAATTTGAAATTTCAATGATGTTAAGGCAAACCAAATCGGTTTGCCTTTTTTGTTTTATGATTATCATTTTTGCTGATTTTTTATTATATATATGTGATAAGACTTTATTGTATGAACACATTGTATTGCGGCGACTGCCTTGACATTATGAAGCAAATCGGTGACGGAACGATAGACCTTGTTCTTTGTGATTTGCCTTATGGTACAACACAGAACAAATGGGATGCCGTTATACCGTTTGATTCATTGTGGGAACAATATAATAGGGTGGCCAAGCCAAATGCCGCATTTGTTTTGTTTGCACAAGGGTTGTTCTATGTTGATTTGGTGAACTCAAACAGAGCAAACTTCAGATATGATATTGTATGGGATAAACAGCTCAAAAGCGGTTTTCTGAATGCCAATGTTATGCCGTTGCGAGTACACGAACAGATTGCCGTGTTTTATAAAAGCAAGCCGACATACAATCCTCAAAAAGTAAAAGGCCAGCCGACACATAGCAAAGGTACTGCTGTCTTTACAAAAGATGTGACAAACAACAATTATGGTGATTACACGCCAGTTGAGAATATAAATGATATGAAATATCCAAGCAGTATATTGTCATATCAGAAACCACACCCAAGCGTTTCCGTGCATCCGACACAGAAGCCAGTTGAACTGCTTGAATACTTAATCAAGACATTCACAAATGAGGGTGATACTGTTTTGGATAACACAATGGGCAGCGGCTCTACTGGTGTTGCTTGTGTGAATACAAATAGGGATTTTATAGGGATTGAAAAAGATGAAAAATACTTTGACATCGCAAAATCCCGTATAAATGATGCTGGTAAAAAACTTTTCTGATATGGTGCTGGATTTGAGACGTGGTGATTGCTTTATTGTTATGGACGAGATTCCAGACAAATCTGTTGATATGGTTTTGTGTGACCTTCCATATAATTGCACAGCGCAGGAATGGGATAAGGCTATTGACTTTGGACTTTTATGGAAACAATATGAAAGGGTTCGCAAAGAAACCGCACCAGTTGTGTTGTTTGCATCCCAGCCGTTTACGACAAAGTTGATAAACTCCAATATTGACAATTTTAAGTATTGCTGGTATTGGTCAAAAAACCAGACCACTAATTTTTTTCACGCAAAGCGTATGCCGTTAAGAAAAATTGAGGAAATTTGTGTTTTTTATAAGCATAATTATTATCCACAGAAATCTGACGGCCACGTCCCGACAAGGAGTGCAAAGGGTTGCTCAAACGGAAAAATATACTATGGCGGAAACAGACGGGATTACGCTGGTGGTGATACAACAAGATACCCAAACAATTTGCTTGAATTTGATTGTGTTGATAATTACAATAAGCTGCACCCAAACGAAAAACCAGTTGAGCTTCTTGAATATTTGATACGGACATATACCAATGATGGCGATGTTGTGCTTGACAATACAATGGGTAGTGGAAGCACTGGTGTTGCTTGTTTGAATACTAATAGGAGTTTTATAGGAATTGAACTTGACGATAATTATTTTGACATTGCTGAAGGAAGAATGAAGGCGGTGTCTTCTGATAAAAAAAAGAGAACTTTTCTGATGGAACTGAATAAGATATATAATCAAGATTGTCTGGTCGGTATGAAAGAAATACCAGACGGAAGTGTGGATTTGATTGCTACTGACCCGCCGTATAGAATTATGTCAAAAGGTAACAATGGTTCTATGGGTGGTATGTATGATAAAAAGGAAACGATGCTTGGTAATATATTTGAACATAACGACATTGATATTGAGCAATATCTTCCAGAGTTTTATAGGGTGTTGAAAGCGGATGCACATTGTTATATAATGACTAACAATTACAACATCTGTCATTTTCTTGATGTAATTTCAAAAAGTGATTTTCATTTTGTTAAATGTCTTATTTGGGATAAACAAAACAAGATATGTGGCCGTTATTATATGGGGCAATATGAATATATAATTTTTATCAGAAAAGGAAAGGACAAACAGATAAATGATTGTGGTTGTTCGGACATTTTATCCATACCGAATAAAAAGACGAAAACTGAAGATGGCAGTAATTTGCACGATAGTGAAAAGCCAGTTGAACTTATGAAAACTCTGATAACAAACAGTTCGATGGAAGGCGAAACTATACTTGACCCGTTTATGGGAAGTGGTAGTACGGCCATTGCCGCTTTGGAATCTGGTAGAAATTTTATAGGATTTGAACTTGATGAAAAATATTGTGATATAGCAAACGATAGAGTGTGCAGTTATTTGAATAAAAAAAAGAAACAACTATTCTAATGAGTGTTGAATTGTATAACGGAGATTGCTTGGATGTGATGAAACAGTTGCCAGACGGAAGTATTGACCTTGTTGTGTGCGACCTTCCATATGGTACTACGGCACACGGATGGGATGCTGTGATTCCGTTTGAACTATTATGGGAGCAATATTGGAGAATTGCAAAGGGCAACGCCGTGTTTGTACTTTTTGCAACACAGCCGTTTACAACTACGCTTATAGGAAGTAACATAGAGCAATATCGTTATAGCTGGGTTTGGAAGAAAGACGGATGCAACGGATTTCTTAACGCAAATTATGCACCATTGAAAATAACGGAGGATGTTTGTGTGTTTTCAAGGGCAACGGTTGGCAGTCTGTCAAAAAACAAAATAAGATATAATCCGCAAGGTGTTGTTTTGGTGAATGAGCGTATGCGGAATAACCCAAATTCTTCATATCGCAAATCTCAAGGATATACAAGTGGCGGGAATAAGTTGAATAGCGATAGTGAGTATTTTAGGAAATATTCCAATTATCCAAACAACATTCTTGAATTTGCAAGAGATAAAGATGCTGTTCATCCCACACAGAAACCAGTTGCTTTACTTGAATATCTTATACGCACATATTCGGATGAAGGCGAAACTGTACTTGACAATACTATGGGTAGTGGTTCTACTGGCGTGGCTTGTGTGAAATGCAACCGAAACTTTATAGGTATTGAACTTGATAAAAGATATTTTGATATAGCGAATAAACGAATAAATGAATCTGTTACTGACAAAAAACGTGAATTGTTCTAATGGCGGTCATTAAATTATATAATGGAGATTGTTTGGATGTGATGGATGTAATCCAAGATAAGAGTGTTGATTTGATACTCTGTGACCTCCCGTATGGCACGCAGAAATCAAACGGATGTAAGTGGGACGTTGTGATTCCATTTGAACAGTTATGGGAGCAATATGAGCGTGTGATAACTGATGTTGGTGCGATAGTCTTGTTTGGTAAAGAGCCGTTTTCGTCTTTGTTGAGGTGCAGCAAACTTGAGCTTTACAAATATGATTGGATTTGGAATAAAGACACCAAATCAAATTTTATGCTTGCCGACCACCAACCGTTGAATAATGTGGAAACTATTTCCGTATTTTCAAAAGCGTATGCTCGTCATATAGAGAACAAGCCTATGATGACATATAATCCGCAGTTTACCGATGGTGAACGATACAATATACCGAAAGAAACGAAGCAGACTGGCATATTCAAAATGAATGACAGCAAGGATGCGACATATAAGCATAAAGAACGTGATACTTCAAAAAGATACCCGTTTGTGACGTTGCAGTTCAATGCTGTGAAAGGCTCTGACAAAGTTCACCCCACACAGAAACCAGTTGACTTGCTTGAATATCTTATACGGACATATACGAATGAAGGCGATACTGTGTTGGACAACACAATGGGTAGTGGTTCTACTGGTGTCGCTTGCGTGAATACAAATAGAAATTTCATAGGAATAGAGAAAGATGAAAAATATTTTGTCATTGCTGAAAAACGCATAGGTGAATCTGAAAAAATAAAGCCGACAGTTAGTGTAAATTTGAAAAATTCGTTATTCTAATGGGACTGAACAGAATATATAACGGAGATTGCCTTGAGATAATGAAACATATACCAGACGGGAGTGTGGATATGGTGCTTTGCGATTTGCCGTATGGAACTACAACTTGCGCTTGGGACAATATTATACCGTTTGAACCTTTGTGGAAAGAATATGAACGGGTTATAAAAGACAATGGCGCAATAGTTCTTTTCGGGCAAGAACCATTCAGTTCTATGCTGCGTGTGTCTAATATAAAACTTTACAAATATGATTGGATATGGAATAAAACAATGTCGCCAAATTTTATGATGGCGAAATATGCACCATTAAAAACGACAGAGCTTATATCTGTGTTTTCAAAGGGTGGCATAAACCAGAATACGAAAAATAAAATGGCTTATTATCCGCAGGGGATTGTCAAGTGTGACAAGGACGTTGAATCAAATGTAAAAGCGGAAGGCGTTAATAGATATAACAAATTGTCAAACAAGCATAAGCAGACACAAACGAACTATCCAAAAAATGTGCTGACTTTTAGTGTTGAACGTGGATTTCATCCAACACAGAAACCAGTAAAATTGTTGGAATACTTAATCAGAACATATACGCTTGAAAACGAAACTGTGTTAGATAATACAATGGGTAGCGGCTCTACTGGTGTCGCTTGTGTTAAGTCAAATCGCAATTTTATAGGAATTGAACTTGATGAAAATTATTTCAATATTGCGAAAGACAGAATTGAAAATGCTACTGTTGAAAAGAAAACTGCGTTATTCTAATGGACAACACTATATTATATAACGGCGATTGTTTGGAACTTATGGCCAATATACAAGACCATAGTGTTGATTTGATTTTGTGTGATTTACCATACGGAACAACAGCTTGTGCTTGGGAAATATGCGATAAAAAGTTTCTTGTGCATAGAAAGGTGTTTGATTATGGTTATGCTAAAAACAACATCTATGGTAATATTCGTGATATGAAGAAACCAGATGACGGCACACGAAATCCTATAAGTGTCGTATCGTATGAAGTGCCGTTTATACCATTAAAGGGCAGAGTGTATGATAGTGATATTGATTTGAGGTGTCATCCAACACAGAAGCCAGTTGAACTGCTTGAATATCTTATACGCACATATAGTAATGCTGGTGATGTTGTGCTTGACAATACTATGGGCAGCGGCAGCACTGGTGTTGCTTGTGTGAATACTGATAGGAAATTTATTGGCATTGAACTTGACGAAAATTATTTTGAAATTGCAAAAAAGCGTATAAGCGATGCTGAAACAAAATCACAGAACAATAAAAACAGCAAATCTCTTTTCTAATGGAACTAAACAAAATATATAATCAAGACTGTCTTGATGGTATGCAAATGATTGGAGATAAATCAATAGATTGCATAATTTGTGATTTGCCGTATGGCACAACGGCCTGCAAATGGGATTCAATAATACCGATAGAGCGTTTGTGGGAGCAGTATGAGAGAATTATAACCGATGTCGGGGCTATTGTTCTTTTCGGGCAAGAGCCATTCTCTTCTTTTTTGAGAATGAGCAACACAAAACTTTACAGATATGATTGGATTTGGGAGAAGCAGAGGCCGTCAAACTTCCAACTTATGAATTATCAGTGTGGCCGTGTTCACGAAACTATAAGTGTGTTCAGCAAAAGTAACGCCTGCTATTCAAACGGCAAGCCAACAATGACTTATTATCCGCAGACAACACAACGTGAAAAGACAAGAGTAAGCACGAAGAATACTGTTTATGGAAATAACATATTGCATAACTACAACAAATCTGCAACGGAATGCGATGAGAAAAAATCATACGATGTAAAACAGCCAACTTCAATCATAAAATTCAATACTGTTGAAAAAGGAAAATTGCATCCAACGCAGAAACCCGTTGAACTCGTGCAATATCTTGTTCGGACATACACAAAAGAAGGTGATATAATTCTTGATAATTGTATGGGTAGCGGAACTACGGCCATTGCTTGCATTAGGGAGAAACGGAATTTTATAGGATTTGAAACAAACGCCGAATATTACGAAAAATCTTTGGATAGAATAAACGAAGAAATTACAAAAGAAGAAACCGATAACAAACAAAAACAACTGTTCTGATGATTTATTTGAAATGTGGGGATTGTCTTGAACTTATGACAGAAATCCCAGACCATAGTGTTGATTTGATACTTTGCGATTTGCCTTATGGGACTACTGGCTGCAAATGGGATATTGTTATTCCGTTTGAACCTTTGTGGGAACAATACAATAGAATTATGAAGCCAAACGGCACAGTCGCTTTGTTCGGAAGTGAGCCTTTTGCTGCTATGCTAAAAGTCAGCAATTTGAAAATGTACAAATATGACTGGGTATGGGAGAAGAACAATGGCGGGAACTTCCAGCTTGTAAATGAGCAGCCGTTGAAAGTACACGAAACCATATCGGTATTTTACAACAACACAACAAGTATGGTTTTTGCTGACATTATAAATGAGAATATGAAACGGCTTGAACTTCCGTATGATGCTGTTTCGTCTTTGATTATGTCAAAGAACGGATATAGGACTGGATGGTTGAGCAACAAGTTAAGCGGAAAACAATTACCGACAAGGGAACAATGGGCTAAACTATGCGATTTGTTCGGCATTGAAGATGAATATGACAAATTATATTCACAAGTAATAAAGCATACATATAATATGGAATTGTCGGATGTGAATGTTGTGTGTTCAAACAAAGGAAAGGGTGGTACGCTTAATCATATGGCATCGGAAAAGAAACGTGAATCCTATGTTCAAACAAAGAGTGGATATCCGAAAAGCGTTATAAGGTTTAAGCGTGAAAGCGGTTTGCATCCTACACAAAAACCAGTTGCACTTTTGGAATTTCTTATAAAGACATACACAAATGAGGGTGGCGTTGTTCTTGATAATTGTATGGGAAGCGGCTCTACTGGTGTTGCTTGTGTAAACACAAATAGATTTTTTATCGGAATAGAGAAAGATGCCAATTATTTTGAGCTTGCCAAGAATCGCATAATGGATGCGAAAAGAAAACTTTTTTGATTTATAAATATAATAACATTATAATGAGATTATGGCAAGATTGCTTAAATTTGATAATTTTGTAGATGAGAAATTGGATATTCGTCCAGTTAGAAAAGTGGAATTGAGCGAGATTAAAAAACGCATAAAAGAAGATTCCGAACTTTCTGATTTGCTTGACAAAGCCGTGGCGAAAATTGGTGAGGAAAGTTCCATAGCTGAAGATATACTCAACGGTGCTGATTCTTGGACTGATGTTGATTGCAAATATTTGATTGAGGGTTTTGGCTATCTTTCCGAATTTTATAATAAACTGATTAATGACAACGAAAAATAATAACAGAAATATGTCAAAAATAAAAAAGATTGATGAGATGGCTGTCTTAAAGACACGTATTCATACAAAACGCAAAGCGGCAAAATATGTTCTGACTGATATGTGGATTCAAGATGACCCTTCAACTGACGGATATTATCCACACATAAAAAACCGTGTTGGGGATGATTTGAAAAAACTTGTAAAAAAAGTTCTTGAAGAGGATTTCCGTGTTGATTTCTACGAGGACGGACTTGCCTATATGGTCTATCCAGATAATGAGATTTGGCTTACATATACCTATCGTGATGTGACATATCAGTTGAAAATTGATATTGTTGTTGAGATGACTGAAAGGGAAATGCAAAGAAACGGCATTAAAAGTGATATGGTTTAACGATTTATCTTTTCTCTGTTGTGGATACAAAATTAAGTCTGTACGAGATTGAACTGCGTATAGCAAGGTCAAGGGATTTTGATTATACAAAAAAACTTGTTGTGTTCAATGTGATAGGACAAGGCAGTGTTCTACCTTTGTGGCACGAGTGTGATGTACTTGTTTGTACCAAAATCGGTTATCTTACGGAAATTGAGATAAAACGTTCTTATGCTGATTTCCTAAACGATTTCAAAAAGGAGCACACACATAAGTCAAGATATATAAAGCAGTTTTATTATTGTGTTCCGATAAAGATAAAAGACAAGGTTCGTGATTTTCTTGAAACATACGAAAACCAAGACGATTGGCGAGCCAAGGCTGGAATCATAGCATATTATGATGATAGCGAATGGATTGACATAGTTAAAGCACCATCGCAAAACAAGGATGCACTCAAACTTACTTTGGAACAGATGTATTATCTTGCAAGGCTTGGAAGTATGCGTGTGCTTACATTGAAAAAGAAAATTATATCAATGCATAATCAAATAGGTGTTTTGTCAAACGCCATTGATGATATGGAAAATGATATTGGTAAACTTACGATTGTTGATGATACAGAAAAAGCGGAAATTTGATTTCCGCTTTTTTGTTATTTGACGTTTTTATGTTGTAAAGAAATATGCAACAGAATGTCTTGCCGTGTTGATTTCCTCTTTTATTTCTTGTATTTCTGTATCGCCCCATTGAGCATACATATCGTAGTTGATTGTCACATTTCCAGGGAGGTTGTACTGGAACATACCCAAAATCCTGCTCATATTTTTCATACACATAGCCACGCAATATCTGAAGAACAAGTCATCGTCAAACAAAGCGCAATCTGGTACTGTTGAAAGTACGTGGAATACGCAAGGTCTGGTTGGGAGTTCGCCAGTAAATCTCAATTTATGCGTGAGTCGGTTGTATGAAAATCCGTGCATTTCCTGCAACATTTGTCTCGCTGTGTCAAAGAAACTCCAGTTGCAAGTCCAATACACGAGGTTGTCTGCGGCTTGCGGAAGTCTGTCGTTATACATACTTGATGCGAACATTCTTTGTACGCCGAAATCCATATTCCCGCCGTCAAGTCGTGTTGAGCTTCCCCATCCAGCCTCTCCGCTGAATTTGCCGACTTGGTAAACACGCAAAACGGAAAAAATGTTTTCTGGCATAACAAGCACGCCACGGTCTTTCCGAGTTTCCGATTTCAATATTTTGTTGCCTTCTATACCACCTCTGTTAGTAAGCCCAAGTCTGAAACTGTCCTGCATAAACACTTCATAAGGGCAAGATATGTATATTTCCTCAACTGAATCGTCATATGCGTTGTAGAAATAACGCTTTGCTTCACCAACAATCTGCGCTATTGCTGCTGTTGGTAATGAGAATGGTATTTGGCAGTTGAGTGTCATCTGCTTGTTTATTCTATCTGTGAATGAAGCCAGACATTCTTGGCTTTCAGTATCTTCACAATCAACGTAGTAACTCATATATGTTAAAATTTTTTTCTTTATATAAGTGATTTTTTGAGATATTCAATGAGTTCGTTCTTTTTCATATATTTAGAATTGTTGTTTTGGGGGTTTACATAAAACATATCACTTTGAATATATTCTATGGATAATATAACTTTCGTTTCATTTGGCGGAAGACAATGAATAACAACCTTTCTTTGCTTTTTATCGGTCATAAGTTTAGCACCATTTGTTTTTATAATTTCTTCAACTTTGTTTTTGATATATTCTGGCCATTCGTTTGTTCCGTTTATGCCGTATGTTAATTTGTTATTGTTTCCTATAAGTGGCTCGGCTGTTTCTATGCCTCTGTGCTCTTTGTCAACGTAGATGTCGCCATCGTTTTGTTTATAACTTGACTTACCATTGAACATTCCGAGAAGCATACATCTTGCATCCATTTTTATTTCCTTAAATGCCCCGTCATTTTCCTCTTTCAAATATTTGAGCATAAGTTTGAAAATGCCATCAACTATGTAATCGCCATTAAGTGTTGGACATTTTTTTGCGTGTTCCTCACCATCAACAAATACTTCATAATATATCGGAAATTTTTCATTATGTATATGTTTACTGATTTTATAATATAATTCACCAGCTTCATCATATCTTTGCGGGGAACAAGCATATCGTAGAAAAGCTAAATCATATGCGGTTTGATATTGGTCTGCTCTTGAAATGAATATTTCCGAATATGGGTTTTTTATTATGGCAAGTCTTTTTTTTGTTATAGGTTTTATGGCAAGTTTTTCTGTTATAAATTGCCCCGATTTTAGTATAGTCATACTATTCAATATTTTGTACTGTTACTGGAGAAACACGGACACGAATGTTTCGTCTGTCAATGAACGATGACGTTACATATTTCTTAACTTGAATTATTGGTGTGTCCCCGTTATTCAATGAACCTATCGGTCGGTTTATCGTACTCACATTTATCCCAGGCGTGCTCTCCACCCTATTGTATATGTGGTTTTCGCTGAATGTTATATTGTCGGCCATTGCAATCATATGCTCGCCAAATCTTCTTGGGTTGAGTATTTGCAGTTCTGCGGTTTTTATGATTGTCGTATTATCTCTGTTGTTCGTTATTCTCAAAGTGTAGTTGATTTCAGCACCGCAGTCTTGTATAAGTGATTCGGTGTGCAGTAGTATCGGTCTGAATTTGATGAGTGGCGACTGGTTGTTGTCCTTTATTTCTGTAAGCATTTCCCAAGTCTGGATATATGTGACTGGTGCTTGGTAATCAACAACACTATTGTTATCAGCATCGGTGAATTTCTCCGTTACTGATATTGTATGTGCAAGTGTGAATGTTGAATCAAACCTGCTCAAATAATCATAGAGCGAATCTTGTCCGTATGTCGGGTTGTTCGGGTCTTCCTCATAATAAGCGTACATTGTATAATAGTCGCCACCGTTTTGTGCTGGAAGTATATATGCGAACAATTTGTCGTATGAATCCTTGTTTGGAAACAACGTTGATGTGAGCGTTTGCGTTTTTAGCAGTTCAAATCCGTGTTTTTCCTCATTGCCGACTATTGCGTGAAGGTCTATACCGATTGACGGGTTTTTATAATATCCGTTTTCTGACAAAAACCAAGGCAATGTATTGTTATCTGGATGCTTTCTGTCATAAGGACTGCTCCAATGGTTTTCTATCATACTATCGGTGCTGCTACCTTCGTATGTCAAATATGCGGTTGAAGGGACACGATATTCTATATAGTTCGTGTAAATTTTATCGGCAAACCACATAGGCTCGGTCAGCAATTTGAAATTGTCATAGTTTGTGTGTATGGCAGAGAGCAAATTGACATATTCACTTGATACATTTTTTGTGTATATGTTGAATATAAATCCGTCATATTCGGAATGATAACCAGAACGAAAATAAAAACGTACTATATCGTATGGTATGTATTCTTGGTTTTGCGGAATTTTGATTATGTCAGATTCACCAGAATCTATGTTAGACCACTTGCTGTCAATGGCTGAATAGTAATATCCGTTCACGGGTTCTGTCCTTACCCATATAGTGCTGTCTTTTTTTGCTGGCAGGACTGTGTTTGCAAGAATGTTGCGTGTGCGGAGTTCGGATGCCGAGCCGTTTATGAAATACAACTCATTTGTGTAACCGCTTTTCGCTATGCAATATGTGTCAACACTGCTGTCGCCGTATGTATTGAGGAAGTTAGGCGTGATTACGTCTTCCGATATTTGTGTTTGACCGCCAGAAAATCTGTCTGTAACATACACATATTCCATAAGTATGTTCTCGGTAAGCGGTATATATCTTTTGCCTAATTCTGTTGGTTTTGTTGGTACTGCCATAATTTCAATAGATTTGAAGAAAATTTGCGTATATTATTTATAAGAGGTTTGTGCTGAACATAAAAAAGTTGTCAAAATTCCGAACAAAATTTTTTGTTTTTTATTATATTAGATTGTAACAAAAATCTTATATGAACTGCTACACTTGCAAACACGGGATAGTGCCTTGTGAAAGGTTCAAATGCGACTGGTCTGGCGGCGCACAAGTTTTGCTGTGTTATGAGGATTCCAGAGAGCCAAAGTTTTTAGAATCCGAAAAAGTGAACGATGCTATATCTGAACTCAAATGTGTGGTTGAAACATTAGAGGATGAGATGTTACAAGAATTGGCCGTGCCAGTTGAACGTATGTTTTGTGAATGCCGTGTGCTTGGCGAAGTTCCAGTAATACCAGCCATTGGAATCAGCAAAAACGCATATTACAATATGTTCAAAAGTTGCACAACATCAAAAGACATTTATGATTATTACGAATCACCTTTACATTAAACGATATGGAACAATTACTTACTGAAAAGTACAGACCGCAGAGCATAGATGAGATTGCTTTGCCCAAACGAATCAAGGACATTCTGTCAAAAGGCATACGTACAAATATGCTTTTGTATGGAACACAAGGAACTGGAAAGACATCAACGGCCAAACTTATGGTCAAGCAGTTCGGGCACAACTATATGTATATAAACTGTTCAAAGGAAACTGGTATTGATACAATTCGTGAAAGAATTTCCAATTTCTGTATGACATCATCACTAACCCAGACCAATAGCGGATTGAAGGTTGTGATTATGGACGAGATGGATGGTATGAGCACGCAGGCATACCAAGCGTTGCGTGGCTGTATAGAAGAGTTCGCTTGCAACACAAGGTTTGTTGCAACCTGCAACTTTGTTTCAAAAGTGCCAGAGCCGATACAAAGCCGTTTTGAGTGCATAAGTTTTGACTTTGAGGGAGAAGAAATGAAAGAAGTCAAAATCCAATGTGTTTACAGAATAAAACATATCTGCGATAACGAGGGCGTTTCCATTGAAAAGGATGCTATTTCGGCTTTAATCAAAAACAACTATCCAGATATGCGAAGTATTGTGAACAAGTTGCAGACTATGATTTTGCAAGGCATTACAGAAATCAAGGCGACTGACATCACAAAATACAATTCAAGTTACACAGACATTTTTGAACTCGTTACAACGACAAACGACCCAGTGAATAATTACAAGGTGCTTGTCAGTAACTATGCCAATAAGACGGATGACGTTCTCAATTCGCTTGGGCGTGAGTTCATCCAATATATTATAGACAATAGAAGCGATTTGACAAAGTTCATTCCGCATATCACTATAACTGCTGCGAAATACCAGAACCAGAAGTTCCAGTGTATTGACCCCATTGTTTGTATGCTCGCTTGTGTTGCGGAAATTCAGCAGATAATAAACCAGAGTGTCAAATAATATGAAACTTGTTGATAAGTTCAAAAGCAGATTTTATGTAGGCAGACAGATGACATTGTTTGACATCTGGAACGAGATTGCTATGCCGATAGCGACATTCATATATATTATAATATGTTTTGTTATAGTATATATGTCGGTGCATAAGAATCCAAAAACTGACTTGGTTTATTTCATATCAACCATTTTTATATTTGTTTTTTGTTTGCTTGGTTCATTATTGTCTGTGAAATATGATGGTAAGGTTATATTTACAATAGGAAAAAGAAAAAAAGATTATGAAGACGATTTACAATAAAGAACATCATTACATTAAGCATAACATTTCAAAATTTGATAAAATTTTCAACAAAATAAAAAAGTTGCGGTTAAGCACAGTTTGCTATTGTTTATATGGCATATTTCTTGTTTCATTTGCTATAGGACTTATCACAAAAGCATTTGGCTGTCAAAGTGTTATGAATGTGTTTTACATATTGGCGATATGTGTTGGAGTCCCAGGATTGATTTCTGCCGTCATTTTTCTTGTTTGTAAAGATGACGTGCTTTTGTTTTCTGATAAAAACAAAATTTTTGATATTGAAGAATATGGTAAACACGTAAAGAAAACTATTGATTGTGTTAGTAGTATGTCTATACCAGATGGCGGATTTGCCAATATTGAGGATGTTAGGAAAGAATCAAAAGATATTTTCAAGAATCCGAAACCAAATGAAAACATAAAAACTATGTCAGATTGTGTTGAAGAATCAAAAAAACAAACTTGGTAATTGTTGATAAGTTTGTTGATAAGTTTTTTGAAAAAAATGTTGTATGTAAAAAATATTTTGTATTTTTGCATTGTCAAAAAAGACAACGAACATATTTAATAACAAAAAATTTTAGAGCTATGAATTTGTATGAAATCACAGTCGAGCAAACGAACCTCAACAATCTGTTGGAAGAATCCTATGGTGAACTTACACCAGAGTTGGAGGAAGCGTTGAAAATCAACAAGGAAAACCTTATTACAAAGGCCGAGGGTTATGCCAAAGCCATTAAGAACTATAAGGCGGAGCAGGATGCTCTTGCTGAAGAAATCAAGAAACTCCAAGCCAAGAAAAAGGTGTGCGAGAACGCAATCGCCCGTATGAAAGATGCGCTTTCCACCGCAATGGACACCTTTGATATGCCGAAGGTGCAGGCTGGTTTGTTCAAGATTTCACTCTCAAAGAGCGAAAGCGTGAACATCATTGATGAAGACGCTGTTCCTATGGAATACAAGAAAGCCACGTACACGGTCAGCAAGACCGACATCAAGAACGCCATTGACGGTGGACTTGTTGTTGAGGGCGTGGAGATTAAAGAAAACAAATCTGTTACAATCCGATGAAAAAAGAGACATTTGTCAAACTTGTGGACACTCTTGTTGGTGTCTGTAAAAAGCGGGACGAACTCAATGCTGATATGGTTGCGGTGTTACAAAAACACCGCAACTGCATTGATGAACTGTCGTTCAAAGATGTTTTGTATGACTATACCCTTGAGGACACTATCATAGATGTCTTTGAGATGGAAATGGGTGCATACGTGCGAGACCGAGTTGCCGACTATGTGTATGAGCAGCACGGGCTTTTGCCGAATTGCAGCAGTTACCCGAAGTTTGACAATGCCGAAGAACTATATGAAGACATTATAAAACACCAGCAGTTATGCGAAAATTAGTTCTTGTTTTCGTTATTGCAGTTTGCTGTTTTTATGCAAACGCACAAGAGTATTTCTTCTGTGAGGAATTTACCGTTTTGAATTTGACAAAGGACGAATCCGAAACCCGTGATTGCTCCATAATCATCAGTGGCGATTCAGTTGCTATGCTGCAAATTTTCGATATGCCAGTCAAAGTTCCGATTGAGCGTGTCAAACGTGTTTGTGGTCGTACAAAATACAAAGGCGATGACGGCGTTGTTTATAGGGACAAGATTTGTGGGAGAGTTTTTTATTTTGACAAGGTATCCTATGTTTTTATCGGTAAGATAAATAGAAAACATATATGTATGATTAGTTTGGAATCTGAATCATCCTATATGTTCATAAATAGTGAATATTTGTTGGAGAATGGATACATATTTAAGTGAAGACAAACGATTTATAACAATAAAGGAATGTACGCAGGACGAATATAACCAGCTGAAGATTGCTTATACAAAGAAAGCGGAGGGATATAGGTTTAATCCTCTTTACAAGAAGAAACTTTGGGATGGTAATATAACGTATATAAAGGGTGCGAACATCCCGTCTGGAACGTGGTCATATCTTATGGATGTTGCGAAGCAATGCCATTGGAAATTGACCGTTGACGGTTTGAACGGCCTTTTTGATAATACGATAACCCTTGAATCATTTACGGAATGGGTGAATACTTTTTTTGACGGACTCCCGTTTCATCCTCGTGATTATCAGATTGAGAGTGCTTACAACATATTGCGTTTCAAAAAATGTCTTTCGGAACTTGCGACTTCCGCAGGCAAAACGCTTATATGCTTTATGGTCATAGCATATCTTATGGATAGGAAGATAATCAAGGGCAAAATCCTTATGATTGTGCCAACTGTCCAACTTGTTTTACAATCTTCTGGTGATTTTGAGGAATATAACACCGACAAACTTCCTTTGAATATACAACAGATTTATGCGGGTTTCAAAGAAAAGGCGGATTCCAATATAATGGTTGGCACGTTCCAGTCATTGACGAAAATGGAAGATGCGTGGTTTAAGCAATTTGACTGTGTTATTGTTGATGAATGCCATAGGACATCCGCAAAATCAATAAAGGACATACTTGAACGTTGCTGGCATTGTGCATACAGATTTGGAGTTTCTGGTACAATGCCCAAACAAAATACGGCTGACTTTTTAACACTTTTGACCTATCTCGGTCCTCTCGTGACAGAGGTCAAAGCCAAATCACTGCAAGACGAGGGATATATTTCCAACTGCAATATTGTGCAGATGCGTATAGATTATGTTAGCGAAAAGAAAAAGGAGGAGTTTGCCGATGCTTACGCATTGCTTATGCGGACAAAGAAAGGTTCGGATGCTTTCAACCTTGAAAAAAATTTCATTATAGAAAATGAAAAAAGGTTTTCATTCATAACCGACATCTTGCGTAAGACAACCAAGAATACGCTTGTTCTTTTCCATAGGATTATATATGGAAAAAAACTTTTCGCTTTCTTGCGTGCCAATTTGTCAAACAAACGGATATATTACATTGACGGGAGTATAGACAAGGATATTCGTGAAGAAATTACGGACAGAATGGACAAATATGATGATGTTATACTTGTTGCGAGTTTCGCCACTATGTCAACTGGTGTTTCTGTGAACAAGATTTTCAATGTCATATTTACAGAAAGTTTCAAAAGTCCGTTTGTCATTATACAGTCAATAGGCCGAAGCCTTCGTTTGAAAGACAAAGAGAACAAGGAGAAAAACAAGGCGACTATAATTGATATTGTTGATGATTTCAGATATAAGAAATATGTCAATTATTTGTACAGACACGGCCTTGAACGCTTGCGTATGTATAAGGAACAGCAATACCCAGTGATAATCAGAAAAGTCAAGTGGTAATGGTGAATTATGTGACCAATGCGCAATTTTGCGACATCGTTAGAAACAATCTGCACAAGATACCGCACGATATTGATGGCGTGATTGGCGTTCCACGTGGTGGTATGCTTGTTGCATCCATAATATCGGAAATGCTCAACATACCATTGTATTCGGTTGAGAGTTTTCTGGAAGGGCACGACATTGGCGGAGGGTTTGCTATGAATTTTGTTAGGCTGAATAAGACGAACAAGTTTGTTGTTGTTGATGATTCTGTTGGCTGCGGAAACACGTTTATAAGATTGAAGCAGGTGCTGTCAAAATACAATGCCACTTTTGTCTATGTTGCTGCGGTTTGTGATGACAAGAACAGTTTTCCGTTTATCGATATTGTTCTGTCTTATGTGAATGAGCCGAGGTTGTTTGAAATGAATATGTTTCGGCTGCAATGTGTGGAGAATATGATATTTGACATTGATGGCGTGCTTTGTGATGACCCCACAAGTGGAATAGATTTGGATGAAACCAGATATATTGAGTTTATGCTTAATGCAAAGCCAAAATACAAACTTTTATATAAGCCGCTTGCATTATGCACGCACAGACTTATGAAATATGCGCCATATACGCAAAAGTGGTTATCTGATAATGGCATAGAATATGGGAATTTGTGTATGCTTGACCTTGGGAGTATTGAGGAAAAAATAAGATTGTGCGAGATGCCGCAAGTGAAAAATATGAAAGCCACTGTGTATAATGCGTTCCCGAATGCAATTCTTTTTGTTGAAAGCAATATGACGGAAGCCGAATATATATTCAACACGACTGGCCGACCAGTCCTATGCATCGATACAAACCAGATGTTACAATGACACACGAGAATTGCTACAAGATATTGTTTGTTGACTTTTATATAAATTAGTGATATGGAAAACTTTGAAAAAATACGAAAGGAAATTGCAGTGTTGTGCGTAAAACGGGAATCCGTCAATCTTGACCTTATGCTGACAAACGGCGTGAAAGAATATGAAAATCTTTCAAGGAAACTGTCTGATTTGACATTCAGAATCAATGAACTTGACAGAATGCTTGATGCAAAATTGAAAGTTGTGGTTTCTGAAAAATTCAGATGTTTTGATGTGTGCGAATTTGATATACCGATACGCAAAGGTGAAGTCAACTATGTTATGGGTGACAATGGATGTGGAAAAACAACCATATTGCAGAGAATTAGGTCGGAAAAGGATTCTCTGGAAAATGCAAATAAGAAAACTTTTGATGGTATGTATAGCACAAATATACAAATGATGAAGTTTGAGCCGATTGAAGTAACTGGAATAAACGAAAATTTCACTCACGTGTTTGCTCTTGATTCAGTTGAAGATGACCCATCAAGTTTTATAAACAGTGCGACAGCAACCTCATTCATATCTGGTGGCGGTATGGCCGCACAGCACATATCAAAAGGAGAAAAGGCAAAAAGAATGATGGGTTCGTTCTTGTATAAAATCCAAAACGAACTCGGCTATAGTATTGAAAAACACAAAAACGGGGAAACTTTGGCCGATGTGTCTCCGCTGGTTATTGTTGATGAAATTGATGAAGGTATGGATTTCTCAAATATGATGAGTTTTGACCGTATGTTAAACAATCTTTGTCGAGTGTTCAACGCAACAATTTTGTGTGTTACGCATAATCCGTTTGTCTTGTTTGGTAGCGATAAAGGAAATGGTTGCCCGTTGTTTGATATGGATAAAAAGAAGCAGACCACTGTCAAGGAATTTGTGGAAAGCAAGACTGGTATTTCTATTGATGTGCAAAAACCGAAAAAATGATATTTTGTTGGATTTTTGTTTAACGGACAGCAAATTGTTTGCCGTCCGTTTTTTGTTTGTATAAATAATGAAAAAGTATTGATATGAAAATATTGAAAACAAACGATTATGTTGGTGAAAAATTGAACATAAAACCAATTGAGAAAGCAAATCTTATGCAGACCGAACTTGGAGAAACCGAATATGTTGTTGTTACACAGATACACGGCGTGGCATCAGTCAAGGTAAAGGCGAAATCTCCGTCAGAAGCCGTCAAGATTGCGAAAGAAAAAGACGATTGGGGAAGCAATGACTATTTCTGGATGGGAGATATGTCAAAAATTGCAGTCATAGAATCTTCAGCAGCCGACACAGACCCGTCACACGTTGTCGATAAATATGATGTTGATTTTGACAACCTTCGTAGAGATGGCTGGCTTGTTATGGATAAACGGGATTATCCCTTTTAGTCTTGTAAAAATGTAAATGATATAAATAAAGCATACTATTTCAATCGGATGGAAAGGATGTACACATACAAGTTTAGGATATATCCGAACAAGGAGCAGCAAGATTATCTTGCAAATGTGTTCGGCTGTTGCAGGTTTGTGTACAACTATTTTCTTAATGAAAAGAAAAACCAATACAAAGAATCCAAGACAAGTGATTCCTATAACGTACAGTCTGGTAAATTAACAGAACTCCGCAAGACAGAAGGTTTTGAGTTTTTGAATTCTGTTCCTTTGCAGTCTTTGCAATGCAGTTTAAAAAATATGCACACTGCGTATGACAATTTCTACAAGCGCAGAAGCTCCTATCCGAAGTTCAAGAACAGAAGGGACAAGCAGTCGTTCAAGATGCCACAAGAGCGGTGTTTAAAAAACAAGTATGGTAAGATTTATATTCCGAAGCTCAAAAGCGGAATAGACATAGTTATGGAGCGTGAAATTGTAGGCAAGATTTGTTTTGCGACAATATCAAAAAACAAGGCTGGACGTTATCACATAGATATAACTGTTAAACAAGACCACATACCAAGCAGTAAAACCAATGAACGTGTGGGTCTTGACCTCGGAATAAAGGAACTTATAATCACAAGCAAAGGATTCAAATATGCAAGCAAACGCAGCATAATCAGAAAATACAAAAGAAAACTGAAAAAATATCAGAGATGCCTGGCAAGGAAGACATATGGAAGCAAGAGATACGAAAACCAAGTGCTGAAATGCAACCGAATCTACCAGAAAATCACAGACATCAAAACCGACTATATACATAAGATAACCACAGAACTTGTAAGACAGTTTGACTTGATTAAAGTTGAGGATTTGAATGTTAAAGGAATGATGAAGAACCATAAATTGGCGGAGTCTATCTCTGAATGCAACTGGAGTCAGTTTGTCCAGACACTCGAATACAAATGCAGATGGAATGGCAAGACTATGATAAAAGTTGATAGATACTACCCGTCAAGCCAGATGTGTTCCGAATGTGGTTACATAAACAAGAAAGTCAAAAATCTGGCCGTAAGGTATTGGACTTGTCCGAACTGCGGTGCTCATCACGACAGAGACATTAACGCAGCGAAGAACAACGAGCAATACGAGCCAGATGAATGGCAGAGATATATCTCGGCAAGGAATGCCGAGTACGGTCGTGGAGCTGTGTACCAACCGTTTGCAAAACCCAGAAAAACTGGTGAACACTCGGACAGCAATGAAGCGACTATTGAACTTGAAGTCCTATAAATAATCTACAAGACTAAAGGGGATAGTTCCGTAAAATTAACGACCGATGTTATTGAAGGTGAAGATGATAATGTTCTTTACTATTGTGACGGTATTGATGACTTTTTATCTTTGTTGCAGAAAAACGACAATCCTTCTGATTTCAGAGTTGTTGGCTTGAATGCATTTGACGATAGAATTTAATCACAAACAAATTCATTTAAAATAAAAATGGCGGACTAAAATCCGCCATTTTTGTTATGCTGCATTATGTTAGTATCTTGGCATATAACGAAGGTGTCCGCTTTGTTCGGCTTTCTTCAAGTTCTTGGACAAAGACCAAGAGCTATCAAACCAAATATAGTTGGTGAATTGTCTGATAAATTCCTTTAAGTGTCTTGATGTTGTCAATGACATTTTTTCATTTGGATTTCCATATATGGTCAGCATTTCGGCTGGTGTTCCAGCATCTTCAACCGTTGCGATTTTTACATTGTATGAAAACAATGTTTTTGAAACTCCGTCATCTGCCACCGTAGCCTTTCCATAAAACGAATTTGCACTATCATATTGTGTAAGCAATTCAGTTACTTCAAGTTTATTTTTTGATGGTCTGATGCTGGCAAGCCTTGTTTTTGTGACTGGCGTAATGTCAAGTTTTTCATTAACTTCAGATTTTTCAAGATTTTTGAATTTGTCTGAAAACATAGCCCACCATTTGTTGAACGGAATGGCATCATCAATGCCTTTTAAGACCTCATTGTATTTTTTCTCAACATCATTTTTAATGACGTTCAATGTGTCTGATGCCTTTTTGTATTTGTCTGGATGCTTTTCCATTTCTTCGGCTGACCTTTCAAACACATAAGCGTTTATTTTCGTCATTCTGAAACTGGTCTTTATTGAGCTTACGATACCCTCACCGATAAACTCGTCAAATGTTTTTACGTTTTTTGTCATATCTTTTTTTGTTATAATGCCATTATAATGGCTCAATATATTTATACGAGCCGACCGCTGTTTTCGTACACACATTTGACAGTGGGAAACCGCATACTCGCACCGCCTTTTTGGTTTGTCGTTTCCTCAAAATACTTTACCGTTATAATGTGGCCGACAATATCTTCTGGGTGTTCCGCATAGTGTATTCTTTCTTGTTTGCTGAACCCGCTACCGACACCGACCTTGTTTCCTTTGTAATCTATCGTAACATTGGTAAGCACGTTTCTTGTTACTTGTTTTCCGTTTTCGTTAAACCGCATTTCACCAACTTCATAACCTATAACTTCAAATTCGGCATCCATAAAGTCTTTTACTTTTAGCAGGTTGTTTGTTCTTTTGCCTTCATAACACACATCCCTCCTAATCATAAGACCTTCCCAGTTGTTTGATTTGGCTTCATCATAAAGGTCGTTAAACACTTCCGTATTTTCCACTCTTGTCTGTTTGAGCATTTTTATGTTCTTTTCCATTAAGTCATTGTTTTTTACACAGAAATCACGCAAATCAACAAGTCTTTCGGACAGAACACGACCACCACCATTGTATAATTCGTTCAGCGTGAGTTTGTCAAAAACTTGATAGAAGGGATTTGTTATTGTGAAATCCTTTCTTCTTACAAGTTTGACAATGCTTATGAAGTCCTCGTTTCCGAACAAGTCCACTATGCAGAGCTCTCCGTCAAGTGCAAAATTGTCCTCTGGCACGTTTTCAAGTATTTTTTTAAGAACGCCGAGCGTGAGAAATTCTTTCTGCTGTCTTGAATAGAATTTCACCTTGCCGTCTTTTTTGATTGCAATGCACCTAACGCCATCACATTTTCTTGATGCCCACCAGTCTTGTGTCGTGAAATCAACTTTGTCTGCTCTGTCAAAGTATTTGTTTGCCAGAGCGACACCGAAATTCAATTCCTCATCTTGTGACTTCAATCCAAAAACGGATTCTATCGTACTGGTTGAAACACCGCAACTGAAATCTTTGTCTATTATATTTAAAAATAGATTTGCTATGCTTTCGTCTGTATTGGCAAGCCCGTTTTTGAGTTTGGTACAAAGTTCAATGGCTGCGTTTCCAGTCACATTCCTTTCCGAAAGCATCTCAAGAACGTGCATAATCATATCGTCCGAAACAATTTCAGCAGAACCATTAAAATCAGACTTCAATACATTTTCGGAAGTTACATAGAATCTTATATGCGGATTTGATATGTAGTTGAAAATTTTTGTACTGAAGTCGGAATCTGCTGATTTCTTGTATTCTTCAAGAAGTTCACGTTTTTTGTTCAGTGATGATGTTTCTTTCAGATTTGATTGTAAATCAGATAGTTTTTTGAATTTTTCAAGGTTTGCCATAACAAAAAAATAAAAAATTGTGATTATTTATACGGAATTTTTATTATATCAGATAAACGATTTTTGGTTTATAAATAAAACCCAAGCATCATAAACATATAATAAAAATCTGTGAATAATCTAAAAAACTAACTATAAAAAATAATTTGTAATATGCGAGTATTGAAACGAGACAAGACGGTGGAGAAATTTTCAAAGATGAAAATTCGCAAATCACTGCAAAAAACATTCAAGTCGAGCAAGATTAAATTCTGTCCAGAGTGCTATGACGAAATCATCAAGAATATAACGGATGCGTATTCAAATGAGGAATCCGACATTCTTGACATTGAAAAAATACAAGACATAACGGAAACCACACTTGTAAAGTGCGACCTCCCAGAAGTGGCAAAGGAATACATCCTTTACCGCCACGAAAGAGATAGAATAAGGGAGTTCGCAAGACAAAAACAAAATTTTATAGAAAGTTACAAAAGGGCTTACAATACAGCCGACAACACCATTGATGATAATTCAAATGTTGCCAACAAAAACATTGGCGTTCTGAATGCTGAAATCCATAAGAAAGACAACATTCAGATTAACAGAATGACGGTGACCAACAAAATTCACGAGTTGTACCCAGATTTTGATGCCAAGCAGTATTGCCGTGATTTGGAAGACCACATAATTTACAAAAATGATGAAAGCTCGTTTGCTTGCATCAGTCCGTATTGCGTTGCAATCACAATGTACCCGTTCCTCATTAACGGAATGAAGGACTTGGGCGGTCTTTCTGCAAAACCTAAAAACCTTGACAGTTATTGCGGTATGCTTGTAAACCTTGTGTTTGCATTGTCAAGTCAGTTTGCTGGTGCTGTGGCATTGCCAGAAGCCCTCTTGTGCTTTGATTTCTTTGCAAGAAAGGAATGGGGTGATGACTATATTGACCATATTGACGAACCTTGCAAAAGCGGATTCTGCGCAACACAAAGAAGCGTTGGTGAACAGATTCACCAATATTTCCAACAGATTATCTATTCAATCAACCAGCCAGCAAGCGCACGTGGTATGCAGAGCGCATTTGTGAACTTCTCGTATTTTGATGAGCCGTTCTTCCACGGAATGTTTGATGATTTTGTGTTTCCAGACGGAACACGTCCGATTTGGCGTACATTGAATTGGTTGCAAAAGGACTTTATGCAATGGTTTAATGCGGAACGCTTGAAATGCGTGCTGACATTCCCAGTTGAAAGTTTCGCTATGATTTATCAAGACGGCGAGTTCGTTGATAAAGATAACTTCCAGTTTGTTTGTGATGAATATGCAAGAGGCCATAGTTTCTTCACATATATTAGCGATACTGTGGATTCATTGAGCTCGTGCTGTAGATTGCGTAACAATTTAACCACCAGAGAGTTTAATTTCACAAACGGAAACTTGTCTGTTCAAACTGGCTCAAAATCTGTTATTTCGCTCAACCTTTCCCGTATCGTTCAGAACGCTGTGAAGGATTTTGACAATCCGCAGGACAGACTTGAAAAGGATGCGATTTATGAGGCCATCAAAAAATATCTCATTGATGTTCTTGACCGTGTTTACATATATCATAACGCATATAACCAGCTTTTGTGGGATATGTACGAGGCCAAACTTATGCCTGCATATGATGCTGGATTTATCAACCTTGACAAGCAATATCTCACCATTGGGTTGAATGGGTTGAATCAAGCCGCAGAATTTCTTGGGCTGAAGTGTACAAAGAACAAACAATATGGCGAGTTCTGTCATATGATTTTCGGAACAGTTAAAGAGCAGAACGCTTTGCATAAGACAAAGCACACAATGTTTAATACCGAGCAAGTTCCTGCCGAAAGCCTTGCCGTTAAGAATTACAACTGGGATAAGGAGGACGGATATTGGACACCAGACGATACAAACTTGTATGCTTCATATATTTTCAAACCGAATGACCCGAAGATTTCAGTTCTTGACAAGATTGAAATGCACGGACGTGATTATATCGGTGAGTATCTTGATGGCGGTTCTGCCGCACATATCAATTTGAGCGAGCATTTGAGTTCAAAGCAATATGATGTTCTTTTGCATCACGCAGCCAAGACTGGATGCCAATATCTTACATTCAATATTCCGAATAGCGAATGCGAAGATTGTGGTTGGATTGGAAAGACACCAGTTGATGAATGTCCGAAATGCCACAGCAAGAACATTGTTTATTGGGACAGAATCATTGGTTATCTCACAAAAATTAGAAATTGGAGTGAGGGAAGACGCATTGAACAGAAAACTCGTGTCTATACGAAAAAGGAAAACGTTTAATACATACATATTGGTTTATTTTTGGGTGCGGCCAGTCCGCACCCTTTTTGGCAAATGATAAGTATAATAACACCAGCGCATAAAATTATCCCTTGGTATAACGCACGTTTGGTTAATGTGTGTTCGCAAAGTTTCAGTGATTGGGAATGGGTTATTCTTGACAATTCAAAGGATGGCTGTGTCAAGGATTATATTGAGCGTTTCTTTACAGAAATGCAAGGCATATATTATCCACAATGTAAAGATAAAATAAAAGTATATCACGAACCCAAATTTGCCGATATATCGTTGGCTGACGGAAAAATGGGTATGCTGTGCAACAGACTTGTTGAACTTACGTCTTGTGGAAATGACAGCTTTTTCTTTCGTCTTGATTTTGATGATTTCATATATCAAGACACATTGTCTATGCTGGATGCTGCTATAAAGATGTATCCGCAAACCGAATTTGTTACTGGACAGATTTGCGACAATCTTAACCAGACACCCAACGGGTATTTTCATAGTTTTGATTATATGGACTACTGGAATATGCCTCCAGAAAACCTTATACGAATGCTTGAACGGAACAACTGGGATAAACTGGAAGGATTTTCCGAGTATGCGAGTAAATTGAGAAACGGTGATTTGTATAGGGTTGTTTTGAATGAATATAATTTCGTTCATATTCCATATATTGAATTTGAATTTAATTCAGACAGAATACTTGCGTTAAAAAAAGGTTGGGGGGTTCTTGATACGCCAGAGCATCCGCTTTGTGTCAAAAAAGGTGCGTTCCTTGACAAACTTGGTGGATATTGCACACAGACATCAAAGGAAGATTTGGCAAATTGCATATATCCTATAACATTTAACGACCCGATATATATAGACAGCCCTTGTTATATGCGTTGTGTTATGGCGGATGAAGAAGGCTATATGGCAAGTGGAACTATTGATGTGTGTAAAACAAATAATGCTGAATACGAAGAAAACTACCTGCTTGATGTATTTCGTAAAATATATGACCGTATAGGTTTTGATGGTGAAATTGTCCCAAAACACATAAGACTTTTTTAATCGGAATTATGATAAGTATATTGACACCAGCTCACCGAATACTTCCGTGGCATAATTTACGACTGATAAATGTGTGCTCGCAAGATTTTGATGATTGGGAATGGCTCATACTTGACAACTCAAAAGACGGCATTGTAAAAGATTATGTTGATAGGTTTTTTACAGAAATGCAGGGTGTTTATTATCCGCATTGCAGGGAGAAAGTGAAAGTGTTGCACGAACCAAAGTTTGCCGATATACCATTTAAAGACGGAAAACTTGGATTGATGTGCAATTATCTTGTTGGGAATGCGAGTTGCGGCGATAACGGATTTTTTGTAAGACTTGACTATGACGATTTTTTCTTTGACGGCTTTTTGAAAATGGTTGATGCCGCAATAAGAATGAATCCAGACACAGAGTTTGTTACTGGTGCTGTAAGCAATGACTTGGTTGAAACTGACAGCGGACATTTTTTGACGGAGGATTGCAGTGGATTATGGGGCGAATGTGTGTTCAATGAAATGCGTCATATGATAAACAATGGTTGGAATAATGTTGATGGGTTTTCCGAATGGGCGAATGATATGCTTATGTTGAACAAATGGAATAGGGTTACGGAAAAAAGAAACAGCAGTTTATCAATACCATATACAACATTTGTTTTTAACGTTGATTGTGCGTATGTACTTAAAGATGGGTGGGGGATTCTTGATGTTCCAGAGCATCCAATGTGTATAAAAAAGGGTGCGTTTTTAAGTAAGTTCGGCGGATTTGCCACATTCACTTCTCGTGAAGATACGTTAAGTGCTTTATACCCAATAGTGTTTGAAAACCCTTTGTACATAGACAATTTGTGTTATCTTCGGTGTGTTCTTGTTGATGACAACGGTATTAGAAAAAGTGGAACAAATGAAGTGCTGTCGGAACGGAATGCGGAATATGAGAGTGCTGTTTTACTTGATATGTGGCGAAGAAAATATGAGAAACTTGGCTTCAGAAATAAAATTATTCCAAAACATATAAAATTCTGAACATAAATCTGATTTTTTTATTATATGATATTAGTGAAATTTCAAACAAAAAAATTATGGGCTACGAAATAGACTTTAAACCGACAAAGGAATTTGTTGAAGAAAAACTAAAAAAACTTATTCAGTATAAGCCAAAAAACAATGAATTGCCGTACATTAAAACGGACATTTTGATATATTGTCTCGGCGAAGCTGATGATACAAGGCGTGTTATGAATCGCATATCATTCAATCTGCGTTATATGTATGACCTTATAAGATATGACGAAATTCAATACGCAATTAATAGATTTGAAGAAAACGGAACAATCTGGTATTGCGGATGGGAATATTCAAAAGATGATTGTGATTGGGATTTGGACGAACTTGTTGAACGAAACACAAAAACACTCACATTATTGAAACAAGTTGTTGAAACACCAAATTACTTTGATAACGGAGAGCGTTTTTATGACAAGATTAACGAGATTGACGAACACCTTGACGGCTTTGAGGAAATCTGTCGTGATATTGCAATTTACGAAATTATGAATATGATGCGTGAGTTTCAAGAAAAAGATGACCTTGAATACCTCATTGATAACGACAGCAAAATTTATGCTGGTAGTGATATGACCAATGATGAAACTGATACGGATACTGATGATATGGAAGACGCTTGTGATGTTGATGATGAGGAAGAAACTTGTAAACCTTCTGATTTGTCTGATTGTGAATGTGAAGGTCACGATGATACATTAAAATATACGAGAGTTGCAACTACGGATAAAGATTCTTACTGCGGACAAGGTACAACGTGCACGTGTTCTGAAAAAAATAAGCAGTACGTAGAACACACCGATTGCGATTGCAATGGTTTGAAATATAAGAAAAAAGTTGAAATTCAATAGTTTTTATAAATTTAAATTTTTAGAAAAATGGGAAAAATCTTAAAACTTGAAAATTGTGACAAAAACGCTTTGTTGTCGTTGATTAAGCAAATGGTGGTTGTTGACAAGTATATGAACATTCGTGTCAGCAAGGATTACACCGATTCATCGTCCTACACTGGACAGAAAGATGTTGTGAAATACATCAAAACCGACAATGCCGCATTGTTTGAAACCCAGTATGACTTGGATAAGCCCGTCAGAATGAGTTTTATCAACGGATTGAAGATTATGCTGTATCTCAACCAGTTTGACATTGACACCATTGATATGGAAATTCGTTATGAGGAATACGATGACGAATACTATGCAACCCGTGTTACTTTTTTGGGTGGCGACCTCAAAATGACCGAAATCTGTGCCGACAGACAATATGAAGGCATCAATATCGCTCCTATTAAGGACGAGATTATGGTCAGACTTCTTGACACGACAAACACAACCGTTTCTATGGATATCACAAAAGACACAATCAAGTCAATGAAGGCTTTGTGTGGTATTGACAAGAACACGTCTTGGTTTGAGTATGTTGTTGCTGAAAACAAGATTTCCGTCCGTGAGAGAACCAACCTTGACGAGCAGGATTCGGTTTTCTTCAGCAAAGTAATCGGCGATACCGACTACGATGATGAACTGGTTGTTCTCTGCAAGAAAAATGTGTTTGACGCTATGAACACCGTTCTTGACTATAATGTGTGCATTTGCAGCACTGACAATAAGATTGTTTACAAGCACACGGAAAAAGATTCCGAAACATTCATTATCGCAGCAATCTAATGGAGGCTACTGGTAATTACATATTATTGAGACAAGACCCCCGTGAGTCAATAGTCAATGGCATATATCTCCCGAACAACATTCGGGAGAATGCCATAGGCGAGCCGTTCAGCGGAATAATTGAATCGGTTGGCGATGCCGTCAAAGATTATGCTTGCGGGGAGCACATTGTCTTTGATGATATGTGCAGACCTTGGATTGTTGAAACGGATGAATACGATGTTATTGTTGTCAAAGATACTGACGTTATTTGTAAATTGAAAGATGAAGGATAATTTTTGTGACTATATATTGTCAAGGGGCGGTTATTTGAAAAGCCTTGAAATACCAACGGAATTTTCAAGAGGGCTTGGCTTATGCAACCCGTCTGTTTATATTGATGGCGATGACATTTTGGTTAATGTACGCAGAGTGAATTATGCTTTGCATTCTTCTGCAAATGTGTATGAATGGAACTCGGCTTACGGACCAACCAATTACCACCACCCAGACACCGATGTCAACCTGCGCACTGACAATTTTATGATGCGTCTTAACGAAAACTTTGATATTATTCAGAGTTCAATTCGTGAGGTTGATTACAGAAAGTTCAACAAGAAACCTATTTGGAATTTTATAGGGGAGGAAGATGTACGTATCGTCAGATGGGATGGTAAACTTTATCTTACTGGTTGCAGGCGTGATGTCAAAACGGACGGGGAATCCAGAATGGAATTGAGTGAGGTCGATTCCAATTTCAAGGAGATTTCCAGAACTCGTGTTCCTGCCGTCAATGACAAATCATATTGTGAAAAGAATTGGATGCCGATACTTGATATGCCGTACCATTATGTCAAATGGTGCAACCCTCTTGAAATTGTTTGTTATGACCCACAAACGAAAAAAACATCAAGCGTGATAAACAAGCAATATGATGTTGAATCGGAAGACCCTTTGTGCGACCTTCGTGGAAGTAGCCAAGTTCTGAAAGTTGATGATTATTATATTGCAGTTGTTCACGAAGTTAATTTGTGGCGTAACCGATACAACGAGCGTGAGGGTAAATACTTTAACAGATTTATTGTCTGGGATAAAGATTGGAATCTCGTGAAACTTTCCGAAAGGTTTTTGTTTATGGGATTTGAGGTTGAATTTGGTGTTGGTCTCGCATACAAGGATGGAAAATTTATGATACCATTTGCCGTATATGACAATGCGCCATATATGCTAATCGCCACAAAGGAATCCATATTTGGTTTCATTGGTATAGGTGATGCTGTTCAGCCAAGTGGGTATGACACGAAAAGAGATATGGCTCTTATATACGAGTATGTCAAGGATATGAACCCATATTCTTCCTATGACATTGGTATGGATTATTATACAAGAGGTCAGTATTGTTGTGCTCACGCATTTTTCCTGCGTTCTGCACAACTATCTGTATGTATGTTTGAGAACGCAAAAGAGGTTTACAAGACCATAGGATATGATGCGTTCTTTATGTGCCAGAAATGTCTTGAACATCTTGGCAACAGAAAGGAAAAAATGCTGTTTCAATATCAGCAGTTGATTGATTGGGACACCGAGCGTTTTGAAGCATATTATGAGTTGTCAAAATTATATTACGGGTTTGGCGAACATTACAACAATCACTATCTTGCACTTGGCTATGCTGCATCGGCAAAATCAAAAGCATTGACCTGCGTAACGAAATTGCCGCAGAATGAATATGTGTCATCAGACAGATTGCTTTTGCAATACTATATTTGTGCGTACAGATGTTCAAAGGACTATGTTGCGGTTAACGGGTTGCGTGAGCTTCTTGCAACAAGTTCACCAGACATAAAAAATGCGATAAAGAATTTGGGAATAGCATTATGATAACATTAGCGAATAACATATTAGCGTCTGGCGGTACGATTTCGCCATTGAAAATTTTGGATGTTGATGGTTTGAGAAATCGTGGTTTTTCAAATCCATCAATCATTAAGCACAATGGCAAAACGCTTGTCAGTTTGCGTAGTTGTGACTACACGTTTTTCACGTTTATCAGTCCTATGTACACAAGACAGCGTATTATATGGTTTCCGATAAACAACGACCTTGCCAAAACTTGTTATAATTCAAGGAATGCAATCTGCGAAATTGACGATGACTTCAAAGTTTCAAATCCAAAATTGTTTCTTATAGAAAAAGGAAACGAGCAATATAATGGCTATGAGGATATCCGCTTGTCATCTTATAATGGGCAGCTTTATGCTTCGGCATCATTTCCGTTGCACGACAGAATACCTTTGCGTATTTGTAAATTGAATGATTCTGACTATTCAATACAATCGTATAATGATTACCAGATAAACCAAATTGAAAAGAACTGGATGCCAGTTCTTGACAGAGAAGGCGACTATATGTATATTGCGCCAGAGCGTGTCATAAATGTAAAAGATGGAAGCGTTACTGATGTCAAAATGCAAAAAACGGAAGACACATTTAGAGGTTCATCTCAACTCGTGCCCTATGTTCTTGATGGTCGTGATGGATATGTTTGTGTCGTACATAGGTCTATGGTTGAACCGCACGATGCGTTCTTTGAAATGAACTACTATCATAAACTATTGTTCTTTGATAAAGAATATAACTTACTCAACACATCGGATTGGTTTAAGTTTATGGGATTTCCTATTGAGTTCACTTGCGGACTTATGGTGGAAGAAAATACCGTTATATTTCCGTTCAGTATAATGGATTCTTGTTCATTTATATCAAAATTTGACAAGTGCGTGTTTGACGATATGCTGTTACACAGATTGTCATCTTATGAAAGTAATTGCAGCATCAATGATTATACTTGCAATATAACACGCAAAATGTGCGATTATATCATAAATGACGGAACGGACAATTATGCTGCCAAAATTGCATTATCGTCTTATGCCGCATCAAGAGCCGACAGTAAAGAAGAGGCATTAAATTATTACCAAATGGCTCTTGAATGGCTAAAATCATTTGATTGTGCCCAGCCAAATGCTTATATGCACCAGTTATTGTTCCAAGATTTGGTTCTTGAACAAATCAAAAAGCTCAAAAGATAAATATAATAAATATTTTTGAACTATGGACAAACTGGCTTTTTTAATGATAAAATATGATACTCCGTATCTTATCAAGCGTTTTCAAAATATTGTTGATGAAGATGATGTGTATAAGTATGGCGATTCGAATTATGGTTTGGAATTTAATTCTCACGTCACTCTCGCACCTTGTCTTGACAACACAATAACTGTGGATGAGTTGAAAGTGTTTCTTGACCCGATTTACAAATATGAAGTGAAAATCGGAAGAATGAGTATGTTTGAATGTGACGATTATGATGTTTTGAAATATGATGTTACATCTCAAAGACTTATTGATACGAATAAGAGAATTGGCGAGGAATACAAGATGCACACCGAATATAAATATCATCCGCATATGACAGCGGCCTATATGAAAAAAGGCCGTGCGGAAAAATATCTTGACGGGCGATTTGACCATTGGCCGATGGTCATTATGCCAAAGCATTTTATTTGGAGTTATTATGATAATAACGGAAACCAGCAACGATTAAACTTTTTCTAAAAATGAGTACAAGATGTAATATTGTGGTTAATGACGGCAACGAATTGCTGTACTTATACCACCACCACGATGGCTATCCGAAAGGGGTTGGTGCTGAACTTACGGAATATTTGAAAAGCAACAATCCTCAAACAGCAGAAGAACTATTCAATGGTCTTGTGTTTATGTATGGTGATGAATATGAGGAAACCAATGGAATACACGGCGACATAGAATATCTTTACAAAATAGATATTGCTAACAAAAAGAATGTTAGTTTGCAATGCTGCGATGAAAGTGAGAATGAAATTTTCAAAGTTGAATTTGATAAATCTGACCAGCAGTGTGACAATCTTACAAAATCTGATATTGAACAGATGACCATAAATGTCAATGCGACATACAAGTTGAAAGGAAGCGACATTTATGACAAAATGCCAGCAGAAGTTTCAATCACGCAGGAACAGCTTATTAATTTTGGCGTGTATGAAATCAACAAATATATTGGCAAGAAATATATACCCGAATACATAACAATTAAAACAACTTTGACAAATGATTCTGAACTTAACGATTAGCGGAAAAAAACATCTCATCAACACGAATGAGATTGTTGAAGCATCTCTTTTGAGAGCACAAGATGAACACGGCTATCTGAACATCCTTTATAAAGGATATGATATCAGTACGGAAATCTTTTCAAATTATGACGAGCTTTCTGGTGCGTATGAATTTATTATGAAGATGATGGCTGTTGAAAACAAGGTGGCGACATTCCCTATCCCAACCCCAAGCACAAATGAAAATAATGGTGGAGAAACACCATATACGTCAACTATGACACCTATGCCAAACCTTGACACTTGCGTTTTGATTAACGACTGATTTCTTGTTTTTTGATTTTTTGTGAAAAATTCGGTTATGTTTTGACACATTTCCGAATTTTTTATTATATTAGTATGTAAACTTAAAATTTTATAGCAATGAAAAAGAAAGAAAAAGAAATTAAAACAATCGTTGAAGGTCGTTACACGTACAAAATCAATGAAAAGAAAGGCGTTGTTATGTGCCACTTCACAAAGAGATTTAACGGCGATACCTATGAAGGCCGAGGATTCTCAAGATGTAATATGGACACAGACACATTCAATGAGGAAATTGGCAAGCAACTTGCCAAATTGCGTGCAATCACGGAATGCTACAAGCAAATGTATAACTTGGAGTTTGGCGGTTGCAATGAGGGTTATTATCAGCGTCAAATCAATTATTGGACATACCTGCTCAATATGAAGCGTTATCTTGACGAGCAGATTCCGCAGCTCGAAAAGGATATTAAACAAATTACTGACAACTTATAATAGATGGAAGCGAAGTGCTATATAATACCAGATGTCCACGGCAGGGATTTCTGGAAAAAGATTCGTGACATTTGTCCGACAGAAACGCCAATCGTTTTTCTTGGCGACTACCTCGACCCTTATGGGTTTGAGGGTATAACGCCAAGTATGGCGGTTGATGTGTTTGCCGAAGTTATTGAGTTCAAAAAAGCAAACCCGAATGTTGTTTTGCTTCTTGGCAACCACGACTGCACTTATGTGTTTGGTAAGAACATTTGTAATTGCCGTTGCAACAACAAAGACTACAATAAAATCAAGCAGATGTTCAAAGACAACATTGACTTGTTTGGCATATCGTACCAGATTTCTGTTGGCGAAAAGAAATTTCTTCTTTCTCACGCTGGCGTTAATCCAAAATGGCTTGAAGATAATGACTATACTGTTGATGATATACCGAAATTCAATGAGTATATAAAAGAGGACAATGAACAATATTCAAGATTTGTGAACTCGCTTGGCGATGTAAGCAGACTTCGTGGCGGGTGGAACAGAAGCGGTTCTGTTGTATGGGCTGACATACGTGAGTATCTTGACACCGATTTAAGTGTGTTTGACTTTGAGCAAGTTGTCGGACATACTTATATTGAACAGCCAGCCATACTTGAACATATATCTTGCATTGACGTTCAGCGTGTTTTTTGTATAGACGAAAACGGCAGTCTTTGCGAATATGAATTTGAAAAATTGTAGATTATGGAAGACCATTTCAAAGAAATAGAGGAACAATGCAGGAAGTCGCTTGAAATGTGGAGTGATATGTTCACGCAGTCAAACAATATGGGCTGGGGTGTTCGTTTGAACTTCACAAAAGATGACATTATGAACGCATTGAACATTATGGTATCAATTTGTACGAATGTGGCCATTAAGAATGGGAAAATAAAAACTGCCGATGATGCCACAATCATAGGCAAACACGTCCGTACATTTATGTTTGAAGATTTTGGTATTGACACAACAGACACCGATGAGACAAAATAAAAGCCAGACGAATGTCTATAAATTTGACCTTGACGGAAAGCTGCTCGCAGTGTACGGCAGCATAACGGAAGCCGCCAGAGAAAACAATGTTTCCCAGACTTGTATAGCAAATGCCATATATGACGGCACAAAATACAATATGAGCCATAATTATATATGGCTTCGTGAAACAATGAAGGATGCGGTGTTTGATGTCATTGAAAAGCGAAAGTCGGATATGAGCCGTGAGTCAAGGATAAAGAAAACCCAAGTTAGAAAAAGTAAAGTATATGTGGATACACGAGTTGAAAGGCGTGGGAACTATATATTCATAGAAAAGAATCTGCCAGCCAACGAGCGTTGCCTCCGATGTGGCATATATAACACTGATTTGGAATGCCCTCCCTGCGACAAAAGGGACAGAGAGGATAACAAAGTAGGCTATTGGAGATTCTGCAAACCTATGGATTTCTGATTCTGCTTTTTCTAAATGGTGAGTGCCGTGGCTTGTGCTGCGGCACTTTTTTGTTTTTATATCTTGTTTATTTTTGTTGATAACTTTGTTGATAACTTTTCTGCGAAATATGTTGCACATATCAAAAAAGGTTGTATTTTTGCGGCGTAGAAATTCAAAAAGAAATAGAGATGGAAAATCAATTATCATCAAGACAAGAAATGTTTAATGTGGGCACAATCAAGCCCAAGTTCAAAATCGTTGCGGTTGAAGTCCGCACATCAGAACAGAAAAAGAACAGTCCGAAAAAACACGTAACCAAAATCAGACACCAGTTCTTTAAAAACATAAACAGTGCAAACGCATATCGGGAACTGATTTTGAAAAAATACAAAGAGGAACATCCGAACTCCGTTCTTCTTTACGACAATAGGTTGAAAGGAGATAAGAACGCATCTATAATTATGGAGGATTCAGTTTGTGAAAACGCAACAACCGACAAAATCGCAAGAACAAGTTTCGTGATTAAGCCGTTGTACGTGTTTGAACTGGATGAAAATGATACGGCATTTCCGAAAATGCTGTGCGATGTAATCACAAGTGAAGTATAAAAATAACAAGAAATGATGAAATACAGAAACAAACAAAACGCCATCAGATTGGATGACCAGACAATCCTTCCGAAAACAAATGTTTATTCGTTTGAAATGGAAGTTTCCGCTGTCGTGTCGGATGAATGTGCATACACGAAGAAAATCTTGCGTCAGTTGTTTTCCGATTCCGAAAGCGCACAACGCTACAAAAAGATTGTACGAGAGCAATACCATAAGACATTTCCGAATTACAAAGTGATTGAGGAATGCAAGTTCTTTGACAAAAAGAAATCTCCAGTTGATATGGAGAGAATCATTGAGGAAAGCGAAACCATTGTAAATGATACTGTTAAGAAATACAGAACTCGTTTTTCCATCAGAGAACTTGGCGTTTTTGAATTGCAGGACGAAAAAGTTTCACAAAAAAATTGATTTTTTATTATATTAGATTGTTGCAAATGTTTTTAAAAAGAAGTTTTCAGCATTTGTATAGTTTTCCAAACTTCTTGAACCTTTAAAAGTTTTCGCTATGATTGACGAACTTAAAGAAACATTGAACTCGGATTCCCACAACGTGGCTTATTCCGAAAATGGTGCTAAAATGTACAGCACAACTGGAAAAAACCTTCTGGACTTGTTCTTCAAAGTCCCTATGTTCCGCAAGTACAAGGCGGGCAAACTTCCCGAAAACAGCGAACTGCATAACTTGTTTATGCCTGCGTTTGTTGAAAACCGTGAACTTTTTGCGAAGTTTATGTTCTATCTCCGTGACGCACGTGGCGGTGTTGGCGAGCGTGATATGTTCCGCAATATGTTCTTGTGGTTTTCAAACGACTATCCGCAGGATGCAGTGAAACTCGTTGAGTACATTCCAGACTATGGTCGTTGGGATGACTTGGTGTTCATCGCAATCAACACCAAGAGTGAGATTGTATCAAACGCCGCTTGCAGCGTTATCAAAATCCAGCTCGAAACCGATTTGCACGCAGAGCATCCCTCATTGCTTGCAAAATGGATGCCATCAGCAAACGCTGGTAACAAGGCGAAATCTGATGCGAAATTTATGATGAGCAAGCTCCGCCTCATTTCTGCTGATTACCGCAAAATGCTGTCATCGCTTCGTAAGAAGATTGACATTGTTGAAACGCACATCGCATCAAAGTCGTATGGCGACATCGACTATGAGAAAGTTCCTTCTGTGGCAAACACCCGTTATGCCAACTTGTTCTTGAAATATGACGAGAACCGCCGCAGGTCATATCTTGACGCTCTTGTAAAGGGTGAAGCCAAAATCAACGCTTCTGCCGTGTTCCCGCACGACATTTACAAGAAGTTGCACGAAATGAGTTGCGACAAGGTTACTGTCAATGAAATGTGGAAAGCACTTCCCGATTTCGTGAACGGTGACACTGGAACTCTTGTTGTTCGTGATGGCTCTGGCTCTATGACGGTCAGACTTCCTAATTCCACCACGCAGGTGCTTGACATTGCTTCCGCATTGAGTATCTATTTTGCAGAGCGTATGAAAGGTGAGTTCCACAACAAGTTCATCACCTTCAGTTCAAACCCAGAATTGGTTGACCTTTCTGGTACAAAGGACTTGTATGAGAAATACAAGATTCTCCGCACGTACAACGATTGCAGCAACACGGACATTGAGGCAACGTTTGACCTTATTCTGGAAACCGCAGTGCGCCATCACATTCCGCAGGATGAGATGCCGAAACAAATCCTTATCATTTCCGATATGGAGTTTGACAGCGCACATCGTTTGGATTGGAGCAGGCCGAACAACGATGACCAGCTCTTCCGTGTGATTGCCAAAAAGTATGCGGATATGGGATACCAACTTCCGAAACTTGTTTTCTGGAATGTGAACTCCCGTACTGGTGCTATTCCTATGACACAGAACCCCAATGGTGTGATTCTGGTCGCTGGTTATTCACCCGCAATCTGCAAAATGGTGCTGTCAGAGGAAACCGACCCTTATATGGCACTTGTAAAAGAACTTATGTCGGAACGTTACGCAACCATAACCCTTAACTAATATGGAAACGTTCTATTTTATTTTATTGGGATTTCTTATCGGTATCACCATTGCAAGTTTGCCGAGTCTGGTGACTGCCATACAAGAATGCAAACGCAACAAAGTTCAAAAAGCGGCCAGCAATGAACCGAAGTTTGAGGTTGGCGATATTCTGATGAAACATTATTGTTACAATGACCCGTTCCAGCAAGATAATTGCTTGGTCATTATTGACAAAAAACTTGGTGATAACGGGGACTACTATTATCAGTGGAGATACTGTAACAAGGATGGAAACTCTGAAGGATTCTCTGCGTATAGCGACCGAGCCACATATTTGGAGAGCGAATGTGTTAAGGTAGGTCACCAAGAATAGGCGATTTGTTCTTTCATATATTTTTACTTGTTCTGGGGCTGTGTTGTTGGATTTGTTTACACAGCCCCATTTATTTTGAAGTATAATGATAAAAAGCATAATATATCCAAAAAACGGGAAAGGTTATCTTTCCGAAAAATACGAAAAACCAGAAAAGGTTAATTTGAGGTCAAGGTGTGTCCGTGAAGCAGACAAGACATATTATAAGGAGGCACTTGCCAATTATAAAAAGTATGGTAACACATACAAAAGGCCGACTGCCGCAAAACTTCTTGGAAAACGTATAGAGTTTGTGCCAGACAAAATAAATGTTTTGTTTGGTGAAAATGCCTCTGGTAAAACAACAATCATAAATTCATTGTCGGCATTGTGCAATGTGAGTGACGGGTGGAGTGAAATGGTAACGCCGTCCGATTTTACATTTGTTATTCGTGATGGCATTGGCAGTACATATACGGTAAACAAGTTCAAAGAATATCTCAAAAAACAGCAGAAGAACACCTGCCGTATTGAATGGGATGGCGCACCGATTTACAGACACAACATTGATTCAAGATTGGGCAGACTTGGCGGTATTGATGATTTGGCTGGTAGCGTGTTTGATTCCGTTGGTGAAGGGCTTGTGTGGCAAATGCATAGAAACAGTATGAGTTCTATGCAGGATTCAATGTATTTGCTTTATAAGGTTTTCGCCCAAATGAAAACAAAGGTCAAGTTCACCAACATATTCGCATCGCAGTTGAAACAATCCGAATTGTGGAATGATGTATGGAGCAGTTGCTTTCAAGCGCAGATGGATTATTATACAAGTTTTCCTATGGCACAAAGCGATGATTTGCAGAACACATATTTGTTCGATGAGTTTGACAAGCATTTGAGCATAACCAATATCATAGACTTATATACCAAAGCCCTGCCGTCTGTGTTCAAAGCATACGGACAGCAGATTATAACCGTTTCACATTCACCCATAATTCTTTCAAAAGCCGTTAATGAAACTGGTATGTACAATATCATATCTCTTGATGAAGAATATACGGAATTGTGTAAAGAACAATTAAAATCAATATTCTAATGGAAGAAAAAAATATAAAATTGAATGCCGTCAAAAAAGACAGAACTATTGTCGTTGATGTTCCAGAAGGATATTCGGTCGATACCGAAAACTCGTCTGACAAAAAAATTACGTTGAAAAAAGACTTCACAGCTTGGAGATGTCAGAACAGTCTGTTTGAGGGAAAGCAAATACTTGCTGACGGAATTGCTTCTGGACGTTCTACCGACCACGATAAGCATTGTCTTTTTTCATCTGTTGAATATGCCACTGCTGCACTTGCTATGGCTCGTATAAGTCAGATTGTTAAAAATGACAATAGGTTCGGAGGCGATATCGCAACTGAAGAATGGGAAAATGCTGAAATTCCAAAATATGTTATTGAAAACAGACAAGGAAAAATTAGAATATGTAAGAGGGAAATTGGCCGTCAATTTCTTGCATTTCACACACCAGAGCAATGCAAGTTGTTTTTGTTGGAGAACAAAGACCTTGTTTGCGCTTATTTGATGACCGATATATTTCACGGAATTGATGATGCGAGTTTTTGTGCATAACTTTGTTGATAACTTTTTTGCCGTTTGATGTATGTATAATAAAAATGTTGTATTTTTGCAGAGTAATTAAAACAGACAAATATGACATTGCATTTAAGACATTCGGAAGAACCTATTGAGGTGGACGGATTTAGAATTAGTATTCACGGAAACGAGTTTCTGTTGAAACAAGTTGCTGACGGCCTGCACATAATTGAAGTTACGGACGATTGTATTATGGTCAGACCGCAGACGGCCAACAGTATGGTCATTGTTACTCGTGATGAAAGAAAGAAAAAATCAAAATAAGAATGATAGATAAAATTTTCAGAGTAACTTGCGACTGGTGCGGAAAAGAGGAACATTATTCTTCTATGACAACTCGAAAGGAAAATGTTGAAAGAGACTATTCCAAGTTCGGTCTTGTTTACAAACTTATAAGGATAAATCCGTTGGCAGATGAATTGTGGGTGCGCCAAAAAAATTTTATAGCGGATTCAAGAGAGTTCTGTTGTGAAGAGTGCGCAGAGGAATACTTTAAGGAAAACCCAGAAGACCGAGCACATTATAAACTTGTAAAAGTAAAATAAAACATTATGAAACAACAAAAGAATAAACAAAATAAACCTTTTTCTGATAAAGGATTACCGAAGCCCAATGTTGTAAAAAGCATTCCGAAACCGAGCAAGATGAAGAAAAAGGATTTCATACTTTCACCAGTGTATGTCGGTGGACGAAAGTTATATCTGAAAAGGTATTACAAAGTTGTGTGGCTTGAAGCTCTCTTTTCATTTTCTTTTCATTTGGCAAGAAAAACAGTCGGATTCAATATGATTGGATGTGATACGGACGGACAACCAATAGCAAAAATGCCGTATCTTGATATGCGTACATCTGCTGAAGTTATGAAGAAAGTTGACAAAGTATATGGCGATGGAAAACTGACACAAAAACAATAAGTGTATGAATGATTATAAACCCATCTTTGAAAATCCGATAGGTTGGACAAGCCTTGAGCAAGCAAAAAAACTTGCTGCCGCTGGGCTTGTTCCAAATACTGCCGATATGTATTATTATGCCGTGCAGAAGTTTGACGGCAATGAGTATGTTAATACTGGCGAATGGCAGTTGGCGACAAGAATGGCTGATGGTGAAGAACATTTCAAATATCTTATTGATACATTCGGTACTGACGAATTTGACAGTTTTGTTCCTTGTTGGTCAGTTGGACGGCTAATTGAATATATGCCAAAAGAAATAGAACATATAACAAAGCATTTTGTCAAAGACCCGATTATGATGTATGAATCAATCACATTTTCATTGACTTATGGCTCAACCAATCGTGGACATTATGCTGGGTATCATCATCCGATATGCGAAGGGTATGGATATGAATGCGTGTTCGTTGACGAAAAAGATTCACTGGTGTCGGCCATAGTTGATGTTTTGCTTTGGCTTTTGAACAATAGGAAAATAGAAACAACTTTAAAATAACTTATGATGATTGTTGATACTGTAAAAAACACAAGAGGTGAGGTGACCGAGTTGCTTAACAAATGGGCAAAAAAGTGGGCAATAAAAAACTTTTTCATCAACATAGTTGATGCGGGTTCTTGCTTTATTATTTTCTATGACAGCAAACTTGACGAAGAATATTAAAAATCAAAAATATGGCAACAAACAGAAAAACAGAAGAACCTATTGGCTGGACTACCATCAGAGAAGGCAGAAAACTTCTTGATGCTGGTGTTGATACAAGCACTGCGGATATGTGCTATATCATAGATGATGAAACAAAGAAAATTCGTGAAACCCCCATTGCACTTCCATATGACAGTTACACGGCAAAGGAGTTCTATGTTCCTTGCTGGTCTTTGGGTGCAATTATGCGAATACTTCCAGACGGGAAGCCAAATGAGTTCAACCCAGATAAGCTCGGCGAGGAATCCGCAATAAGAATGGTTGTTGGTATGATGTATAAAAGGATTGCAAAAAAGCGTTGATATGAAAGCGGAAATATCATTTGACAAATATATGCTTGGTAATTGGGTGATGTTTGGAGGCAGGCCAGTTACGATATTGGGTATCCGTTCCGATAATGGATTTTATGTGCTTTGTGATAATAATGGTATTTGGGAGTCTGAAGGTGTAACGCCGATAGAACTTACGGTTGACATACTTGAAAACAATTTTCCGACCGCCGAACTTATTGGATGGTATCCCTGCGATGATGAGAAAAACGGGTTTCATATTGATTATTGCCCAGAGGGTATTATGCCAAGCGGGGATTATGACGAGTTCACGGCTTGTGTCAAGTATGTTCACGAATTGCAAAATTTAATCACAATATTCAAAATTGACAAACAGATTGTATTATGAGTAAAAAACCTAACTTATATTGCACGTATAACGACAAGCCCGTTGATGAAGTCTGGCAACGATGTTCTTGTTGCAGGGGTTCTGAAAAAGGTGATTGTCCGCATCTGAAAGTTTTGTGGGTTGATAAAAACACGGATATTGGTGTTGTTGATTCCAAACAAGCCGTTTGGAAAGACCCCATTACAAACAGATTGGTGGAAACTTCCGTTTCGGAAAAAAGACTGCACGAAAAAGCCGCCGAGTATTCGCAAAAAACAAACAACGGAATTTGCAATGCCGATGCAATGTGTGGGTATGAGAACGGTTACAAGGCCGCTTTGTCTGATTCACATTTGATTGAATGCACGATTAAGGAAGGCAACTTGTATGATGATAAAGGACGAAGCAACAAGATTCTCAATTATGATGAGACCGCTATGAGCGGAATACTTAACAAAATTACAGACGAATTGGTTGGTCGGTATGGCAAGGATGCGTCCGCACATAAACTCGTTGTGCAGATACGCATTGATGATGACGTTCCGCCAATTGTATAAACATTAGAAATATGAAAATCAGAAATATCAAAAACAGCATATTGAGAAAGCATTTGCGACTTGATGCAATCAACAAACGCAATCGTGAAAGAATGTTAAGAACTGGTAACGGAACGCCAGAGCAACTTGAAATGTGCGTGTATTGCATTAAGATTGACAAAATGCTTATGCGATATGAAGCCAAACTTGACAAACAGTATAGTTTAACCAAATAATGATATTATGGAATACTTGGAATTTTTCTTCGGTAATTTTTGGCACTATCTCGGCTTGTGGTTTTTAATCGCAACCATATTCAGTGGCACAATAGTAAAAATCATCAGAAAGGAAAAATAATGGAAAACGGAAAAATCAAAAACACGGAAATTATGAACGGCGACTGGGTTTTGTTCAACGGCAAGCCAGTACAAATCGCAGCAGTGAGCGAGTTCAATGATATGGTCGCATATTTTGACAATGACATTGGTCAGATTCTTGATGCCGACATTAATGTCATACAACCCATTCCGATTACACACGACATCCTTAACAAAAACGGATTTGTTTGCAAAGATATTTGGCACGGCATAGTAGAACATAAACACACCGAGCATATTAAAGATAACATTGACTATAAGGGTTTGAAATTCAGCACAAACAACGAACTTGTTATTGAAATGTGCAAGGATACCGATGAAGTCAGAAACATAAAGCTGAAGGCGTTTAACAAAAGCGGCGCATTTGAGATGAGCATAGTGAAGCCTTGTGACACGCATTATGTTCACGAATTGCAGCACGCACTCAAAACCTGCGGCTTTGATAAAAAAATCGAACTTTAAAAAATGAAATTCTATCACGGCACATCTATAGAAAATTATATTGCTATCCAGAAAGAAGGAATGCTTTATGGAAGGCGAGTTGGCGTTAACGACAAAGAGAATAACAGATGCACCTATCTTGCTACAGATATTGATGAAGCCAAATGTTATGGAGATGTGGTATTGTCAGTTGAATATGACCCCTTAAAAAACAAGGCTATGAACAACTATATTGAAGGATGCTGGCAATTTCGTGTGTATGAACCTATACCATTATCTGATGTTATAAGAATAATTTAAATGAAAAAATAACGGAATTATTCACTTTCTGAAAATATATTATATGAGCAACAGAAAACACGTAGTTTATGTTCCGAAAGTCGGAACTCACATTGATAACAATGCATTCGGCGGACATTATGTAACTGAGGAGGAGCAGAAATGGCTCATTGAAGAGGAAAAACGGAAATGGCGGCACACGATAAAGTGCCCGAAGCAAGTGCAGTCCATCTGCTGTATGGCGGACAAAGACACGCCATATCCGCATTTGAAGTTTGAATATGTTGCCAATCCGTATTTCGGATGGAAAGAAAACCAGTTAAAAATCGTTATAAGATAGTTTGTTATGAAAAGACACGATGCTATTTGTGTTCCATACGGCTGCGTTATTTGCGGAGGTATGGTCGTACCAGTTGAATTTTTGAGAAAACTTAAAGGACAGAAAAATGTATTATTATGAAAGTAACAGATTTTATGGTAGGCGACTGGGCATATGTAGCGGACTATCCGATGATGCGTATGCCGAAGCAAATAGAGTGCGGACATTTCGTAAGAAGTCATTGCAGTTTTGAAGGCATACCGATAAACGAATTGTTTTTGGAAAAGAACGGCTTTGTGTATGACCAGAAAGAGCAAGCGTTTTGCTTTAATGAAAACCAAATCATTATTCAAAAATGTTCTGACGAAGAAAATGGTGTTTCGTTATGGCGGTTTGTGATAAACTCCGAAATGACTATTATGGATATCAATATAAAATACATACACGAATTGCAGCACGCAATTAAATTTTCCAATATTGCAAAAACTATTGTGTTATGAAAGCGGATGAATTGATGGTTGGCGATATTGTTGAGTTTGCGACAAAATTATATATTGTACTTGGTATATCGCATAGCATAGACCGTGATACGGCAAATGATATGTGGACAATCAAACTGACAGATAAAAAACAGTCATTTAAAAAAATTGATACTTCCCTTATCGGAGAAGTCCCAATCAACGGCGACCTTTTGAAGAAAAATGGGTTTAAGATTGAAAATGGTTGGTATGTCAATATAATCAAAGGCGTAACAAACATTTATGCAAGAAACTTCACGGAAGCAACTGGTGTAAAGGACGGAGCGTTTGACTTGTGGCAGTTTGCGTTTGAAACGAATCCAGTAGCATACAACGATTATTGGACATTTACATATATGCACGAAATACAGCACTATTATAAACTTTTAGGAATTAAAAAATCGTTCAAGATATGAAAAAAGAGAATCTTATGATTGGGGATTATGTGTTTTTTGGCGAATGTAAGCCAAATATGGGTGGTGACTATGATGTTGTGTTCTATCACAAAAAACTCACACTTGATGATTTCAAGTTCTTTGCCGACAATGATTGGACTAATGCAGATTTTGATGAGTTTTTGAAACCGATTCCGATAACAGACAAATTTCTTCTTGAAAACGGTTTTACAAGAAGTGCACCATTTTCATCTGTGTTTGAACGTGAGATTGATGGCATTAGCAGTCCAGTGCAAATAAGCACATCTTTGCATCAGTTGCGCATAAGCAGTTCCATACCTCGTGTCGGAAGGGATTTTGAAATCACGCTTACCCGTATTAAATACATACACGAATTGCAGCACGCATTGAAATTATGCGGATATGATATAGACCTAAAGATTTCGGAATTATCCTATTTAGACTTGTAAACATTAAATTTATGATAAACATTAGGATTACATATTGCAGAGAGTTTGATGGTTTTGACTATGAAGGTGTTCTTGTTAAAAAAATACGGAATTATCCCTTTTAGTCTTGTAAAAATGTGAATGGTATAAATAGAGTATAGTATTTCAATCATATGGAAAGAATGTACACATACAAGTTTAGGATATATCCGAACAAGGAGCAACAAAATTATCTTGCAAATGTGTTCGGCTGTTGCAGGCTTGTGTACAACCATTTCCTCAACGAAAAGAAAAACCAATACAATGAATCCAAGACAAGTGATTCATACAACGTTCAACAATCTAAACTGACCAAACTCCGCAAGACTGAAGGCTTTGGGTTCTTGAATATTGTTCCTTTGCAGTCTTTGCAATGCAGTTTGAGGAATATGCATACTGCGTATGACAATTTCTACAAGCACAGAAGCAAATTTCCAAAATTCAAGAATAGAAGGGACAAGCAATCATTCAAAATGCCGCAGGAGCAGTGCTTTAAAATCAAGGATGGTAAACTATACATTCCGAAACTCAAAAGCGGAATAGACATCGTGGTTTCCAAAGAAATCACTGGAAAGATTTGCTTTGCCACAATATCAAAAAACAAGGCTGGACGTTATCACATAGCGATAACAGTCAAACAAGATTACACACCAAACAGTAAAACCAATGAACGTGTGGGACTTGACCTCGGAATAAAGGAACTTATAATCACAAGCAAAGGATTCAAATATGCAAGCAAACGAAGCATAATCAGATATTACAAAAGAAAACTGAAAAAATATCAGAGATGTCTGGCAAGGAAGGTCTATGGAAGCAAGAGATATGAAAACCAAGTATTGAAATGCA